>JAEEGL012082371.1_pt1 | contig 10314 bp, 12 predicted proteins | sample 9134231 | NCBI WGS metagenome assembly JAEEGL01 (sample SAMN16246548, study PRJNA631951) | gut metagenome | biome: gut microbiome; feature: rumen; material: fiber-attached | host: Bos | place: Iran: Karaj | collected 2018-10
AAAAGTAATATAATGAAGCTTCATATCATCGAAAGGGGATTTCGCATCATTTGTTGTAGGATTTATTACAATTTGTGAATCAAGAGAATAAATTCTTAAGACTGCTTGTCCTTCTGCAACCCTTTGAATAGAAAAATAAGAAATAATAATAAATATAATGGATGTAGATAAAAGAAGAGTAAATACTAAAACTAATAACTGGGTTGAAATTGAAAACTTCTTCATCATACAAGTAATCTATAGCCAAAGCCGTAGATGGTTTCTACACTTAGATTTGGCATTTTTTGTCTTAAACGCCTCATTAAGTCATCTACAACTCTATCTGAGCCAAAATAATCCATTCCCCAGACATTATCTAATATCTGATCTCTAGAAAATGCCTTAGATTTATTCTTTAATAAGAATAATAAAAGGTCATATTCCTTGGATGTTAAATTAATATTAACACCATTTTCCATTACAATTCTCTTATCATAATCTATTTCATATCCATTGAATTCTTCTGTATTAGACTTTTTAGGAGATACCATTCCATAGCTTCTATTTAATAAATTCTTAACTCGAAGCATTAATTCTCTTACAGAGTAAGGTTTAGCAACATAATCATCGCTGCCAAGCTCTAAGCCCATTACCTTATCAATATCTTGATCTCTTGCGGATGTAAAAATAATAGGCATTGTTGGATTTTCTTGACGAATACTTTTGATTAAATCATATCCTGAGATAACACCAGGAAGCATTATATCTAAAATCCATAAGGAAAAATTATCTTTTATATGCGCACTTGCATCTTCTCCGTTATTAAATACTTCTACCTCATACCCTTCGTTAATTAAATATTTTTCAACTAAAGAAGATAAATTCTTTTCGTCTTCTACTAAACCAATTTTGTACATATAAAACACGACCCTTCTATTCTTATATTTTATCATTATTTTTTCTATAAAAGCAATAAAGAACATCTGGGCAGATGTTCTTTATCGCAAATTGGGAGAGTTATAGTTTGCTTATGAAAAAGTACCCGCCTCTATTTAGAGACTAGATATTCGTCTTCTTAAGACAACTATAGTCTACCAATACATTATTGTTAATTTATCATACAAAATCGGTAAATTCCACGAAATTTATGGGAAATTATGAGATTATGCTTCGTATAAATCCTCGTAATCATCCATGTATTCGTTATACTTATCCTCGTCGATGGAGTTATCATCATCCTCATCAGATTCCTCATCCTCAGAATCTAAATCGTCATAAGACTCTTCGTCTTCATCTTCGTCGTCCTCAGACTCATCTTCCTCGTCTTCGTCCTCATCGTCAGACTCGTCATCTTCATCTTCTTCATCAAGATCCTCATCATCTTCATCGTCAAAGATTTCTTCATCCTCTTCATCATCATAAGCGTCTTCTGCGCCCTTAGGATTGAAGAAGGCACCATCCTTGTCGAACTGATCTAGAGATTGGCGAGACTTTAAATCCCAATTGTCATCGCCCATATATACAAATTTCGAACTAGTAGTGATGTCAACATATAACTGAGTTGCGTATACATTATCAGGGTCATCAATGCCTTTTGCAGCTAAAACCTCGTTAATTAAATCATAAATATTAACTACAGTACCCTTTTCATTCATAATTTTTAAAGCAACTTCTAATAATGACATCTGCGAAATGTTTTCCATAAATTTTGCCTCCATAATAAAAATGCTATTATATTTTACCTAAAACACTTGCATTTTGCAAGTATTTTTATATATTAGAAAAACGGTTTTCTTTATCTAGAGTAATCCATAATTTTACGTTTTGGATTTCATCACCTAAATCTAATAAAGAATACTCTAATTCTAATTTGTTATCTTTTATAGATAAGACTTTAGTTTTTACCTCAAAATCGAAAAAAAGACCAGTAGAGCTTTCATAATGAAAAGGAGTATTTATATTCTCCTTTAAAATCATTGTCATACTGGTATTTCCTTTACGCTCAAATATTAAGGAATCCCTATTTATAGTTAAATAAATCATCGTATTTTCCATACTTTTATCTTGGAAGATAATTAAATTATCTTTTTTTTCATAATTTGCACGGAAAAAGACTTTATTAGAATCTTTATCTAAACTATAAAATAAAAGCTCCATTAATATTCCCTCCGTCCTTCAAAGGCCTTTAAGATTGTCATTTCATCTGCATAGGATAAATCAGATCCTACAGGTAGCCCATGAGCTATTCTTGTAATTTTAACATCATATGTTCTATATAACTCATATAAATATCTTGCGGTAGTTTCACCTTCGATAGTGGCATTTGTTGCTAAAATTAATTCTTCAATTTCTTTATTTTTAATTTTTTCTGTTAAGGATTCTATATTTAAATCATTAATGCCAATTCCTTTAGAGAAGGATATTGCACCATTTAATACATGGTAAATTCCTCTAAATTCATTAACTCTTTCAATAGTAATTAAATCCTTAATTGTTTCAACAACTAATACCTGTTTATGATTTCTAGATACATCACTACAAATATTACAAAGACTATCTTCTGTCATATTTCCACAGGATGGACATATATGAATATCCTTCTTTATACTTAATAAAGCATTAGAAAAATCTGTTAAATCTACCTCATCCATATGGAAAAATGCATATAGAGCATAACGCTCTGCAGTTTTTTTACCTACTGAAGGAAGCTTGGAAAAGCATTCAATTAAATTTTCCAATGAAGTAGGATATTTATTCATTAAAATCCGAATCCCATTCCGCCGAATCCACCTAATAGCTTCTGTGATTCAGCTTCAATCTTTTTATTTGCATCATTTAATGCTAAAACAATCATATCCTGTACCATTTCTAAATCATCAGCTGCAGCCTCAGGATCAACAGTAACACTTACTACCTCGTGGCTACCCTTAACCTCAACAGTTACAACTCCACCACCTGCAGTACCAGTAAATACTGTAGATTCAAGCTTCTCCTGAGCCTCCATCATCTGTTTTTGCATTTTCTTTAATCTCATCATTTGTTGCTGATTCATTTTCTTATTCCTCCACTATTTTTAATTCATTATCATCAAAAAATTCTAATACCTGATTTACTAGATTTGATTCACTATTTTGTATTTTTGCCTTTGGGGCAGCTCTTTTTACAACACCAAGTGGGAAATCCTCTAATACAGGTTTAGGATTATCTTTACTATATTTACTCTTATAATCTGCAATAATTCTTCTCCATACAGATGTTGGTAAACATATGTAATCCTTAATATTTAAACCATATTCATTTAAAATTTCAATAATTTTTACAAAATTTTCATATTGCATTGCACGATTACAGAAAGAAACATCACTTAATTCTACAATGAATGAATCCTCACTTACTGCTTGTAAATTACCATGAACTAGGATTTGAATTCCAACTCCATCATACTTGCTTGAAATTAATGGCCAAACCTTTAATAATGCATCTCGCTTAGCCTTAGAAGCATTATTAATTATATTCTCAACATCCTTAATTGTTACCTGTTCTGGACCACCATTATTTGTTGTATTTACAACATTATTTGTAGTAACAACTACAGGTTTTTCTTCTATTTTTGTTGTACTTGCAACAATATTTACATCATTTTGGTCATATGTAACATCATCATTTGTTGTATTTACAACGTTTTGTTTTTGATTTCTATATGCCATCATCTCTTCTCTAGATGGAATATTTGCTACATTAACGACTCTTTTTTCAGGAGCATTCGCCTTCATTTGGAAGCCATTTTGACTCATCATTTGAATTGTTTGCTCTAAGGATTCTAACCTTGATTTAAAGCTTGCAATATCATTTTGTTCATTATCATTCATCTTTAAAACTGCAAGCTCAATATAGGCTCTTTTTTGAGTAGAGAATCTCATTTGATTTGATGCATCATTTAATATATCTAACCAATGATAAACTACGGATTTTTCTACATTTCTTGCTAAATCCATAAATTCTGGATTTTTAAACATTAATTTTTCTTCTAATACTGCATTATTCTTATATAATAATAAATCTCTTAAGAATAAAATAACATCATTGATAATTCTAGGTACTTCTTTACCTTCCTTTATAATATTATCAAGTAAAGAAATAGCCTTTGTTTCATCTTTGCTGATACAAGCATTTAATAATTCAATGATTTTTACATAAGAAATATTACCACTTACAGATAATACATCATCTAAGGTAATTTCAGGGTTTTGAGAGAAGGATATACATTGATCAAATAAGGATAATGCATCTCTCATACCACCCTCAGCCGAAATTGCAATTTGATGTAATGCCTCTTCTGTAATTTTTACATTTTCTTCATTTGCTACTATTTTAAGTCTCTTTAAAATATCATCAATAGAAATAGATTGGAAATCAAATCTTTGACAACGAGATAAAATTGTATTTGGAAGCTTATAAGGTTCTGTTGTTGCTAAAATAAAGATTACATGTGCTGGTGGTTCTTCTAATGTTTTTAATAATGCATTAAATGCTGCATCCGATAACATATGAACCTCATCGATAATATAAACCTTATATTTACCTTGAGAAGGTAAGAATTTTACTGTACTTCTTAAGGCTCTAATATCATCTGCACCATTGTTCGATGCAGCATCGATTTCTACAACATCAGAGATTGTTCCTTTTGTAATTCCTTGGCAAATATCACATTCACAACAAGGCTCTACAGTAGGTCCTTTTTCACAATTCATGGCTTTAGCCATGATTTTAGCTAATGTAGTTTTACCTGTTCCTCTTGGACCACAGAATAAATATGCATGAGCCACCTTATTTAATTTTATTGCATTTTGCAATGTTTTAATTATATGCTCTTGTCCTACAACATCTAAAAACTTTTGTGGACGATAAGCTCTATATAATGCTACATATGCCATTTTTATTCCTCCTTATCCAAGATAATAAACATGTTTAACACCATTACCATCATAATAATGATAATAAGATATATATGTATCTGGAGATACAATTAAATCATAAACAGAAGTACTAAAGGAATCTCTGTTTAGATTTTTACCAATATAAGAAAAAGCTTGAGACATTATGTCTGTACAATATTTTGAATTGGTCGTGTTAAATAAAAATGAACTATTATATGGATCATCATAATAAGATAGAATAACAGAAGTAACCTTCTCATATTCTTCCTGTGTCATATCTACTCTAAGACCAATAACAACATTAAAATATTCGTTAGATGCCCAATCCTTTTTATGATAAAGTCTTGCATTATGAACCTCTAAGGTTTGAGTGATTTCTAAGGTATTATAATCACCAGACTGAACCTCATAATCTTCATAATTTCCAATAGAATATCCTGCATGTCCACCAGCATAGAAGCTAACAATTTCATTCACTATTGGAGCGATTGTTAATTGATCCGGACTAACAAGAATATCACCCTTTCCACCCGGATAACAATCATGTGTACTTTCTTCATAATACATAGATTTTTCACCATCATATGCAATTTTATAATACTTGATATTTGAAGTGGAAAGTTCTTCTTGGTATACACCTTTACTTATGAAATTATTGACTAGAACATCTTTAGCAACATGTTCTACAATAACACAAGTAGTATAAGATAGAAGTATAAGTATTATAATACTTCTTAGAATATACCAAGAAATTTTTAAAATTTTTCTCATAATACTATTTTATCATAATTTGTAGCAAAATGAAAAATAAAAAATTGTCAGTTAACTGACAATTTTCTACTTATTATATATTACTTTGTTTTTGGCTTAATAACGATAGCTCTATTTTCGCCTTCGCCTTCAGATTCAGTATAAACATCTCTCCAATCAGCAAGCTTTTCATGGATGATTCTACGTTCATATGAATTCATAGGCTGTAGCTTAACTTGAACTTTAGTTTTTACAACTTCCTTAGCTGTCTTTGTAGCTAAAATTTCAAGCTGACGAGCACGATTAGATCTATATCCACCGATATCTAGGGAAGTAATTACATGATCCTTTGTATATGTAGAAATTAAATTACGAAGAAGAATTTGTAATGCTTCTAAAGTCTTACCCTTAACTCCGATTAATAAAGAATTCTCATAAGAATCAATCATATAATAAATTTGTTCTTCACCGTTGATGCTTCTAGCTTCAATTTGATATCCAATTCCTAAAGCTTTTAAAATGCCTTCTAGGTATTTTTTACCTTCTAATGTTAAATTAACATCAACTAAAGCTTCACAGTTTACACCATCTTCAGTCTCACCAAGAACATTAACGTAAATTTTATCACTAGCAATATGTAATTTCTGAACTGCGGTATCCATAGCTTCATCAGCACTTGGAGCAATAAATTCAAATTTTTTCTGCATACTTTTTCACCTAGTCAATAATATTATTTTGCTTCTGAGCCTTTTCCCACTTATATTCATTAATCCAACGACCAACCTGAGACTGGAATAACTGATAAATACTACCAATTAACCAATAAATACCTAATGATGTATTAGATAATGCCATGAAACCAAACATAACATTCATAATAATCATCATGTATTTCATCTGCTTACCTTGATCTGTTTGCTTATTCTTATCCTGTGGATGTATCTTTTGATACTTCTGAGGACGCTGACTAAGCTTTTGAGAAAGGATTGTCATAGCAACGAATAAAACAGCAACAACAGCAGCAAATACCTTATCATACCACATTGTTGCTTGGAAGAAACTTGTATTCATTTCGAATAAACCAAATACTTTAGTATTTGTTAATGCAAAAGCACCAGAATAAGTGTAGCTTACTGCATTATTTACAACTACAGTAGTAGTAGCATTAATTCTCTGAACTACCTCGTACATAGCCATAAATATTGGGAATTGTAAGAACATAGTACCTAAGCATCCTAATGGATTCATACCATGCTTCTTATACAATTTCATCATTTCCTGTTGCATCATCTGCTGGCTTCTTTGATCCTTGCGGTTTTGATACTTTGCCTGAATCTTAGCCATTTCAGGTTGCATCAACTGCATCTTTAAAGAAGAGCTATTTTGTCTTGAGTAAATAGGCCATGCTAAAGTTCTTACAATTAATGTAGTAAATAGGATACCCCAAAAATAAGAATTTCCAATTCCTTTACCAATGGTAGAACAAAGCCATGCAATTGGCCAAGAAAGTAAGTTAATTGGCCATGCCCATAGGGTATTCCAAAATCCCTTTCCTCCATCCCAAAGATCAATCCATTCTTGACCATAGGAAGTATAAGCTTTAACATACCATGTGGATGAATCCCAACGACAGCTTGATAAACCTACCGCCAAAAATGCACAAAGAGCAATAAGAATTAATTTATGTCTATGCTTATAGAAAAAATTAACCATTTTTTTCTCCTTTTATTAATTTTTGTTTTCTAAATAGATATTCTAGCTGCTTCTTAAGCTCATCATAGGATAATTCCTTAATTTGCACTCTAGCAATGATAAAAACATCTGTAGAAGAATCCAAATCAATATTCAGGTTATCTATAACTGCTGTTATAAGCCTTTTGATTCGGTTTCTTTCAACAGCATTACCTATTTTTTTTCCTACACTAATCGCATAACGGAAGTGGCCGGTTTCTGTATTATTCTTTTTATATAATGTTAAATAAGGATTAGATTTATAATTCTTTTCCTTAATTATACTTTCAATTTCTTCTGATTTTTTTACGCGATATTGTTTTTTCATAGAATATCTCCAAAATTAACAAAAAATACGACCAAAAATAATCTTGTTAATTGTTCTGGTCGTACTTGTTATGTCAATTATTAAAAATATGAAATTAAACTGTTAACTGTTTTCTGCCCTTTTTACGTCTAGCAGCTAAAATCTTTCTACCATTCTTAGTTGCCATTCTAGCGCGGAAACCATGAGTTACTTTTCTTTTTCTTTTATTAGGTTGATAAGTTCTTTTCATCTCATTTACCTGCCTTTCTTTAAGAAACCATGCTATCTCATTCTATCAAAAACGATATATGATGTCAACAATTATTTAATTTTTTATACCTTTAATTTTTTCCATTATTTTTTTTTATGAAAATGTGCTGTAATTGTGGATAATTTTTCCACATTTTGAATTCAATGTGTATAAGTATATATTTTACGAAAATGGCTTACCTATAACGTTTTTGATTAAAAAGTTTTCCACATTTGCCGTGTTTCTTCTAAAAACACCCCCTAGAGTTTTCCACATTTTTTGTGGATAACTTTAACTTGAAACAGTGTAATTTTATGATACACTTATAGCCGAGAATAGCAGGTGATACTATGCAGGAATACCAGTCGTTATGGAATTCCGTCAGAGATGAACTAAAAAATCAGCTCGCACCTTCTACCTTTGAGGAGACTTTTGGAAAAGTTAAAAGAACAGCGAAGGAAGAAAATGGTCTGATTTACATTATTTGTCCCAATACGGTAACCAAATTTAAGATTAATCAGGTATATTATAAAAGTATTGAAGGAATACTTAAAAAAATTACCTCAAGACAAGTAAAATTCAAGTTCGTTTTAGATGAGGAGATTATAGAAAAAAAGCAGGATTCAATTGATATCCCTAAGATATCTGTTAATAATTTAAACCTAAATTATACATTTGAATCCTTTGTAGTAGGTGAATCAAATAAAAGAAGCTGGCTTACAGCAACTAAAGTAGCTGAAGACCCAGGTTATTTCGTTAACCCTTTATATATATTTGGTTCCGTAGGATTAGGAAAAACACACCTAATGCAAGCAATCGGTAACTTCATTTCTGAAATGCATATTGATTTTAAAATTTTATATATTCAAGCACAGGAATACTTTTCTGATTATACAAAAGCATGTGCTGATAAGAATTTTGAGGCTTTTGAAAAGAAATATTCTACCATTGATGTATTATTAGTTGATGATATTCAAATGTTAGAGAAAAAGGTTTCTACACAAGAACAATTCTTTAACCTATTTAATGAAATGATTAATAATAATAAGCAGGTTGTAATTACATCAGATAGACCAGCTTCTAAGCTAAATGGATTCATGGATCGTTTAACATCTAGATTTAATTCTGGTATTGTTGTTGATATCAATCAACCAGATTTCAATCAAAGAGTATCCATTTTAAAGAAAAAAGCGGAAGAAATGACTGCAAAACAGATAAATGATGATGTTTTAGCCTATATTGCAGAGAATTTCACAGATAATGTAAGAGAGCTTGAGGGTGCATTAAATAGAGTTATTCGTATGTCTGAATTATTTAATGCTGAACCAAACCTACAGTTTGCGAAAGATGAGCTTCAGGTATTAATTAAAGTTAAAAAGCCAAAAGAAGATAATAATTATGAAAATGCATTATCTGTAATAAGTGATATGTATTCTATTCCACAAGCCGATATGCTTGGTAAATCTAGACAAGAAAAATATGTTACTCCTAGACACATATCAATGTATATTTTAAAAACGAAATATAGCTTAACTTTACAGCAAATCGCATCAATATTTTCTTGCCATCACACATCTGTAATGAGTGGAATTCAAAAAATAGAAAAAGAGCAAGAAGAAAACGAAGAGCTAAAGCTCGCTATAGAAACAGTTTTGAAAAAGATTGGTGGATAATTCTTCATTTTCCACATTCTTTATGGTATAATAAAACGTGATTACAAAAGGGTTTTTAGAGTTTTCCACAAACCCACAATCCTTTATTATATTTATTATAATTTAAACATAAATACATTTTTATTAGGAGACAAACATGAACATTTCAATTGATCGCGAAATCTTACTTGAAAATCTAAACACAATCGCAAGAGGCTTACCAGTAAGAAGCCCAATGCCTATATTAACAGGAATCAAAATGTATGCCACTGATACAGATCTTTATATGACTTCTTCAAATTCAGATATTTCTGTTGAGGTAGTAATTAATGACCAATCCTTAGTAATTCAGCAGCCAGGACAAACCGTAGTACCTGGTAAGGTATTTATTGATATCATTAGAAAGATCAATTCTAAAAAAATCAATTTATATCTTTCTGATGATAAGGTATTAGTTATTAAAGCTGATCGTGGTGAATATAAATTACAGATTATGGATCCTGTAGATTATCCAAAGATTGATTTCGTATTACATGAAAATCCACTTGTTATTGATGCAGATGTTTTAAAGGGAGTTATCCGTGAAACAGTATTCGCAACTGCAACAAGTGAAAAGAAGCCTATTTTAACAGGCGTTAATTTAAAGAATGTAGGTGGTAAGCTAATTGCTACTGCTACAGATTCCTTTAGATTATCTCAAAAGGTAGT
>JAEEGL012950249.1_pt1 | contig 10314 bp, 3 predicted proteins | sample 9134231 | NCBI WGS metagenome assembly JAEEGL01 (sample SAMN16246548, study PRJNA631951) | gut metagenome | biome: gut microbiome; feature: rumen; material: fiber-attached | host: Bos | place: Iran: Karaj | collected 2018-10
CTCATATTTTTATTGGCGGGATTTTCCTCGGGTCGTCCGGCGCCGTCATGGACCTGGGCATGGACATCGCCGCCGGCATGAGCGAAATCGTCAAACAGAAGCCGGACATTTCCCGAAAAGAGCTGATTCTTTCCGGAATCCACATCGGTCAGTCAGTTGTCGGAACGATGACGACGACGCTTCTTTTAGCGTACTCCGGCGGCTATTTAACGCTCATGATGATGTTCGTCGTTCAGGGAACTCAACCGATTGACTTTATCAACAACCCGCTCGTTGCCTGTGAAGTCGTCAAGACGATTATCGGCAGTTTCGGCTTGGTTCTGGTCGCGCCGTTAACCGCGGTTCTCGGCGGATGGACATTGAAATGAATTCCTCAATTCTCTTGTAACGTCAATTTCGATTTAACCTCATACTTACCCGGGGCGAGTCGATAGACGCGGCAGCCGTTACGATAGTCCGAGTATCGAATCGCGCCGTCGGAGAACGCAACTCCAGACTGCTCGTTGTCGACCGGGACGCAAACGACAGCCGTCGCATTCTCCGGGACGGTAAATGTCCAGAAAAACGTTCCGTCGGCGCATTTCCAGGAACTCTCAATTCGACCGTTGGGAGAATCGTACCAGCCGCTGGCGTCGGTGATCTGTCCGCACGGCTGGGGAGCGAGCAGAATCTCTTTAAATCCGCATGACTGTTCCGTCTGACGTATTCCGAGCAAGCCTGCAGTAAACCATTCCTGAGCGTGACCGAACATGCAGTGGTTCATGGAACTGCCCGGTCGGTTCCACGCTTCGGAAAGCGTCTTCATGCCGTAGTTTTCCAGCATGTTGACGTAGCCGGGCGAGGACTTTCGCATAATGATTTTCGCGACGACGTCGCTGCGGTTCTCTTCCATGAGCGTTCGGAGCAGATAAACGAAAGCAACCTCGCCTGTCGTCGGGCGGTATTCCATTCGTTCGATGGACTCGATAAACTTCTTCATGACTTTGGGTCGCTGATTGTCTGGAACAAGATGGAACGCCAGAGCAAAGGCGTAACTTGCCTGAGAGTCTGTAGCGACGACGCAGGTTTCCGGGTTGTAGTACGCCTTGAGAAACGCGTCGGTCGCCTCCTGCGCCAGAGCGTTATAGAATTCCGCTCTGTCTGGCTTGCCCAGGATTGTTGAAATCCGGTTCATCAATTGAGCGTTGTTGACCAGAAACGCAGTTGCTGTCAGTTCTCTTGGAGTAAGATGAGCGTAACCGGGATGTCCTTTCGCCTCCGACCAGTCGTACCAGTCGCCCAATCCGGCTTTCGCAAGTCCCTGTGAATTTCTTGTTGATGCAAAATACGCCATGTATTTTTCCATCGTTTCGTACTGACGCGACAGAATTTCCGTATCGCCGTAGAACTTGTACAGCAGCCACGGAATCTGAACCGTCGACGCCGACCATTCCGGCGATTCAAAGAACCCGCCGCCGAATCGAACGTACTCCGGGGCGGTGCAGGGAACCATTCCTGAAGGAAGCTGCGCCTCGGAAATGTCACGGCAAGTCTTTCTGTAAAGCTGATGAATGTTGAACCGATACATAATCGACGGTCCCATCAGGTGCGCGACTTCCAGCCAGCCGAGTTTTTCTCTGTGCGGGCAGTCGGTCAGAACGTGCTGAAGGTTGCTGCGAACGGATCGGGAAATCATGGCTTCGATATCGTTCAGCCACGGCGCGGACGAATGGAATTCGCCGGCTTTTGCAGAAGACGTCGTTGTAAATTCCGCCTCAATGCGTTCGATAAACGGCGCATCAGCGTCTTGAGCGCTCAGCGTCGCTCCGGAAATATAGATGAACTGGAATCCCCAGTACGTAAAATGCGGAACGAAAACGACAGGATTGCTCGACGCGTCGAAATCGTCTGGAAAAGTAATCGAATAGGAATGCCCTTTCCACGGGTTCCCTTTTGTTTCCGCCAGAGTAACTGTAACAGTTTTGCCTGGTTTGCCGATAATGGTCAATCGGGGACGTCCGGAGAAATTGTACCCGAAATTCGCCTCGATTCTGTTATCTGCAAGCATTTGAACGGACTCCGGCTTGAGGACTTCCGCAACATATATATTCGGGTGTTCCTGACGTCTTAACTGACCGGCAGGCGGAGCGCCCGACAAAGCCGCGGCGTTCCAGCCGTCGTCGTTGTACGGGGAAGAATTCCAGCCGACCAAGCTTTGTGACAGAACCCAGTCTTCCCCGCCGTAGACGCAGGAGAACGAAATCGGTCCGGCGGTCGTTTTCCAGAATTCGTCAGAAACGATTGTCTGCTCAGAACCGTCTTTGAACGTAACGACGATTCGACCAATCCATTGCGGCAGCCCGAACGACCCCTTGAATTTGACGTATCGCCCGCCGGCAACGTTATAGAAACCGTTTCCCAGCCAAACGCCCAGGACGTTAACGCCGGAATGAATCTGATTTTTGACGTCCCATTGATTGAACAGACACGTCTTGTTGTAGTTCGTCCAGCCGGGCGACATGGGCGCGCTGACGGTTACGCCGTTGACGTCCAGCTGATAGAATCCCAAACCACAAATCGACGCCGTCGCGGACTCGACGTTCTCTGCCGGCTGCGTCAGTTCAAACTCCTTGCGAAAAACCGGCAGCCCGTGTGAACAGTCGCCGGAAATCCATTGGGCGCCAGTCAGCTCCGGGGGAATGGTTGTCTGCGGTTGGTCAGCCAAAGAGTTCATACCAAACGTTACAGCCAAAACGACAGCTATAATATAGTTGATTGTTCGATTCATAGGTGTTACAATGGGTGGAGGAATGGGGAATAAATCAAAGACGGCAAGACGAGCCGGAACGCGCCTTAGAAGTCTCTTGGAATCTCGTATCCCTTGGTTTCCTGACGAGAGTAAAACGAAGCCGCCTGCTCGTCGCCAACAATCGTTTCTGTCTTCGGATCCCATTTGACGACCCTGTTCAAACGGGCGGCGATTGTACACAGGTGACAGACGTTCATGGCTTGGACGTGAGAAACGACGTCCGAAATGCAAATTCCGCCTTCGCGAATGCAGCGAATAAAGTTCTCTTTGTGTCCTTCAAACGGTTTGCCGTGGAAAAGTTCTCGATAATCGTCTTCGGTAAAAGCATCTCGCGGAAGCTCTTCAACCGGCTTGCCTTTGCAGCGTCCCTGATTGACGTGAATGCGACCTTTGGTTCCTTCAAACAGAACGCCGTCGCCGTCTGGCGAATCGCTCACGACGCGCATTTCCAGACCGTTTTCGAACAGCGCCTTGATATCGAAACTGTCGCTGGCGTTGTAACGGTTGTCAACGGTCGGATAGCCGTCTTTGAATTCAACCGGGTGATGAGCGTTCGTTCCGTCGATGGAAACGGGACCGGTTCCCTGCGTTTGAAGGTTGATCGCCCACAAAGCGGCGTCGATATAATGAGCGCCCCAGTCGGTGAACTTGCCGCCGGAATACTCGTACCAGTAACGAAACATTCTGTGACAGCGAGTGTCGCCAAAAACGCCGTTGCTGCGAGAGCTTTTCATATCAGCCAGGAAATCGTAACGCGGCGCGGGACCTTGCCACATTTCCCAGTCCAGAGAAGCGGGAACGTCTCTTTTTGGAATATCGCCGGACGTGGGACAGCCGCGAAGGTCGCAGGTTATCTTTTTGACTTCGCCGATGTATCCCTTACGAACCAGCAAAGTCGCCTTGACAAACTGTTCTTTCTGACAGCGGCGCCACGTGCCGATCTGGAACGTCTTTTGATACTTCTCGCAGGCGCGGCGAATAATCTGGTTTTCTTCCAGCGTGAGCGTCAGCGGTTTCTGACAGAATACGTGTTTGCCAGCCATGAGCGCTTCGACAGCTATCTTGACGTGCCAGTGGTCAGGCGTGGCAATGCAAACGACGTCGATGTCGTCACGTTCGAGAATCCGGCGATAGTCCTTGTAGGCGTCCGGCTTGACAACCTTGCCTTTGCCGACGCGTTTCCCAAGGTTCATTCTTAAAGCGTTGGCGATGCCGTAGTTTTCGTCGACGTCGCAAATAGCGACAATGTCGGTCAGACGATTGAAATCGGCGGCGTCTCCCCGACCCATTTGCCCCAGACCGATGCAGCCCAGGCGAAGACGATCGCTGGGGGCCTGCGCCCAAACCGGTTTAGAAGTTGTAACAACTGGAATTGTTGTCGCCATGGCAGCGGCGGCAGCCGACGTCTTGAAAAAATCCCGACGGGTTACTTGTTTCATGTGATTATCTCCTGAAAAATCGAATGGTGTATTTTTGTAATCGCCTTAATTATACCAGAAAAACAATTCCGATGTAAGATTAGAATATAAGAAAACGATAAATATGCGAAATTAAATGAAAGGCGAACGTAATGTGGAGTGCAACGGCTTGCCATCACTATCGTACTTGGCGGCTTTTGCTGTCAAGACCGTTGACTTTCTATATCAAGCTGCGCTTGAGGGCTAGAGCGATTCTGATTTAGAAAAAAGCGAGAGTTCCGCTGACGCTTCCCTCTCGCACTCCGAAATTGTTACGATTGTAAACTCCTCACTCCTCACTCCTAATTCCTGACTCGTTTCCGCAGGAACAACGCGATAACGCCCAGCGCCAGCAACGCCCACGTCGACGGTTCAGGAACGCCGGAACCCGGTTCGGGCGAAGCCAGAGTTACCAGATACAAGCCATCGCTCTTACCGGTCAGTCCAAAAAGATCCGTATAGTTCGACAGCCAGGAATTATAGCTGCCCGCTGTAAAGCCATCGTCCGAAACAATCTTGTATTCCGCTCCGTCAACCGCCCAAGTTTGCGGATCGTCTGCGAAATACAATTCTATCATACCAGCGCCAGCGGTAAATGTATTGCCATCGCCGAGAATATTCAGTACGTCGAATTTATTATCATCGTTTGAATCGAATTCAAACAACGCTGCACCGTTTGTAATGTCAACGTTACCGGTAACGCTGAGTTCTCCGATGGAATTGCCGGGCGAGAAAACCGCGCCGTTAATTACTTCAAGATTGCCTTCAAAATAGCCCTTGAAATCCAGTTCGCCAGCGGAAACGACAAAACTGTCTGCAGCGACTTTGTTTTGAGCGTCTGAATACAGTTTCAGGACGCCCTCGCCGGTTTTAGTAATTTTGCCCGTACCGACAATTTTGTTATTGTTGGCAAATGTCAGAGCCTTTTCGCCTTCTTCGACGTTGAATTCCAGCGTGCCGTTCGCGTTGACGGTAATCGGGCCCATAACATTTACCGCATTTCCAGTAAGCTGAACGACGCCGGCGTTAATGGTTGTAGGAACGGTTAAAGCAGAGTTGTCTGCCGTCAGGACGAGCGTTCCTTCTCCGTTTTTGATAAAGCCCTTCTTATTGGTGTTGTTATTGCTGTTGTACTTTAAAGCGCCGTTGACGGTAATCGTTCTGTTCGCGCCGGGCTGGAAAACAATCTCATTTTTGTTGGCGTTGGAAACGTTCGCGTTAATAGTCTGGTTTGTCGGAGCGTTTTCGTCTGCCGCGGTGGAATCGCCAAAATATAAGTGCGTATCTGCAACGTTGGCATTGACGTCGTATGCTAAATGAACCGTTCCGAGCGTATTACCTGTTGATGAAACGTCTCCGATAATAGTAAAAGATGAATTGTTTCCAGAACCGCCGCCACGAGTCTGACGAAATTCAAAGGTATTGCCTTTTGTATCAATTTCGCCGGCAAAAACAGTGTTCGCGATATAATAGGAACCGATCATCGAATTATTAGAATTGATATTGATCTTCCCATTGACGACAGACGTGCCAGAACATTCATGAAATACCAACCCGCCAGAATTCTTGTCTCCGATCGGTTTGCCCTGTCCGGTAAGTTCAATATCGCAGTTTATTACTGGGTCAGACTTTCCTCCAACTCTAAATTGAGCGCCATTGTCAATAACCAGCTTGACATTTTCCGACAACGGTTTAGAATACTCCGCTCTGGCATTATTTGTAACGTTAATTGTTCCTGTAAAATCATTTGAAACGCCGTATAAAGCCGTTTGATCAGCGACGCTGTTTTGATCCGCTCTGATTTGCAGTTTTCCACTGCCGGAAATGCTGTTTTCAACAAACGTTTGAGCCGCATTGAGTTTTAACGTTGCGCCATTGCCGATAACAATGCTTGACGCGCTTTTCATCGCGTTAGCGCCGCTGAGGACGACGCTGGAATTCGGACGTACATTTAAAACGCCCGTAAAAGCGTTGTTGGCGCTGGATATGGTCAGGTTGTCATCATAAGAACTTTGTGCAGCAAGTTCTATTGTACCATCTCCGGAAATAGCGCTTTGAACGTTGATCTTTCGACCGACAGCATTGCTGAACTGAAATATAACGGTTCCATTTACCGCCATACTGCCTTTAAGATTCGCGGTTCCATCTGACATTGCTTGATTTATCAGCGCATTTCCCAACTGAAGATCGTTTACGGTAAAATTCCAGGACTTTAACCCGATTTGCGCTTGAGCGGCGCTGAAGGTTCCATTAGTATTGTATCCCATCCAGAGCGTATTGCCGCTGGGGAACGTATCGCTGCTGCCTGTCGTTCCTTGGTCTTTAGTTCGAAAAACTATAGAACCTGAAGCTCCCTGACCGACATAATAGTTGTTGGCGGTTGACGTTGAAGGAATAGCGCCTGACCAGTATCCAGTATCTCCCCAATATTTTCCGCCAGGCATAGATCCGGTTTGATAAATGTTGTCTGCGACTGCGAAAGACGACATACTCAAGACTGCAAATAGAATTGCAATCAAAGCCCTTCCGCATGTTAAAATGCATTGACAGGGTGCAATAGGTTGTTTGGAAAGCTGAGTATTCATTATATCTCCATAGGGATGTGGGATAAAGGAAACGAAGTTTTATTGATCGGGAGAGTATATACTTCCCCCGCCGATGTTTATATATCCTGATATTATTAATTATAATCTAAATTTTAAGAATTGTCAATCTGTTGGGCAAAATAATATATAAAAATCCACTTTATTGTGGACTGAACGGGAAGAAAAGTTAAAATGGATAAGATTGAATAGACGATGGCAAGTCTGGTTGCGTAAACGCCCGAAAAAAAATCACGCGAAGTTCGCAAAGTTTTAAAAACTATGCGTTCTTTGCGTTTTTTGTAGCTTAAAATTCTTCGGCGGACTTCGTCCGCGACCAAGAAAGGTTTTCGGCTTCGGAACCTTGCCGCCAGTGAATAGACTGACCTGCACAAAATCTATGAGGAGCGCGGAGCGTAACTCCTCACTCCTCATTCCTAACTACTAACTAAATATTAATATCCCCAAATGCGAAGATTTTTCATCTCGCCGTGGAATTGGTATTCCGGTCGCTGAGTATCCGAATACTGACCCAGGTACAGGTCGCCGAACCAGCTTGTTGTCGGCTGGGAAACGGGCGCTTGCGCGACGGTCTGTCCGTTTTGCAGAACTTTCATCTGACCGTTTTCGACGATAAAGTCCATGTGAAGCCATTCGTTCAACGGGACTTTGGTTGCGGAATCGCAGTCCGTTCCGGACAAATGGAATCGCCATTTCTCCTGAAACTTCTGAATAAACCAGCCGCTGCGCCGCCAGGTTCCGTATCCGATGGGAACCGGCATGACGCCCGGTTGAGTAAACTTGATATCGACTGAAATCGCCAGGAATCCGTTACAGTTGAGGTCTTCTTCCGATGGTATGACCAGACAGCCTTTGTGTGACGCCAAGTCAACGGTTGGCATGTCAAGAAGGAGATGGACGGTCTGCGGTTTTGCCGGCGCGGGCTTTGGAACGTCAACAGACCCGACGTAAACCGGCTCGGATTTCTTCGGCTGGAACATCGACAGCGGACAGCGGTTTTCGATTGATTTCCGTTCCGGGACAATCCCTTCGGTCAGGGCGGCAAGATCGTTGATTGTATCGCCGGAAACGCGGCACGTCCCGCACGTCTGATCCGGGTCGCAGACGAACTGGACCGCGTAGAACCATTTTCCTTCCCCGGCTTTCGCGTCGATAAAGCGGTTCATTTCCGTCGTCCCGACAAGCGTGTTGTCCGTCAGGGAGAAGTTGGGACTGTTACATCGATGAATTTCCGCCACCAGACCGATAACGCGTTTGTCGTTCGCCCAGGACAGTTCCGGCTTTCCAGACGCAGTCAGCGTCAGATTGATTTTCGGCATCACGTCAGGCAGCGGCTGCGGGAGAATCTGTCGGGATCGCCCGGCAATTGCGCCGCCGTTGAGTTCGAACGCGCCGGACATGTCGATTCGCGGGGCAGCGTACGCCTGGCGGGCGGCTCGTTTGATAATCGCCAAAATCTGCCGATATACAGGGTCGTCAGTCGATTGAATCGAAACAACCGGGACGCCGGAGTTCGGATCGCTTGCTGCGACGGGTTTCCAGACTTGAGTCGGGAACCAGTCCAGAGGATGAACGGCGTGTTCGTACCGTCCGCCTGACATGGTTCCCAGCCGACGGAACTGCTGGTCGAATTTCGCGTTTCGGCACGCGCCGATTCCAAGCGGCGAGGCGCCGCTCCCGTTGGTCGCTTGCGTTAATTCCGAATTAGCTGGCGCCATTGGAGCGCGAAGAACCCGGCTGTATTCCGGACGTTCAAGGTTGATCCAGTCGTTTTCAAACCGGGCGATATTGCCCTTCTCGTCAGCGTGACATTCCTTGCAGCTGGAATTCTTCATGACGTCTCGAATCTGATTCGCCGCCTGTTCCCACGGACGCAGAATCGGTCCGGACGCTGTGTAGTTCCACGTCCCGTAATAGATGCCGTTGCTGTCAATCCACGTAAAGAGCAGCTCGCGCTCTTCTTTGGTCAGGAAATCCTTGTGCGTCGGGTCGTTGAGAACCCGTTCCGCTAAAGGAGCGTTTCCAGAACCGTGTTCGTACGGCTGAAAAATCCGGCAAGACCAGTACGCCGTTCCGTTCATACAGCAGATCCCGGAAATCAAATCGATATGATACTGTTTTTCCCGGCGGGAAGTCAGGTTGTCGTAACTGATATTGAACAGCCGCGTTGGGGCGGAAGACAAATCCAGCCCGGCGGCGATCCCCTCGTCTCCGCCGTGACATCGAACGCATTTCCGGTCGAGAATCGGCTGAATCATGGACGGGTAGTCCAGATAGCCGCTTCCCCAGGACTCGTCTTGAGGAACCAGTGGAGGGCGTTTGCTTGCCATCTTCAGCTCTCCGACTTCGCCTTGGGGCGGACCGTATTCGTGACACCCCGTACAGCTTCGCGCCGTACCGGGCGCCACCTGAATAAACGTTCTCATGGAACGGATAAGGCGATAGTTCTCGTCGAGAAGCTGGAAGTAAATTGCGCGTCCGGACGGGGCTTCAAAGCAGACGCTGCCGTCCTCGCAGACGGGAACGATTCCGTGATAGATTTTCGGACTCCACGCCATCGCGGCGGAAATGGAAAACGTCTGGTTGAGCCCGTTGCTGCCCGGCGACGCGCTGACGCGGGACGTCTCTTCTATAACGCGCAGCCATTTCACGTCTCCCCGTTTGACGCCTGTGAGGTTTTGGTAAACGTCTGTTACAAAGAAACTGCCGGTCGTTTTGGAGCGGTCGGTTTTGTCAACCAGAACCGGCGGGACGGGACGGGGGACAATCGGAATCGGGTTGTGAAGGTCAATCGTCGCGCTGGATAAAAGCTCCGTCTTGTTCCCCTTGTCGTCGATAAGTAGGAGCGAATTGAGCCGCCCGCCGTTGGTCGGGTTGTCGATCTGCCCGGAATAGAGAACCAGCGTCCGGTCCAGCGCCCACGGGTCGCAGGACTGCCCGCGGTCGTACGTCGGCTTGTCCGGGTACTCGAGATTGGTAATCGCCTTTTCGTCGTTTTTCCCGGAGACGGAATTCTGAACCCCCGCAGAGATGTCGATAAACGCGATCGTTCCGCGGGGCGGGGCGTTGTGCGGCGCAAACGTCCCGACAACCAGATTCGGACTGCCGGGAACCGGTTTCGCCTGAAGAATCGCCTCCGGGAAAACCATGTTGTTGGCGAAGAACGCCGTTTCGTTTGTTCCGTCCGGATAGACCGACCACAGACTTTGAATCGTCAGCGCGTTTTTGTCGATGTACTCCCAGCGGCCAAAGAGAATTCTGCCGTCCGGCAAAACAGACGGGTCGAATTCTGTTACATTGTTGACGGAAATCGTGTGAATGTCAGAACCGTCCGCGTTCATGACGTGAAGAATCGCCACGCCGTTGTTGGCGCACGGCACAAGCCCGCTGTAACGCGTGGACGTAAAGACGATTCTCCCGTCCGGCAGCCAGGCGGGGCGAACGTCGTGATGTCCGCCGCCGGAAC
>JAEEGL013206916.1_pt1 | contig 10314 bp, 8 predicted proteins | sample 9134231 | NCBI WGS metagenome assembly JAEEGL01 (sample SAMN16246548, study PRJNA631951) | gut metagenome | biome: gut microbiome; feature: rumen; material: fiber-attached | host: Bos | place: Iran: Karaj | collected 2018-10
ACGAACTCCTGCCCACATTCCTTGCATACCAAAGTCTTGTCCTGATACATCGCTAATCCTCACTTTTGACTAATCTTGGCCTCTCGGCCTTGTATTTGCGTCAGCCGAAGCTGGTGTCGCCGGGGTTAAGCTTTTGGAACTTGCGGCGGATCCGCTGTACAGCGTTATCCACAGCCTTTTCTGATCTGTTTGTGGTCTTTGCGATTTCTCTGTATGACATTCCTCTTAGGAAACAACGCAGTACCGACTGTTCATATGCGGACAAAAGCAAAAGCAGGCCTTGATATCTCTTCTGCGCCTCTTCCCTGTCGATAAGCAGTTCTTCCGGACTGCGCATATTGTCATTCCGAGATGAAAGTTCGTCAAAAAGAGAGGACTCCAAAGACATACAGTCGTCAAGAGAAACATTCTGTGTTCCGGCCGATTCCCGCAACGCCGAAATCAGCCGACGCCGGATGCAAAGCAAGGCAAAGGTCCTAAAGCTGGCATTTTTACCGGCGTCATAGCTGCGGATGGCACTTAAAAGGCCCAACATGCCCTCCTGCAGCAGGTCCTCCTGATCGCCGCCGGTCAGGAAAAACGGCCTGGCTATGCTGCGAATGACGCGACTATACCGGCGGATCAACGCTTCTTCCGCCTGAAGATCTCCTGCCGCCGCCAGGGCATGCAGTTCCTCATCTGTCATGGATTCGTAAAGCAAGCTAGATTTCCCGCTTCCCATTTATGCTCTTGTATTATAGACACCTATATTTGGAATGTCAAGGCAATCGAATGAAAAACTCATGGATTATCCGCCTTTTTTACTAAAATTCCATTTTGATCTGCCCATCATTTCTGTTGTTTTCCATAGGATAGGGCAAACCCAGGTGTTCATATGCCATTTTCGTCACGCAGCGGCCCCTGGGCGTCCTGGTGAGGAAGCCCTGCTGCAGGAGATACGGCTCATATACATCTTCGATGGTGACCGTCTCCTCGTTTACCGTGGCAGCCAGCGTATCCAGGCCCACCGGGCCGCCGCCGTATTGCAGGATGATGCTCCGGAGAAGCCTGCGGTCAATGTTGTCCAGTCCCAGCCGGTCGATGTCCAGCCGCGTCAGCGCATCGTCCGCAACGGCCTTGGTGATCACCCCGTCCGCCGTCACCTCAGCAAAATCCCTGACCCGTTTCAAAAGCCGGTTTGCGATCCGGGGCGTGCCCCGGCAGCGTCTGGCGATCTCCTCCGCGCCGGAGGGCTCGATCCCGATGTTCAGCAGCTCTGCGCTGCGGCGGATGATGAGCTCCAGCTCCTCCGGCGTATAGAGCTCCAGCTTGAGGATCACGCCGAAACGGTCCCGCAGGGGAGCGGAGATCTGCCCGCTGCGGGTGGTGGCGCCGATGAGCGTAAACTTCTTCAGCGGCAGCCGAATGGAATTGGCGGAGGGCCCCTGTCCCAGGATAATGTCGATCTCTCCGTCCTCCATAGCGGGATACAGGATCTCCTCCACGCTTCGGTTGAGGCGGTGGATCTCATCCACAAAGAGGATGTCGTGATCGTTCAGATTGGTCAGCAGGGCCGCCAGATCTCTGGGCTTTTCTATGGCCGGGCCGGAGGTTTTTCGGATGTTGACGCCCATTTCATTGGCTATGATCTGGGCCAGTGTGGTTTTTCCCAGGCCGGGAGGGCCGTGAAGGAGCACATGGTCCAGCGCCTCCTCCCGTCTTCTGGCCGCTTCGATGAAAACAGACAGGTTTTCCTTCGCTTTCTTTTGCCCGATATACTCCTTCAGGCTCTGGGGCCGCAGGGAAAGCTCCCCCTCGTCCTCCGGGACATAGCGGGTCGAAGTCAGGTCCTTGGACTCCTGGGGAAGAATCTCCCCCGTGATCTCGATACTCATACTGCTTACCTCATCTCAGCGAGCCCTTCAGGACCTCGCGGATCGCTTCCTCAACAGAGAGGGCGGAGAGATCCAGTTTTCCCAGAGCCGCGTTGATCTCCGACGGGCTGTATCCCAGTACGGAAAGCGCCGCCCCGATATCCCTGGTTTTTTCATCTCCCGCCTTGACCGCTCCCGAAGGCGAAGAGAGCATCCCCGGCGTCAGCTGGCCGAGGTCCTGGGACACTTTGTCCTTCAGCTCAAGCAGGATGCGCTGGGCCAGCTTTTTGCCGATGCCGGGAGCGATGGTCAGGGCCTTTTCATTTCCGCTGGTGATGGCCAGGGCCAGGTCCTCCGGGCTGCCGGCAGAGAGAATGGACAGCGCCGCCTTCGGGCCCACGCCGGAGATGCCGGTGAGCATCCGGAAGCTCTCCAGTTCCGCCTGGGTGGTAAAGCCATAGATGTCAAAGGCGTCCTCCCGGATCACACAGGTGGTATACAGCTTTGCCGTCTCCCCCACCTTCAGCATACTCAGGCTCCGCAGGGAGGTATTGCAGCTGAAGCCTACGCCGCCGCAGTCGATGACCGCGAGGCAGTTTTCCAGGGCCGCCACCGTGCCGTTTAAATAGTAGAACATGTGGAATTCTCTCCCGCTTGAAATAGTAGTGAGGTTGCCGCCCGTGCGTGGCAGAGGGCGATGGCCAGGGCGTCGGCCGCGTCATCCGGCCTGGGGATCTCCCGGAGATGCAGCAGACGCATGGTCATTTCCATGACCTGCCGTTTTTCCGCCCGGCCGTAGCCAACCACGCCCTGCTTGACCTGGAGCGGCGTATACTCGTAAACAGGCAGCCCCTTCTGTCGGCAGGCCAGGAGCAGGATCCCCCGCCCGTGGGCCACACTGATGCCGGTGGTGATATTTGTATTGAAAAACAGTTCCTCAATGGCTACCGCTTCCGGAGAGACGGCGTCCAGCAGCTGCCCCAGGTCGTTATAAATGATCTCCAGCCGCTCCGAGAGGGGCAGTCCCGCCTCTGTCCGAATGGCGCCGTAGGTCATCGGGCGAAATTCACCCCGATCGGCTTCCACTACGCCGAAGCCCACAATGGCGATGCCGGGGTCCAACCCCAGGATCCGCAAAGCACTCACATCCTTTATATGATTTTACCATATCTGCCCATGCTTCGCAATGAATTCAAAGAAAAACCACATACCCAAAACCTGAGGGTATGTGGCCGAGTTTATTTCAGCTGAATTCAGCCAGCAGCTTCGCGCACTGAGCTCTGGTCAGCGCGCCCTTCGGGTCCAGCCTCACGCCGTCGCCGTTCATGACGCCCAAAAAAGCCAGCTCGGAAAGATACCCCTCCGCCCAGGACGGGATCTCCGCCGCGTCCTCGAAATCCAGAACGCCTCTCATCCGCCCGGCCTCCATGGTCCGTCCCAGGATCGTCGCCGCCTGGGCGCGGGTAATGGGCTGGCGCGGCAGGAAGCATAGGCCCTCCTCGGTCGTGACGCCCTGGATCAGGCCCAGGGCCGCCGCAGCGTGAACGTTGTCCAGGGCCCATGCCGGGATCTCCGTCTCATCCGCAAAGCTGACCGTCCCTTCCGTTTCCTCCGCCTCAATGTCCAGCCAGCGGCAGAGCATGGCGGCAAATTCCGCACGGGTCATGGGCGTGTTCGGGTCAAAATATGCTTCTCCTTCTCCTCCGGCACGGCCGTTCACAATGCCGAGCCCGCAGAGATAATCCACGTAGTGCTCCGCCCAATGCCCCGCCATATCCTCAAAGGGCTCCTCACCCGGCGTTCCGGCGTAGAGGGAGGCGGAATGATAATTCCCGCTGTGGTCCCGAGCCGTCAGGATCACATGGCAGTACCCGCTCTCTTCCGGCAGAACAGCCGTAACGGTCCCCTCTTCCTGAAGATACTCAAAGGGCCAGTCTTCTCCGTCCACCGTGAGCGAGATCAGTTCCTGGGGCAGACTCCCCTCCGCCAGGTCCTGCACCTCGCCTCTCAGCTCCCCCTCCGATCCGGAAAGCCGAACGAAGGGAGCCTCCGTATCTGCGGCTTCATTTACGCTGAAAACGATCTGATCCAGCCGTATCGTCCCCTGTCCCTCGCCGGCGATCCGAAGGCTGAGAATGGGACCGAAATATCCCGTGTTCACCGTGAGAGGGATCCAGGCCGTCTGATCCAGGGTACAGAGGAGAAGCTCCGTTCCCTCATGCACGGAATAAATCCGGTTTCCGCTTCCGTCGCCCCGGACCCAGAAGGAAGCATAGTCCAGAAGTCCGGTTTCGATCTCCTCCATCGGGAAACAGACGCTCCCCGCTTCCAAGTCATACTCCAGGCGCAGACTGCCATAGCCGTATCTGGCCTGATCCCGCTGCCGCTCCTGCGACCATCGCAGACCCTCCGTGCTTCCGGAGCTGTATTCCTCATAATCCTGCGCGCAGATCACCGGCTCCGTGATCCGCACCTCCACTTCCCGCTGAAGGGAACCGCAGGACACCGTGATCACTCCGCTGCCGGATCTGCTGCCCGCCGTAAAGCTTCCGTCCGCCTCGAGAACGCCCACTTCCCCTTCCAGATCCCACCGGAACAGCTCATCCTCCGCCCGCAGCCGGAAGGTATGCCACACAGCGCCTGCGGAAAGCTCCACCGTCTCTCCCGGCATGAGCTTCAGGGATGAGACCTCCCTTCCGGTATCCTCCCGGCGGACGGTCAGGGAATCCGGCTCTGAGACCACGGGGATGTGCAGACTGCCGGTCACGTCTCCGCAGGAGACGGTGATGACCGCCTCCCCGCCTTCCGGCGGCGCGGTATAAACACCCTGGGGGTCGATGCTCCCCCGATCCGCAGTCCACTGAAGTCCGTCCGGCGGGACCGGAGCGCCATTCCGATCACAGCCTCCAACGCTGAATGCAGTCCTGCTTCCGCAGAGGACGGCCCTCTGTTCCGAAAATACGGACAGTGTGGCGAGCTCGCCCGGCTCTTCCAGCGGCGCGGTCAAAAGAAGGAACTGAGGCGTTTTCCGGACCGTGCCCAGGGAGGGCTCGTTGACAATGGAGCAGGCGTCCTCACCGGGCATTTGCGTTCCCATCAACGTGGAGGCCCCGCCGTCCAGGGTCCCGGCGGCAACGCATCCCAGCTCCAACAGCCGATGCGCGTTTTCCTCCAGGGTCAGGCCAAGAGAGTACCCCGGCTGCCGCCCGTCCACCGTGTAGAAGAGGACCGAGCCGTCTTCCCGGATCCCGATGGAGGTCCTGGGGGCTTTGGATCTGTCCAGCTTCTCCAGATCCTCCTCCACCTCGCCGTCCCACACCAGCCGGTAGAGACAGCCCAGGGCAGTCCGGCAGTCATTGAACGCTTCGTCGCCGGCTTCTGCGCGCAGCGTCAGCTCCATTCCCCGTTCCAGACATCCCAAATAAGAGAGCATGTTTTCGCCGCTGTCCGCAGAGAGACAGAGGAGCAGACGCCCCTCGGCCATGGGCGTAGGCCCGTCGGAGCGATAGACGGATTCCAGCGTGCAGCGCAGCTCGCCGCCGACGGAAAGGGCTTTTTTGCCCTTCGGGAGCAGCACCAGGTTCCAGGTCTCCCCAACAGCGGGGGAAGTCTCTCCCCAGGCCGGGGAATAGAGGCAGAATTCGCCCTTCCGATAGCTCTTATTGAAGCAGCTTACCGGCATAGAGTCGTCCTCCGCGCTCACCGACAGGCGCAGCGCAGGTTTTCCCAGAATTGCGGAGCCGTCCTCCCGAAAACCGAAGGCATAGTTTCCGTCGTCAGAGGACAGCAGTTCTCCATCCTGCACAACGAGTCCCAGGGGCATTCCGGAAGCCATTACGAAATAATCCCCGTTGATCCCGGCAAGGACCCGTCCTTCGCTGCTCTCCAGCGCAGCGGTAAAATCCAGCTTTTCAAGCAGTGAGGAGCCGAACGCAAGCTGGGGATGAACGCTGCCGCCCGGACGGAAACACAGGATATGCTCCGCCTGTCGGGAGCCGTTCGACAGAACGGTTTCCGTCAGGGAGAGCGTTTCCGAGAGAGGGGTCTCCCGGCTCCAAAGGAGCTCCGGCGCCGGAAAGGCTGTTTCCTCTTCGCCCTCTGCCGCAGCAGAAGCGGAAAGGAACAGAATGACCACGGCCAGAAGAACGGCGCAGAGGCGAGACAGCTTCATAGCGACAGCTCCATTTCGCAGAACAAGGGATGTTTCGGATCAAGGGATCCATTCTGACGGCATTTTACCACACAGCCGCCGCAATGACAATCGGCGGAAAATGGCTCCTTTAGGCGAAATAAGGCAGCGCCGCAGCTCTCCGGACCGGGACGAGCCGGCGGAAAAATGCGGCGCTGCGGGACAAAGTGAGGAAGCTCTATTTCGTTCTGGCGGCGTCCATGAGTACGAAGGACACCTCGCTGATCTCCCGGTCACGGCAGATGGTCAGCGTCAGGAGATCGCCGGCGTTCATCCCATTGATGACGGCGTAGATCTCATTGATCGACCCCACCGTCGCCCCATTGGCCTCCAGGATCAGATCGCCCCGCTTCAAACCCGCCTCAGCGGCCGGACTGGAAGCCTCCACGGCGGAGATATACAGGCAGGATGGGTATTCATAGTAAGCGGCATAGGCCGCAGGGAGCTCCGAGACCGTGAGTCCCGAGGAGGGGCGGCCGGAAACACAGCCGTTCTGCAGAAGCTCATCCAGGACAGATCTGGCGCTGCGCATGGAGATCGCCATAAAAACGCCTTCCGCTTCCGGCAGCTCCGCGCTGAGCTCCGCATTCAGGATCCCGATGATCTGGCCGGAAGCATTCACCAGCGCGCTGCCGGAAGCAATGTCCCCCAGCTCCATGCCGATCTGAAGGACCTCCAGCGGAAAGCCCCGATAAAGATAGGAAGGATTCACGGCGGAAAGAATACCGTCCCGAATGCTGACGACGCCGAGAACGGGATCGCCGATCAAGGCCACGGGGTCTCCAGGAACATAGGCGTCATCTCCGCAGAAGGTGGCCGCCGCCAGATCCTCCGCCTCGATCTTCAGGACCGCCAGATCGGTAGCGTAGTCCAGGCCGATCAAGCGGGCGTCGTAGACGGTGTCATTCAAAGTCACGCTGATCCTGTCAGCGCCGGAGACCTGGTGAGCGCTGGCTATGAGCGCTCCATCCTCCGTCATAACGATGACGGAGCCCTTCCTCACCCTTCCTTTTCCGCTGACGCTCTCCAGGACTCCCACCGAGGGGGCGCAGCTGCTGTATAGCTGTGCAAAGCTCAAAGCTTCGCTTGGGCCGGTGCTGGACACCCGCATCCTGGCCCCGCTCCACTCGTATCTGCCGTCCTCCGCGGGAAGAAGCGGGGGTTCCAGAAGCTCCTCCGAAGTCGGCTCCTCCGGGTGAAGAAGAGCTTCACTTCCATTTCGGCGAACAAGTTCCAGGGAAAAGCCCTGCCCGGCGTGTCCGAAGGAGATACGGAGGTGAAGGATGAGCGCGAAGAAAGCGGAAAAAACCGCCAGGATGATGAGCAGAGCAGCCACCAGGGGCGCTGCGCTGCGCTTTTTCGGCGGATCCGGCGCCTTTGGCTGCGGGGGTTCCAAACGGGAGGTAAACTGGAATTCCCCGTTTTCAACCGGCGCGGTATACGCGTTGGGGCTCTGTTCCTGTTCTTGATTCTCAGACATGGCTTCCTCCATGGGCACTCCGGCGGGCGGAGTGATGACGAAAGGGATCATGGCTTATACTATTCTAAAACAAAAACATTTAAAATGTTTTTATTGGCACGGGCTTTCGCCCATGCCTGCCGCACGTTCCGTGCGGCGAGAAACGTGTAATACCGAATCCTGCAAACCTTTGGCTTGCAGCCACACGGCATGAAATGCCGTGTGGCAATTAAAACGCTTTTTAAAGCGTTTTAATTGAGATTGGTATTATACAATGGTAAGGGAAAAGCGGAATTCCGTCTCTCCCTCCCGGGAGCGGACCCAGATATCCTCTCCCATCCGATCCAGGACGGTCCTGACGATATAAAGGCCCAGCCCGACGCCGTCCCGGTCCAGGCTCCGGGATCGGTCCGACTTGTGAAACCGGTCAAAAATCACGGGCAGCTCCGACTCCGGGATCGTTTCCCCCTGATCCCGGATGGAAATGAATGCTTTCGTACCCTGCTTGAAGAGGCTGACGGTCAGATCGGAGCCCGGATGGGAAAACTTGATGGCGTTGTCCAGTATGTTGTAGATGACGCGGGAAACGTCGTCCTCACTCCCCCGGACCTGAATGGGGTCCTCCGGGATCTCCGCCCGAAGGCGCAGTTCCTTGGCCTCCATCCGGTCATACAGCGTAGTGATGCTGCGGCGCAGGCATTCCACCGCATCGAAGACAGAGGAGGCGGTTTCCGTCTTATCCTGGAGCCGGCTGATATCCAGCATCTGCCGCACCAGTCGGCTGAGCCGCTTGGTTTCCCCGGAAATAATGGACAGGTATTTGGGGGCGTTTTCAATGGGGATCGTCCCATCCAGAAGCCCGTCGGCAAAACCGGAGATGGTGGTCATGGGCGTTTTCAATTCATGAGAGATGCTGGAAATGAACTCTTTTCTGCGGCTCTCCGAGGTCTCCAGCGCATCGGCCATCTGATTGAACGCCTCGCAGAGCTCCCCTACCTCATCGGTACGGTGGGTGCTTTTCACCCGGACGCCGAGTTCCCCTTTGGCAAACTGCCGGGCCGCGGCGGCCATCTCCTTCAGCGGCGCCGTCTCCCGGCGAGTGGAAACCACGGACACGGGAATGGCGAGCAGGAGGACAAAGCAGGCAGTGAGGATCATGATGACGGTGAAGGAACGCCAGAGCTTACGTACAAAGCCGATCTCCGCCGCGGCGAAGACATAACCCTCCAGTTCTCCCCCGCGCTGCTGGACAGGAACGGCAGCGACATAGCGCCTTTCTCCGTAGAAGCCGGACAGATCGGTCAAGCGGGGATAGCTTCCGCTCTCCGGCACGGCGGAAAGCAGCTCTCCGGCAATATACTTGCCGATGTGCTCACAGGTCATCAAGGCGTCCGAGCAGATCACGACCCGGCCTCTGGCGTCGCATATAAAAATATGCAGCCCCGTGGCTCTGGAAATGGCGGAGGCCTGGAGCCCCAGCTCCCAGTTGTCCGTGTCCGAACCCTCGTTCACTGCGGCGACCACGTCCGACATTACGGCGGCAGTGGACTCCAGCAGGTTTTTCCTCTCCCGGATCACATAGGTATAACTGACCGCAGAGAACGCCAGGCTCAGAATGAAAAAGCTGAATACCACCAGCCCTGCGCTGAGAAGCACATTGCGGGTCTGAATGTTATTTCTCATTTTTCTCTGGGAAGGTCTCGAATTTATAGCCTACGCCCCAAACCGTGGAAAGCGCCCAGCGGGGACTGACGCCCTCCAGCTTTTCCCGGAGCCTTTTGATATGGACGTCCACCGTGCGGGAATCCCCCAGGTAATCAAAGCCCCAGACCTCATCCAGCAGCTGATTGCGGGTATAGACCCGGTTTGGGGAGGAGGCCAGATGAAACAGCAGGGCCATCTCTTTGGGCGGGGTGTCGATCTTTTTCCCGTCCACGATGAGCTCATAGGAGTCCATATTAATCTCCAGCCTGTCAAAGGTAAGCACCTGGCTCCGATGCTCCGCCTCCCCGCCGGAGCGGCGCAGCACCGCGTGGATACGGGCGAGAAGCTCTCTCGTCTCAAAAGGCTTGGTCAGATAATCGTCCGCCCCCAGCTCCAGGCCGTGGACCTTGTCGTCCGTCTCTTCCTTGGCCGTCAGCATGATCACCGGCGTTTTTCCGATCTCACGGATAGTGGACAGGACCTGCCACCCGTCCATGACCGGCAGCATGATGTCCAGAAGGACCAGATCCGGCGAAAGCTCCCGGAACAGACGCACTCCCGTCCCTCCGTCCCCGGCGATATGAACGGCATAGCCATCATTTTCAAGATAGATGCGAACCAGGTCCGCGATGTTGGCGTCGTCCTCCACCACCAGGATCGTCTTCTGCATATGCTCTCCTCCCCTCCTCTGACTTCCCACACATCATAGCATTTTCCTCAGAAGAATGGTAAACAATTCGTAAATTCGGCCGCCGAGGACAGAAATACACCGGGGACCTGAAAAGGTTCCCGGTGTAAACAGCAGATTCTGATCTTACTTGATCTCGACGGTGGCGCCCACGTCCTCGAGCTTCTTCTTGAGCTCTTCGGCCTCTTCCTTCTGGACGGCTTCCTTGATCTTGGCGGGGATGGCTTCCACCAGCGCCTTGGCCTCGGCCAGGCCCAGGCCGGAAACGATCTCGCGGACAGCCTTGATGACCTTGACCTTCTCGGAGCCGAAGCTGGTCATGACCACGTCGAACTCGGTCTTCTCTTCCACTTCCTCAGCGGGAGCGGCAACGGCGGGACCGGCAGCCACGGCCACGGGGGCGGCGGCGGAAACGCCGAAC
>JAEEGL013247954.1_pt1 | contig 10314 bp, 3 predicted proteins | sample 9134231 | NCBI WGS metagenome assembly JAEEGL01 (sample SAMN16246548, study PRJNA631951) | gut metagenome | biome: gut microbiome; feature: rumen; material: fiber-attached | host: Bos | place: Iran: Karaj | collected 2018-10
AAAGAAATAGAGGATCACCCGGAAATAAAAACTATTTACTTTGTTACAAATTCCGATTCGGGATACAAAGATATGATAGCCGGTCTTGAGGATAAAGATACATATCAGCTCTACCGTGATTATCTCGACAATTTCCGTATCAATTCCGTCAGGAGGTAAAAAAGATGAAAGTTGAATTATTCCCTTTTCAGAAGGTTGCGCTTACTAAATTGCGCCAGCATACGCTTAACGCAATAGGAAACTATAATAGCACGCACACGCCTCAGGTTGTTTCATATACTGCGCCTACCGGAGCAGGTAAGACAATAATTATGGCTTCACTTGTGGAAGCAATTTATTACGGTGATGAAATATATCCTGAGCAGCCCGATGCAATATTCGTCTGGCTTTCGGATTCTCCGCAGTTAAACGAGCAAAGCAAGCTTAAGTTTGACACAAAAGCCGATAAAATCAACCTTAATCAGTGTGTAACAATCAGCGATAATTCCTTTGATAAGGAGTTGCTGGAAGACGGACATATTTACTTCCTTAATACACAGAAACTTTCAAAGACCAGCAACCTGACTAAACATTCCGACGGACGTCAGTTTACAATTTGGGAGACATTGGCAAACACGGTAAGAGAAAAATCCGACAGATTGTATCTCATTATCGACGAAGCGCATCGCGGTGCACAAAGCGAAAAGGAAATGGCAAAAGCCACTACAATCATGCAGAAATTCCTGAAAGGCTCTGAGGATGACGGTTTGCCGGCATTTCCTGTAGTTGTAGGCGTTACAGCTACGGCTAAAAGATTCAACCGCCTTGCTCAGGGCTTGGGAACTACGACGGTGCATTATGTCATAACGGACGCTGACGAAGTTCGTGCTTCAGGACTCCTGAAGGATAAAATAATAATCTCTTATCCGGAAACAGCTAATAATGATATGGCTGTTCTTCAGGCAGCAGCTGATGAATGGAAAGATAAATGGGACCACTGGTATCAGTATTGCTTTGAGCAGCATTATGCGTATGTTAATCCTGTTTTCGTTATTCAGGTTCAAAACGGAACTGATAACAGAATATCTTATACAGATTTGGATGAATGCGTTCGACTGGTAGAAGAGAGAACCGGAGAAAGATTTAGCGTCGGCGAAGTTGTTCACGCTTTTGGTGAAGGCACACCCACGCTAACAATTAACGGATTGGAAGTACCTTATGTTGAGCCTTCTCGCATAGCAGATGACCGCCGTATTAAAGTTGTGTTTTTCAAGGAAACACTTTCAACCGGCTGGGACTGCCCGAGAGCGGAGACAATGATGTCTTTCCGCCATGCCAAGGATTATACATATATAGCCCAGCTTCTTGGCCGTATGGTTCGTACGCCTATGCAGATGCATATCAATGTTGACGAGTCATTAAATGATGTTCATCTTTATCTTCCGCAGTTTGATGAGGAGACTGTTTACGAAGTTATCGAAGCACTCAAGAGTACTGAGGGTGCAGATATCCCGATTGATGTTGAAGCAGAAGAAATCGGCAATGAAAATCAGGATACTCTGACATTAAGACCAACATATTCTACTAAGCTGAGAAAGGGCAAAGTACTTGAGGGACAAACATCTTTGTTTGGAGACCCCGAACCGTTCAGCCCGGATTCTCAGGGAGCAAACGATGTCGCATCGAAATTCTCTAATCCCGTAACTTCAACGCCTGCTTCAGCACCGCAAACAAGCGAGACGCCGCAGACAGGGCCGCAAACGGCAACGGAAACGAATAATACTGACGAAACGCCCGTTCCTGCTCAGCAACAGACTACGCAACGCGAAACAGAAGAAGTTGTTGTTACAGACAATATCAACAGAGAAGCAGTTGCCAAAGCTATAAATGATGCCGGCTTGCTTACCTATGATGTCAGAAAAGTTAGGATTACAGATTACCTGAGGTCAATGTTCGCACTCGCAAGATTCTTTGCGCACACTACTATAGACCCTGATGCTTTGGATACAGTTCTCGAAGATATATCCGGAAAAATCCGTGCTTATATTTCGAAGGAAAAACGTGAAGGAAAATACAAGGAATTATCCAGCAAAGTATTGGAATTTAAATTGAATTCGCAAATATTTGATGTCTTCGGTAAATCAATAGATAATTATGCAATACACGATTTGTTTTCAACAACAGATACGGATATCGACAGGCAGTTGCGTATCGCTGAAACAAAGCTTGGAAACGAAGGAGTAGGAAACTACTACATTAGAAAGTACTGCGAAGAAGACGAGATTATTGATTTAAAGATTGACGTTATCCTGTTTGTTGCAAATCAGGAAACAATGGATGATTTGAACAAATATGCTGAAGAAAAATTCCATTGGTTAAATGATAATTACAGACGTCGCACCACTACATTGCCCGAAAAATACAAGAAAAAGTATGATAGCATTGTTTCTAACGGTGATATCGTCAGTAAGCATAACTTTAAACTTCCGGAGTCGATACGTATTACTCACGAGTCCGAAGGAAAGCTGTATGCTAACCATTTGTTTGTTGATGACTCCGGAACAGTTGCAATCAAACTGAATGGTTGGGAAGAAAAGGTTATTGAAGAAGAACAGAACCAAGATGATTTTGTATGTTGGCTCAGAAACCCGTCGAGAGGCTCATGGGCGTTACGTATCCCCTATGAAGCTGACGGTGAAACGAAACCGACATTCCCGGATTTCCTGATAATAAGAATGGATGGTCCGGATTATATAGTTGATATTCTTGAACCGCACGATCCTACGAGAGTTGATAATCTCGGCAAAGCAAAAGGATTTGCTGAGTATGCAAGGCAGAATCCCGGAGTAGGAAGAATTCAGCTTATAAGAATGAAAGTTGATTCTCTTGGCAATCAAAGACCATATAGATTAGATATGTCAAAGAGTGCCATTCGTGATAGAGTATCTCGTTGTTCCAGCAATGAGGAATTAAATCATGTATTTGATGAATGCGGTTTCTTTATGATTTGAGAAAAAAGTTAGAGAGGGATAGGCAAATGAACGAAGAATATATTGTCAGCAAAATTAATGAGTATCTTCATTCTGCAACAAAGGAGCTTTGCTCGTGGTTAAGTAAGATGCTCCCACGTGTCACAGATGACTGGTGGGATAGCTGTGTTATAGCAAACCTGTCAGAATCACAGAAATTGTTTGCTGAAGAAAAGAACTACACCAAATTGGAACAGCTTGATCTGGCTGCGCTTTTACGCGTTATGGATAAGGCTTGGTTCAATCTGCGTTCATTTGCGTTCCTTACATATTCTGAAAGACAAACCGTTAGAGGTATGATAAAGGTTAGAAATAACTGGGCTCATTGTGCCGGAGAACTTCCGGAAAAAGACGTCGTATTAAGAGATGTTGACACAATGATTAATTTCTTTGAATCATTTATCTCCCGAACCGATATTTCAAGAGAATTGGCAGATTTCCGGAAGCAAATTGAAAGATTTGATTTCTCGGCGGTTTACGATGATACTGAAAACATTATCAAAGCTCCTGAGATAATAGTCGAAACTGATGATATAAAAGAAAAAGACCGTGTATTTTTAACCGGAGACCCTGATACAAAGGGAATGGTATTCTCTGTTACAAAGATTAATGGCGAGAACAGATATGAAGTTTTTGTTGATGGAACAATAAGAACTTTCTACGAAGGACAAATCAGTAAAATTGATTCTGCCCCTAAGTATCAATGGGTAGATCTTAGCACTTTCCAGAGCAATTTAACTGCCCACGAAATAAATAATCCTTCTGCAGGCAGTCTTTATTCTCTTAATGCCGCCAGAATTGACTTTGTTCCGTATCAGTTCAGACCTGCATTAAAACTTATCAAATCCGATGAGCCAAAGATACTTATCGCGGATAGTGTAGGTGTTGGTAAAACTATTGAAGCGGGTTTAATCATTAAAGAACTCGAGGCAAGAAATGAATTAGAAAACATTTTAATTATTTGTCCGAAACCACTTGTTGCCGAGCGCAAGTGGGAATTGGAAATGAAGCGATTTGACGAAGATTTTACTCCGATTGATGGACCGACTTTACGCCAAATCGTATCTGATGTTCACCGCGATGAAGAATGGCCGATAAGGTTCAATAAATCGATTATTCCTTATTCAATTTTGGATAGTCGTGTGTATGAAGGCGAGCAGCACAGAAACAGAAAAGATTACGGGTTAGTTGACCTTGATCCTCCTCCTCACTTTGATTTGGTAATTGTTGATGAAGCCCATCACATTAGAAATGGTAGCATGGAAAAGGAAAAAGCATATGCCTATAAATGTGTTCACTATTTTTGCGAGCACGCAGATGCTGTTGTACTTTTGACAGCAACTCCTCTCCAGACTAGTGATGATGACTTGTATACTTTGATGAATTTACTTCGTCCGGATTTAATTATGGACAAAGAAGTCTTTAATATGATGTCCAGACCAAATGAATTTATATATAAGGCATCTCACGCTGTAAGAGGCGCCGCTGACGGATGGCAGGGTGTTGCAATTAATGAACTTAATAATATTAAAACAACTCAGTGGGGAGAAAACGTTATAGCCAAGAATCCAGTTTATCAGGAAGTATTGGCTAGACTTAAAAAGAGCGAAGTTTCAAGGGAAGAAAGAGTAAAAATCGTTTCTGATATTGAATCGCTTCATAGTTTTAACACAATGTTGAATAGAACCAGAAGAAGAGATATTCAAGATTTTTGTATCAGAAGGTCTCATACTGTGGAAACAAAATTCACACCTGCTCAAGCTGAACTTCATGATGAATTACTAAAATTCGAGTTCGAAGCTCTGGCGGTCTTGCATAATGTCCATATGATACCGTTTATGATGAGCACTATAAGAAGACAGGCAGCGAGTTGTATTTTTGGATTAGCACCACAAATCCGAGATTTAATTAGCCGCAGATTTGACAAAATGGTAGATGATCCGGATTGTGACGTGGAATCATATGATTTGGATGCACAAGCTTCATCAAAACTTATGGCTTTGGCACAAAGAGTGTTGAACTTGGCTGACAAGTTGCCTGATGAGGATCCTAAATTTGATAGTGTTCTGGAAGTAATAAATGAAAAGCAAAAATATGATAACAATAAAATAATTGTTTTCAGTACGTTTAGACACACTTTAGAGTATTTGTATAAGAAGTTAACAGATAAGAATATGCGTGTTGCTCAAATAAACGGTAGTATAAAGGATGACGACAGACGTTATTTGAGAGAAAGATTCGAATTGGATAAAAATGATCCAAATGCACTTGATATTCTTTTGTTCACAGAAGTTGGTTCAGAGGGACTGGATTATCAGTTCTGTGATATGATGATTAACTATGATTTACCGTGGAACCCTATGCGTATTGAACAAAGGATTGGACGTATAGACCGTCGCGGACAGAAAAGTGAAGCAGTCAATATTTACAATATTATTACTGCTGATACGGTCGATGCGGATATTTATTCAAGATGCTTAATGAGAATTGGCATTTTTGAAAGAAGCATAGGTGAATGTGAAGAAGTCCTTGGAGAAATTGGCGCAGAAATCGAAAGAATTGCAATCGATACTAATTTAACTCCTGAAGAACGAGGATTAAAATTTGAGCAAATGGCGGATAATGAAATTCGCCGAATGCAAGAATTGTCAAAACTTGAAGATGAAGAAAGAGCTTTGTTTGGATTTGACCTTTCAAACTATACTGCGGCACAAGAAATAAAAGATGCCGAAAGTCCTTGGATTTCACCAGAGAATATTCAAAAGCTGGTAGAAAGATATCTTAATGATCGTCTTGGTGAAGGACAGTATATAATTGGCAATTCTGATTCTAAACAGATTAGGCTAAACAAGGATGCAAGATTAACCTTATTAGATGATTTCCGTAAACTATCTAGCGTTAGGTCTGCATTGAAGCGCAGATGGGAAAACTATCTTAAAGGAACAGAGGCAATACATAGAATTACATTTGTTTCTGAAGCGGCATCAAAAGACCATAAAGCGTTTTTTATTACGCCAATGCATCCGTTGGTTAAGCAAGCTGCAAAACATTTTGCCACTGACCAGGTGTCATTTATTAATCTAACATACTATTCTGACAATTTACCTGAAGGGGTGTATCCTTTTTCGGTATTTGCTTGGAATTATGTTGGTTTACAATCTATGTTTAAAATTGTACCGGTTTGTGAAAACAGCCTAATCAACTCAGAATTAATTGATATTGTTCTGGATTCCGAGTCTGATTCTCGAAAAGATGTTCCCAATAATGATAGTTGGTTGCGTTTAGAGAATATGCATATGGATCTTTGGAAAAAAGAAAAAGATAAGTACATAGAAGGTATGAAGAATACTGCAACCTATAAACTAGAAAGTATTGGCAGTAATTATAAGAATCGAAAGCGGTTCTTAGAGCAAAAAATTAGAGATTCTGTCGATGAAAAATTAATCAGGATGTATCAAAGCATGCTACAAACGGCTACTGAAAACTATGAACATAAGGCGGCTTATATAAACGACAGTATAAGAAAAGCTGATATACATACGAATTTGGTGGCAAAAGGTATTGTTGAGATTAAAAGGGGTTAAAAATGAGCAGTATAGCTGATAGTGTTAAAACTTCTCAAGATAAAGACGGAATGCTTAGACGTGCATTAGAACGTATTATACAATTATACACAGATAAGTCTCATTTCGTTTATGAACTTTTGCAGAACGCAGAAGATTCTGGCGCAACATTTATCTATTTTATTCAGTATAAAGACCGATTAGAAGTATTACATAATGGCAGGCCATTTACTTCGGATAATTTGCAAGGCTTATGTGATATAGGAAAATCTGATAAAACTAACAATCTAAACCAGATTGGTGAGTTTGGAGTAGGATTTAAATCGGTTTTTGGAATATGTGATTCTGTTAGATTGTATAGCGTGCCTTCACACTATAAGAAAAAGCTAACGGACACAATACCTTTTGCTGTTGAAATTAAAGATTTTACCCAGCCAGAAGATATTGAAGAAGAAGAAATTGATGAATTGTATACTACTAAATTTGTCTTTCCTTATGTAGTAGGAAAATCTTTTTCTGGTTTTTCAAATATTGACACATTAAATAATACTTTATCAAAAAAACTCCAAAACTTAGGTATAACAACATTGTTGTTTATGAAGAGTCTGGAGTCAATTAAGTATAGCATTAGATTGGAAGAAGATTCTATAGATGGCGAATACTTGTTGGAAAAACAAATAATTAATGACCATTGTATGTTGGTTTCTGCATTAGGTTTAGATTCAACAAAGCAATCAAACCATAATTCTAAATATGACAGTGAAACATCTTATTTAAGGTTTTCTAAAACAATAAACAAGAATGACACTAGAACGGTAGATATCGCTTTTCCAATTACGTTAGATCAAAATGGATGTTACGAATGCAAACATACTAATGAACCATTCGTATCTGTATATTTCCCAACCGAAACTGAGAGTAAATTGGATTTTATAGTGCAGGGACCGTATCGCACTACTCCAAATCGATGCAGTATACCTGCTGATGACGAGGATAATATTAGATTAGCTAATAAAACAGCAGAGTTGTTACGTGAAAGCATAATTGAACTTCGAGATAGTCAAAAGTTCAATATGTCATTTTTAAAATCCTTACCATTGACAGAGAATCAATTCTCTAGTTATGACCTTTTCTTGCCGTTATATGAAGCAATGAAGAATATGCTCTCAACGGAAAAAATAATTCCGTGTAAGGATGGTGGATATACAAAATCTTGTTATTCAAGGATTGCTAGACAGGAGAGATTAGCAACTCTTATTACAAACGAACTTTTGACAGAACTGGTACATGATGGTAATGATTACTGTTGGCTTCCAACTTTACTCACTGAAACAAACCGTGAATATGAAAACGTATATAGGTTTTTAACAAGTGAACTTAAAATACCGGTAGTTAGACCCGAAGATTTACGGTATTATTTTTCGGACAATCCTGAATTCTTACCAAACCGTAGTGATGACTGGCTGGTTGAATTATATGGTGTTCTGGAAAATGTGGGTGCTGCTTTTTCAAAATCAAAAAATGAGACAAACATGTTGACCGCCGACATAGTAAAAACATCATCCGGGAAATTTGTTTCTCCTTATAGAAAAACTGAAGATAAAACTTATATTCTAAATGTCTTTTTGCCTACGGATAAAATAACAAGTGATGAGATTTATTTTGTAGATAAAAATATCTATAAAAAGTGCAGACATTTTTTTGATGATATTCTCCAGTTGCAGCAACCTAATGAATATGAGTTTATAATAAGCGATATTAAAAAAAGGTATTCAAATAAAGCTGATTTTGATGAGGAAAAACATATTGATGATATACAAATTCTGCTTAAATATTTAAAAAATGATGATTATCAGTATGAAGTTAATCAGGTAATTAAAGATTATTTTGTATTGCTATGCAAAGATGGTTCATTGCGCAACGCAAATAGCAATAGAATATATTTTCCGATTAATGCTGAAGGAATTAATATTGAATCTTATTATAAAAATGTTTTGAAATCCGTTTATTTTGTTGATATGGATTTCTATACTGCTTACAACATATCATTTGATTCGCTCAGTGCATTTGGAGTTAGGGATTCTATATTGACTGGAGAATCACAGTTTGAAGGCATATATGATTCCGGAACAAGAGGACGTCAACCAACATGGAAATCTGTTGGTGAATTCCGATGGAAGCTATCGATTGATTCTATAAAGGATGTTTTAAGGTATATCTCAAGATATTCAGATGCGAAGGATTCAATTCTTAAATCGCAGACAATAATGAAGCTGCTTTTTGCAAACGAGTCAAGGCTCAGCGGTTCATTGCAAATTTCCGGAGGAAATCACGGTGGGATTATTGAAACATGTGATTTGATAAAAATCCTTAATGGTGAAACAGCTTTGTCATGGGATGGAAAATGGCTGTACACAGAATCAGGAGAATTGGTGTCTCCTAAGAATGTTTCAAAGCATGATATAAGTACTTCAATTTATGGAAGACTAAAGCCAGATTCTTCTGTTTATGATTTGCTAAAATTTAAAAAGACCGAATCAGATGAATTGGACTATATAAAGAAGCAGATTACACCAAAACAATTGGATGCTTTCTTTGAAAGTGAGTTAAAACAAAGGTTCGGTATTTCTTCTGCTGATTTAGAGGAAAAATATGGCGGAAGCAATTCTTCTAATAACGATGAAGAGGAGATTCTAACATTTCCAACGGCCAATATTAAAAGTTGGGAAACGTTGAAGAAACATGCTGCTGAAATGTTGGTATTTGCTGACCCTGTAAGATATGATTATCAAGTTAGACACCTTAGAGTAAGTAATCATAGTAAAGAAGCGAAAGCGTATATTCATAATATGTATCGATACGATGGAGTGTTTAAGTATGCTTGCCAAATGTGCCATGATTCATGTTCTACAGTTGAAGCCGCTGAGATCTTTTTGAATCCGGAATCTGAACTGGATCCTATGCATCTTTGCTTATGTCCTAATTGTGCTTCAGTTTATCGTTCAATTAGAAATCAGAGTAATGTCATGGATTCTTTTAGGGATTCTATTGTTCATTATAAAGAGAGCGACGTTACAAATGATGAACAAGTAATCATTCCGTTGGAAGAACACGAAATATGGTTTACACAAATTCATTTTGCTGAAGTGCAAGAACTGTTAAAACTTTCCGCTCAGGTTAAGAATAAACAAGATGATATTCAAGAGGAGCCTTTAATTGATATTCCTGAAGAAAAATCTGGACTATCGGTTTATTCTGGTTATATAGGGAAAACAATTTCTAGAAAAGATGGTTTTAAAGGCGAGATTAAGAATGTCGACGATAATTATATTTATGTTCTTATTACAGAAGGAGAAAAAGCTGGGCAAGAGACAAAAATTCAATTATCTTTTGTTTTAAAACATGGATCAGTTTATGAGATAGAATAAATTAACGGCTAAAACAGACGGACAGGCGCTGGTTACCCAGCGCCTGTTATTAAAGATTGAAGAAAGGCTAAAACTATGAAAGCGTATGAAAACAATAGACCTTTAATGGATAGTAAAAGGATCACATACAACCCGACGAAAATAAATTGCAAACACGTTAACTGTATGCTATTATAACCTTGTAAACTTATAACTCCCAAGGAGGTAAGGTCAATGATTACATACAACGAGAAAAACCGTACAATAAAGCTTGACACACCGAATACTTCTTATGTGCTCGGTATTGAGAAAGGCGGATTTTTGCTTAATCTTTAC
>JAEEGL013950251.1_pt1 | contig 10314 bp, 7 predicted proteins | sample 9134231 | NCBI WGS metagenome assembly JAEEGL01 (sample SAMN16246548, study PRJNA631951) | gut metagenome | biome: gut microbiome; feature: rumen; material: fiber-attached | host: Bos | place: Iran: Karaj | collected 2018-10
CTGCCCGACTGGATCTATGACGGCGCGATTCTCGGCATCCAGGGCGGCACGGATATAATGCTTTCAAAAATCAATAACTGCCTTGATCACGGGATGAAAGTCACCGGTGCCTGGATTCAGGACTGGGAGGGCAGGAGAATCACCGCCTTCGGCAAACAGCTTATGTGGAACTGGGAGTGGGACAGAGAGCTTTACCCCGGTCTCGATAAAGCGATCGCAGACCTGCGCGAAAAAGACATAAAGGTAATGGGCTACTGCAACCCGTTTTTAGCCATAGAGAAGCCCCTCTACAAAGAGGCGAGCGAAAAGGGCTACTGCGTAAAGAATAAAGAGGGCAAAGATTATTATGTCACGATAACGACCTTCCCCGCGGCGATGGTTGACCTGACAAATCCCGACGCGTGGAACTGGCTCAAAAACGTGATTAAAAAGAATATGATTGAATTCGGGCTTGCCGGCTGGATGGCGGATTTCGGCGAATATCTGCCGACAGACTGCGTGCTTTACAGCGGCGAAAACCCCGAAACGGTCCACAATACCTGGCCTGCAAGATGGGCGAAGCTAAACAGAGAGGCAGTCGAGGAGGCCGGAAAGCTCGGCGAGATAATGTTTTTCACGAGGGCGGGCTACACTGAGACCCCGCGCTGGTCCACAATGATGTGGAACGGCGACAATCACGTTGATTTCACGGTCGATAACGGTATGCCCTCGGTCATACCCGCCATGCTTTCGCTCACCTGCAGCGGATTCGGTCTGAGCCACTCAGACACGGGCGGCTACACCACATTCGGCAAGATGTGCAGGAGCGAGGAGCTCTATATGCGCTGGTGCGAGATGAACGCTTTTTCGCTGCTGCTGAGAAGCCACGAGGGCAACAACCCCGACCTCAACGCTCAGTTTGACGCGACCGAGGAGGTCATAAATCATCAGTCGGTTATGAGCAGGGTGCACGCTCTGCTGAAACCGTATCTCAAAGACGCGGTGAAATACAACGCCGAAACGGGCGTGGGAGTGATAAGGCCTCTCTTCTTTTATTACGATGAGCCGAGAGCTTATTCCGAGTCAACGGAATATCTGCTCGGCAGGGATATTCTGGTTGCCCCGGTGCTTAAACAGGGCGCTTCATTAAGGCAGGTATATCTGCCGGATGACGAGTGGATTGAGCTTAACACCGGCAGGGAGCTTAAAGGCGGTCTCTATGTTGTTGAGGCTCCCGTGGGCAGAATCCCGGTTTATTACAGAAAAAATTCAGATAAAAAACTGATTGAAATAATGGAGGATATCAAAAATGAAGTACTTTCTTGATTCGGCAAAAATCGATGAGATCCGCGAGGCGTATGACACCTTCGGAATCGACGGCATCACCACAAACCCCAATCACATTATGAACAGCGGCAAACCCTTTTACACCGTAATCGCGGAGCTTGCCGATTTCGTAAAAGAGAAGGGCATTGAGGGCTGGGACGTTTTCCCGATTTCGGTTGAAATCAATCCCCACCTTGACGACGCGGACGAGATGGTTGAGATGGCGAGAAAAATCTCGGGCATGTGCAAAAACTTCGTTATCAAGATTCCCTGCACCGAAGCCGGCATCGCCGCGGCCCGCCGTCTTGAAAAAGAGGGTATCCGCACAAACCTGACACTGGTATTCTCCGCATCACAGGCGCTTATCGCCGCGAAGAACGGCTCGCTCTTCGTTTCACCCTTCATCGGCTGGAAGGAAAACAGCGGCGAGGAATGTGTGGGATATATCAATGATATAGTTGAGATGTATGCGAATTACGGCTTCCTGGGCGAAACGCAGATTATCTGTGCCGCCGTCAGAAACGGCAAGCAGATAGTTGACTGCGCCGTCGCAGGCGCCGATATAGTCACGGCCGGTCTTCAGGTATTCAAAGACAGCTTCTATCATCCCTTCACCGATTACGGTCTTGCAAAATTCCAGGCGGCGTGGGATAAAACCATTACGGAGTGATACGATATGAAAATAGGATTTATAGGTCTCGGCATCATGGGCGAATCCATGTCTGCCAACATAGTAAAAAAACATGATGACAAAGTGTTTGTTTCCGATTTGAACAAAGCCCAGGTTGAAAAGCTCGCAGCGGAGGGTGCAATTCCCTGCGAAAACAACATCGAGGTTGCGAAAAACGCAGATGTCATTATAACGATGGTGCCGAAATCCGAGCACGTCAAGGGAGTTTACACAGAGCTGCTGCCCTATATCGATGAGAGCAAAATCTGCATCGATATGAGTACGATTGACCCCTCCGTATCTCTCGAGTGCGCCGCTATGATAAAGGCGAAGGGCGCTCAGTGGGCGGATGCCCCGGTCGTCAAGTCAAAGCCCGCCGCGATAAACGGCACTCTGGGTGTGCTTGTCGGCTGCGATGAGGAGCTCTATCCCGTAATCGAGCCCATTCTCAAATATATGGGCTGCAATGTCATCCGTATGGGTGAAAACGGCAAAGGCATCACGATGAAAATCTGCCACAACACTCTTGTTGCGGAAATTCAGAACGGTGTCAATGAGACTCTCGGCCTTGCACGCAAGCTCGGCATCTCGATTGATGATTTTGCTACAGCTGTTTCATACGGCGGAGCGGGAAACTTCTATCTCGAGTCTCAGAAGGAAAATCTCAAAAACAATAACTGGACCACAGCATTCTCGCTTGAAAACGAAAATAAAGATCTCGGCATAGCCCAGCGCCTTGCCGCTCAGGAGGGACTCCCGATGCCCGGCCTGCAAAACTGCAAAGCGGTTTATGACAAAGGCATGGCGGCCGGTATGGGCAAGGGAGATTTCAGAGCCACATATAAAATAGTCAACGGAATTGAGGATTGATGACAATGGGTTTTAAATCTGTATATATTCCGATCGGTGTCGGGACTTTTCATCTCGAGAGCGCGCAGGCTCTTTTTGACAAAAGCGTTGAAATGCTCAGAGGCATAGATGAGAATGTCACCTGTCCTTCCGAAATGCTGCTGAGTATAGATAAACTGCAAAACTATATTGCACCGCTTGAGGCGGATCTGGCGATAGTCCAGAATCTTACCTTCGCAAACGCGGCTTATATCAGCGAGGTGCTTCATAAATTTGACTGCCCCGTTTTGCTCTGGACCCTGCGCGAGCCCGTGATTGACGGCACGAGACTGCGCCTTAATTCACTCACGGGAGCTTTCAGCGCAGGCAATACGATGAGAGAATTCGGCAGAAAATTTGAATATGTCTTCGGCTCGCCCGGTGAGGAGAGCGTCAGATCATCCGTTTCATCGGTTATCGCCGCCGCAAAGGTTATGAAGGCGATGAAATCGCTCCGCCTTGCTCAGGTCGGCCATACGCCCCAGGGCTTCGGCTTCGGCAGAGCTCTTGACGCGGATATGCTTAAAATATTCGGCGTCAGACTCGAGTCAATCGAGGCCAGGGAGCTTATTGACAAGGCAAAAGCCTTTACAGACGATGATATCAAGGCTTATCTTGATGACGCCTCGGGCAGAATAAACGGTCTTGATCAGACAGACAGCAAAAACGTTTCCGATTTTGCCCGTCTTTACAAGGCATATTCGGATTATGTCAAAGAGAATAATATCGGAGCGCTCGCAAGCCGCTGCTGGCCCGATTTCTTCACCGCTTTCGGTACTCCGGTCTGCTCGGTGCTCGGGATTCTCAACGATCTCGGCATTCCGAGCGCGTGTGAGGCGGATGCCTACGGCGCTCTCTCAATGTATATATCATCTTTTCTCACGGGTAACAGCGCCTTCTTCGGCGACCCCGTTTCGCTTGACGAAGGCGAAAACACGATAACATTCTGGCACTGCGGTATGGCGCCCTGCTCGCTCGCGAGAGAGGATACCGGAGCCTGCGCGGGAGTGCACTGCAACAGGAAGATAGGGCCGACTCTCGAATTCGGCTGCAGACCCGAGGAAAAAGTCACGATATTCAGAATCGGCAGACAGGCCGGCGGTTCATTCAGGATTTTTGCCGCGAAGGGCAGAGCTCTTGACAAGCCGAAGCAGTTTTACGGCACCTCGGCTGTTATTCAGACCGAAAACGATGCGCGCAATATTATAGAAACCGCAGTAAAGGGCGGCTGGGAGCCCCATTTCGCAGTTGCCTACGGCGATATTTACGACAGCATCTCCGCTCTGGGCAATATGCTCGGGATCCCCGTTGAAAAATTCTGATGATAAAAAATATTGTATTTTTAATCGTAGTTTTTCTCACAAACATTATCCAGTGCATAACGGGCTTTGCCGGCACGGTGCTCGCGATGCCCTTCTCGATAATGCTTGTGGGCTACGACGTAGCGAAACCGGTACTCAATGTGCTGGGTCTGCTCGCTTCAGTCTATGTTGTCGCGGCGTGCTTCAAGCATATAAACAAAAAAGAGCTCTGCAAAATGACGGGCATCATGCTCGCGGGAATGGCGGCGGGTATTTACCTCAAACGCTATTTTACCGGGAACCCCTCGCTGCTCTATAAAACTCTCGGCATAATTGTGATAGTTTTCGCCGTTATGAACGCCGTGAAATTTTTCAGGAACAAAGAGGATAAGGAGCTGCCCGCGCCCGTCTCGGTCATACTTCTCGTGATTTCGGGAATTGTGCACGGCATGTTTGTCTGCGGCGGACCTCTGCTTGTCACCTACGCTAGCGGAAAGCTTAAAGACAAGGATGAATTCAGGGGAACCCTGAGTGCCGTCTGGATTCTGCTCAACGGAATCCTTTTCGCAACGGATATACACGGCGGCTATTTCACCGCCCCGACCGTGAAGCTCACGCTGATATCAGTCGCGGTGCTCGCGGCGGCGCTGATTATCGGCAATATCATAAGCAAAAAACTCAGCCGCAAAGTTTTCCTCATTATCACATATGTTTTAATGCTCATAAGCGGAGTGTCGCTGCTTATAAAATAATTAGCAATGTGCAATTAGCAATGTGCAATGAAGGTTGTCGCGGAGCATGTAATTCCGAATTTACCATTATGCATTGTGCATTATGAATTAAATAATCATCCACCATCTATCATCTACCATCCAAAATCTGACATCTGACAGGAGCTGATATTTTGGCAACCCTCAATGAAACTCACGGAATAAAATTCAAAGACAAGGTGGGCTATGCCCTGGGCGACACCGCCGGTCTGCTCACATTTTCGCTCATCGGCGCGTTTCAGAATAAGTTTTACACAGACGCGCTCGGAATCAGTCCCGGCAAAATAGTCGTGCTCATTCTTGTGGCAAGAATCTGGGACGCGATAAACGATCCTCTCTGGGGCGCATTTATCCAGTCGAGAAAGCCGAACCCCAAGGGACAGTTCCGCCCCTGGATTCTGGGATTTTCCATTCCGCTCGCAATCGCGGCGGTGCTCATGTTTCTCAAAATCCCCGGCCTTTCCGAAACAAAATATCTCATTTACGCCTACATCACATACATTATGTACGGTATGATGTACACCGCCGTAAACATTCCCTACGGCTCTCTTGCCTCGGTTGTCACGGATGACGAGCTGGAGCGTTCTTCGCTCTCGATGTGGCGCTCAATCGGCGCGGGTGTCGGCGGTCTGCCCGGCACGATAATCCTGCCGATGATTGTTTACACCGTCACGGGCAAATACGCAAACGGCACCGATATCAAGGCTCTCGATGAGAATAAACTTTTCTGGTGCGTGCTTGCTCTCGCAGCTTTCTCAATCTTTGTTTACTTCCTCCATTACAAGCTGACAAAGGAGAGAATTGCTCCGCAGAAGCATCTCAAGGATAAGGATTACAGCGCCGTGACCACGATAAAGGAGCTCTTTAAAAACAGAGCGTTTGTCACTCTCTCGCTCGCCTCGATGCTCCTTATCGCATTCCAGTTCTATTATCAGTCAACCTACACATATCTCTTTACCGATTATTACGGCAAACCCGGTCTCTATGCCTTTGTCACAATCTGCACATACGGACCGATGGCCATATTCATCCCGATAATGAATAAGCTTATCCGCAAATTCGGCAAAAAAGAGCTCTGCGCCGTCGGCATGGCTTTCGCGGCTGTTGTCAATATCATCCTCTTTGCCCTCAGGGGAACCCCTCTCGCAATGAATCCGATGGTATTCCTCGCCTTCACATTCTTCTCCGGCCTCGGCCAGACCTTCCTTGTGCTTGAGGTCTGGGCGCTCGTTATGGATACAATCGATTATCACGAGGTCAGGAGCGGAAAGAGAGAAGAGGGTATGGCTTACGCCGTATTCTCATTTACCCGCAAACTCGGTCAGACTCTTGCGGGTGTCGGCCTCAACGCCCTGCTCGCCTATATCGCATATGACGGCGAACTCTCAAAGAAGGGCATAGGCCTGAGCGGAGAAGTGCTCTCAAAGCTCTATGATATCTCCACCCTTGTTCCCGCGATTATGCTCGCGCTAATGGCGGTAATCCTCTTTGCCGGTTATGACCTTTCAAAGAAAAAGCTTGAAACGGTACACTCCGAACTCGCCGAGCTCAGAGCGAAGGAAGAGATAGAGTAATTAGCAGTCAGCAGTGAGGAGTTAGCAGTTAAGGGTCGCTTCGGGTAAGGTCAGCACATAGGTAAGCCGATAGTGTCAGCACATGGGTAAGCCAGTGGTAAGTACATGATGACCTTGTCAAGGTGGAGATTGCTGTGCAATACAACCTTGACAATGGACAAAAGATATAATTGAACAAGAGGCGTAAGCACGATAGGGCTTACTGCCCTTAATCGTAAATCAATCTGATTTTAATTCATTGAGCGGATAAAAACAACAGGAATCGAGATCAATTGTACCGAGCAAGAAATCAGCCAAAAAAACTTGATAGCTATGTCCCTCATCAAGCGGTTTCAAGCCGACGTGCCAACCGCGAAGTGCGAATCCGATTGTAATTCTGATTCCGTTGAGAATGATTTCTCCGCCGTGTGTTACCTTTCGGACGAGAAAGCCCATCGGGTATTCCAGTTCATCATAATCTCCGGTGTATTTCCGTTCGGACTTTACGTATATCTCATCCGGTGTTTTCATTCCGATTGCCTCATTTGGCCTGATAGAATTGTATTCCTGCACCCATGCGTCAAGAACCTTCTGATTTGCGGAAACACCACCGGGTATTTTGCCCTCGATCTCATCTGCAATATCTTTGTGCATACGTTCCAAAGATCCGTTCTGCTCGGGATGTCCCTTCAGCGAACGATCCGGCAGAATGCCGAGCGAGATCCACCAAACAGAGAGTGTCGTTAGGTTCAAAATACCGTTTGGAGCGGCAAAAGGCGCACCGTTATCGCTGTGAATAACCTTCGGGAGGCCGTATTCCCTAAACAAATCCGTCATGACCGCCCGGACGGCAGCAGAGGTTTTTGACTGCATCAGCCTGACACACAGAATTTTACGACTGTATCTGTCACGCACGGTGAACGGTTCGCAGATCTCTCCGCTGGATTTCCACCAACCTTTGAAGTCAATGCTCCAAACGTCATTTGCGGCTTGCGCCTGTATTTGCTGTTGCAATCGAGGGCAGTCAGATGAAGAGGGCGGTCTCCTCTTTCGAGTTTTTACGAGACCTGCTTTGTCGAGGATCCGCTTCACGCTGGAAAGTGATGGTACACTTTTCTGCGGATATGCTTTTGCGTAAATTTCCCGAATCTTTTTCGGTCCCCACGCCAAGTGGGCGTTCTTGATCCGGATCAGCTCAGCTGCTGTATCTCCATCGATTTCGTTTTGCGACATCCTGGCGCGTGACTGTTCATACAATCCGATTTTGCCTTGTTCGTAAAAACGGTTTTTCCATTTGTGACCCGTTTTTTCAGAAATTCCAAACTCTGCACATAGATGCTTGAACGGCTTTTCCTGTTTCAGCATTTCTTGGATAAACAATTCTTTTTGTTCCATTTTATCGGTTTCCTTCCACGGCATAATATCCAGCTCTTTCTGTGTCCATTATACCTGAAGACTTACCGATGTGATGAACCTTTCACTTACCTATGTGCTGAGCTTTTCTACTTACCGATGTGATGAACCCGCACCAATTGACAATTAACGGTCGCTACGCTCCGAATTGCAATATTATAAAGGCTTTCAGGGATTGCTTTAATTTCTGAAAGCCGGTTTCTTTTATATATCTTTAATATTAAAAGGTGTTTTGATTAAATATGTCTGTTTTCGTCTTGACTGCGGGCGCCGGGCGTCGAATTTAAGCGAAAAATACGGCTGTAACCGGGGTGCGGAAGCAAAAATGTGAAAAACTTTTCCCATATTCACTAAAATATATCAAAATCCATTGTCATTTTAAACAAAACAGATTTTATCAAAATCCTTCAATTTGGAATAGAAAACGAAAATTTTCAAGATTGTTGACGAATTGTTTTTTGATGGTATAATTAGTACAGATAAAAAAGGATTTGCACAGGCATTTGAGCTCAGCCGGTGCCACGGCGGAGTTTGAATTTTCAGATATATTTTATTCTTAAATTTTGAGGAGAGCAAATATGTTCGTTAAAGATGTAACAGTTCAGAATCAGGTTGGTCTTCACGCTCGCCCGGCCACATATTTCATTCAGAAGGCAAACGAGTTCAAATCATCAATCTGGGTGGAGAAAGACGAACGCAAAGTCAACGCCAAGAGCCTTCTCGGCGTGCTTTCACTCGGCATCATGGGCGATACCGGTATCCGTATCATCGCTTCCGGCTCCGATGAAGAGCAGGCAGTCAACGATCTTGTAAAGCTTGTTGAATCAGGCTTTGCCGATTGACAGGCTGCGTTCAGTAAAACAAATTAACACAAAAGCCCGTCGGGATTCCCGGCGGGCAATTTTTAATGAGTAATCAGTAATGAGTAATTAGTAATTAAGGGTCGCACGCAAGCGTGCTCCGGATTATAATATGCTCACGCATTCGCCACACCCGTCACGGCTTAAATCCTTATCGCCGTGCCACATGCCCCCTCAGAAACATAGTCGTCTCGCTTGCTTGTAGCGCGTCGCGATACTCCTTGTTTCTTCATCTCACCGTCTCGCTTTATCGCCCACAGGGCGCGCTTCGGCGGTTCGACCCCGTTCCTGGAGAGGGCTAATTAGGAACGCGATGCGATGAAATTATATTATGCTCACGCATATCCTTGTGACCGATAGGCATATATGCCTGCCCTACAATATGTACCTCACCCACTCACCCGGCCCTCTCCGCGATCGGGGTCGAACCGCCGAAGCGCGCCCTGTGGGCGATGAAGCGAGGCGGTGAGATGAAGAAACAGGGAGTATCACGAAGCGCTTCAAGCGAGTGAGACGACTATGTTTCTGAGGGGGCAGGTGCCCCGAAGGGGCGGGTGTGGCGAATGCGTGAGCATAATATAATCCGGAGCGGAGCGACCGTTAATTCCGCATTCCGCATTCCGAATTCCTCATTTTCCATTATGAATTATGAATTAATCAAAAAGGTGGTATTATTACGGATCTTGAAAAAATCGAAGAAGGATATGAACATATAGCTTTCGGCAGCTGTGCGGACGCGGTAAAGCTGCTGCTTAATTCCGAATCGCTCAGCGAGAGAAAAATCAAAAAGCTTGACCTTTTCAATGTTGCGGGCGTGAAACGCAGCGGTTCATATATCAGCGAAATCAAGTTTTTTGACAGGCTCAAAGCTCTTGACCGTCTGCTCGATATCGGCAGGGCCGGTCAGGGGGGAGCGGAGGGATTCATAGAGGCGCTCTCAAGAAGCGCGGGCGCGGTGACCGATGACGAAGAATAGATTTGTTTCGTTCTCGCCCAAACAGCTCCGGGTGCTCAACTGGTGGCTGAGAGACGGCGGCGCTTATGACGGCATCATCTGCGACGGCGCGGTCAGGAGCGGCAAGACGCTGTGTATGTCCGTTTCGTTCATCACCTGGGCGATGGTAAATTTCAGCGATACGCAGTTTGCCGTATGCGGCAAAACCATCGCCTCCGTCAGGCGCAATATAACCTCGCCGGTGCTCCCTCTGCTCTCGTCGCTCGGCTTTGCCGTCAGCGAAAAGCTCAGCCGTAATCTTATTGAAATCTCCGCCTTCGGGCACAGGAACATATTTTATCTTTTCGGCGGCAGGGATGAGAGCTCCGCCTCGCTGATTCAGGGCATCACCCTCGGCGGAGTTTTGCTCGACGAGGTCGCTCTCATGCCGCGTTCCTTCGCCGAGCAGGCGCTCGCGAGATGCTCTCTCGAGGGCGCGAAATTCTGGTTTAACTGCAACCCCGAGCACCCGATGCACTGGTTTCACGAGGAGTGGATAAACAGGGCGCAGGAAAAGAATATCCTTTATATCCATTTTGTGATGCGCGATAATCCCTCGC
>JAEEGL014298398.1_pt1 | contig 10314 bp, 8 predicted proteins | sample 9134231 | NCBI WGS metagenome assembly JAEEGL01 (sample SAMN16246548, study PRJNA631951) | gut metagenome | biome: gut microbiome; feature: rumen; material: fiber-attached | host: Bos | place: Iran: Karaj | collected 2018-10
AACTCATACGGAGTGAAGAGTGTGCCGAATTTGCTGTTTACGCCATCACTGACGACGGTAAAGGTGTTGTATTTGAAGATGTCCGGGATGTCACGACGGTAGCGGATATGAATTTGCTCGTAAGCGTTGTAGATAGTGGCGTCTTCGCGAATGGCGCTCTTAAACTCAAAGAGGACTAGCGGGATGCCATTGATGAAGATGATGGCATCCGGCCGGCGGTTCTCCTCACCCTTGATCTCGAACTGATTGACTATCTTGAAGTCGTTGGCCGTGGGATTTTCGAAATCCAGAAGGTAGATGTAAAGGTTGGGCTTGGTCGTATCCTCGCGACGGAAAGAGAAGCCGTTCATCACCCAGTTCATCACCTGGCGGTTGGCCTCATAGAGACCTCCACCGACCATCTCCAGCTTGAGGATGATACGGTCTATCTCGGAATCAGTGATACCGTCTTTGCGGTACCGGTTCCGAAGGTAGGAGCGCAGCTCAGACTTGAGCAGGACTTCGCGGGTGTCCCGTTCAAGAAACTCACCATTGAGTGGTGTGTATTGCTGCTGCTCAAAGAGCGTCATTATCGACTGCTCGAGAGCTGATTCGGTGAAAAGTGCCATTATTTAGATAATCGTGTAAGAAGCAACTCGTGTATTTTTCTATCAATGATAATCTCTTTGCTATACGAGATTATTGCATCTAAAATACTTGTAAAGCAAGAATAGTCAAAGTCAGGATCGGGTTTTACTATGGACGTAGACCCAATAACTTCTTGACTTAAATTCTCTTGTGCACCTCCATTCGCAAGCCTTCTTATTTCCTCTTGGTGATAAAGCAAATGGAAGAACAAGTAAGCGGCCTCAGAATAATTATTGCAAATCATATTGCAGCAGGCCTGATTAGTTGTAGTATCAAGCTGTAAGAAGCCGATATTTGCAATGGTTCCCCCGCCATACATCGCCATCACTACAGTACCTGCAGGAATCAGTTTCGCCGAACTATTTTTTAGTGCTTCATCTGTAATGAATTCTTCAGCTTGAAAAACAATGTTATCGTGGACTTCGCCGGTTTTTATCCATGGAATAGTACCATTATTCCAATATTCATCAATACCTCTATTTGGAGTGCCTCCAGACGTCATCTTTTTACAAAAACCAGAGATAGTAGATAGCGACCAACCAATAGGAAGATTGTCAAGAGAAATATCATCAATTATTCTCTTCTTAAATATAAACTTGGCGAACTCTTTGAGGCGCGTAATAAGAGCTTCATTGGAAATAATTCTTTTATCTACAGCCTGATATTCAGCCACGATGCGGCGCTGCTCATCGATACTTGGAATAGGGATGCTCATGTCCAAAAAGGAGTCACGATCCAAACCTCCTCGGACATCTGCATCCGTGTAAAACCATGCATTTCTATCGAATTCTGGTCTCTTGAACCAGAGCATCAGAAATGAAGGCATCAAAGAAATATCCGGCTTAATCTCAAAAACATAGTAAGCAGGAGAAACGATGATAGGGGCGTCTTGCTCAAGAATAGCAACCGGAAGACGTTCATCTCTTCCTACATGCATTAGATTACATGCAAACTGATTCTTTTCAACTACCTTATAGTTTGATAAATCCGTCCCGATGACATTTGCGACCGACGGCATAAAAAACTTTTCGATATTGATGCCCATCGGTTTATCAGAAATCATATCTCGATTCCTGATATCAACGGGGCGAATACAGTCCCCAAGTCGCATATAGTTGTTATTACTCATATGGATCAATCAATCAAGAGGGAAACCTAATTCACTAAATAGTTTTTTGATTCTATCCCGTGAGGTCTCCTCTTCGTCAAAGATAGATTTCAGTTCTTTTTGAAGAACATGCATATGGCTGTCAAAGTCGGTCTTTTCATCCTCATTGACAAACTCAATGTATTTGCTTGGAACTAAAGAGAACCCCTTTGATGCGACTTCATTAAGGTCCGCGGAATACCAAAACTCAGGGATGCCTTTAATAGAAGTATCAAATCCCTCTTGTTGCCAAGAATGATAAACAGAGGAAATCTCAGCGATGTTCTCGGGAGAGAATTGGATGAATTTTTTCTCAAAAGGTACACCCCACTTGCGTAAATCCATAAACAGGATCTCGTTTTCTCTATCCCGATAGTGAATCTCTTCACCATTTTTAAGCTCTACGTGGGCCTTTTTATTATGGTTTAGAATCCAAAGCGTAACGCTTATGTTCGTGCTATAGAATAAATTCTGTGGCAGTATAAGAATGGCTTCCACCAGTTTGTCTTCGATGAGTTTGCGTCGGATGGCCAGCTCGGTGCCATCGGCACTCAGCGCGCCGTTGGCCAGGATGAAGCCAGCGACACCGTTCTGTGAGAGCTTGGATACCATATTGAGAATCCAGGCGTAGTTGGCGTTAGAGGTGGGTGGAATCTCATAACCTGCCCAGCGAGGATCATCCCGCAGCTGGTTCTCCTCTCGCCAGTCCTTCTGGTTGAATGGAGGATTGGCCATGATGAAATCGGCCTTGAGCCCCTTGTGCTGGTCGTTGTGGAAAGTGTCTGCTTCCTGTTCTCCCAGATTGCCGGAGATTCCACGGATAGCCAAGTTCATCTTGGCCAGCTTGTAAGTGGTCTTGGTGTATTCCTGGCCATAGACGGAAACGTTCTTTTTATTACCGTGATGGCTTTGGACAAATTTGAGACTTTGGACGAACATGCCGCCGGAGCCGCAGCAGGGGTCGTAAATCTTGCCTTCGAAAGGCTGAATCATCTCGGCAATGAGGTTGACGATGCTTTTAGGGGTGTAGAATTCGCCCTTTCCTTTGCCTTCAGCTATGGCGAATTTGGAGAGGAAGTATTCATAAACGCGTCCAATAAGGTCATTCTCTTCGTCCTTAAGGGTGTCAATCTTGTTTATCTCGTCCAGGAGCGAGGCCAGCTTGGTAATATCCAGGCCTAGGTTTGAGTAGTAGTTATTGGGAAGGGCTCCTTTGAGGGATTTGTTCTGGCGCTCAACCTCTGAAAGGGCCTTATCTATCTTGATGGCGATGTCGTTCTGCTTGGCATTCTCCATGATGTAGGACCAGCGACTCTCGGGAGCCAGGTAGAAGACATTCTTGGCTTCGTAGAACTCAACCATATCGGCGAAGTCCTGCATGCCGTCAGCTATTATCTCAGCGCGACGCTTCTCGAAGTGGTCGGAGGCGTACTTGAGGAAGATGAGGCTGAGGACGACGTGTTTATATTCGGAAGGCTCAATGGAACCCCGCATTTTGTTACAGGATTCCCAGAGGGATTCTTCCATTGATTTGGTTTTGAGTTGTTTTTTTGCCATAGTTTTGTATTTAATAGAAGAGGCATATTGGAATATGATCTCAACTAATACTCAGGGCTATAAGTTCAGAATTCCCTGCCTGCTTATATGGCGAGCGAGTTTTGATTGTATTTCCGAGAGAATAGAATTTCGTAATCGAAACAGAGGGGTTAACTCAGGTTTTATCTCGATTAATTCAGCTTTAAAATAGCGAAAATGTAATACCATAATACAAGGCTGAGAGTTATGAGTAAAAACAGGGGAAACATAAATCGAATCAGACTTAATATCAAGCTCGTTCTTGTGATCTGCAGAAATAATTATACCTAATAGCACTCGATCATATTTAGTTTTATTTTGAGCGTAATCGCATTGAGGCGTGACTACTACTCCACAAGCTTGAATGAATGAGTCTTTTATCTCTTGTTTTGTCCTTTTAAAACAGTTATCGAAGAGTTTTTTTAATTCCTTTTTACATTTCCCAGCATTCTCTTTTTCGACTTGTTCATGTATTCTTTGTGTATCGAGACTATCATTTAAGATGGCGAAAGATAAGTCCTTTGTTAAAAGATTACCATCCTCCCCTATGAACACACATCCGGGCTGCTTAATTGATATGACTTTTTTTGAGAACAGAATACTATAGTTAATGTTTGACTTTATAACTCTTTGTCCTTTTTCAGTAGTGTCGTAATCAATATCAGCATCAACATTCTCGAAAATCTCGTTCTGTATGAGGTCTTCTAAAGAATCATAATAGACATCATTAAAAAACAACAAAGATGAACGAACCTTCTCAAGCTTAGAGGCTTCACTGTAGCGCTTCTCTAGATATGAATGAGCAAACATATCCAATACACAGTTAGCATTATCCTGCCAATCGTTAGTTGATTGGATATCATGAAAAACAGCTTGAATTGTTTTATCTGCCGAATTGTGGATACAATTCTCCCATTGTAACAAGTAAGTATAAGCAGGTATTGTGGATAATACTTTTTTTAATTCGTCAAAGATTCTATCTTCATTATCGTTATTTTCTTCAATATCAGCATAATTGGGGAAATAATCTGACTTTATCCATTCTAAGATAGCAATAGGTGCGCATTGCTTTAATCTGTCAGCAAACAACTCCTCTAAAAGCGACTTATATTGTTTTTCTTGTCGGCTCCAAAGGACAATTACATACGGATAATTACTTGGAGATATAATACGGACAATAACGGAATATAAAGCAGACTGTATATCCTTTGGCTGTGCATCTCTTCCGTCTAAAAGATTTAAATCTAAAAAAAGAATTCGGATGTCATTATCAGGTTTATCAGGAAGATCTTCCATCCTATTACCTTTATAGAACACATATGGAATTCTGTTTTTTGATAACACGCGCATCAAAGGCAATGCTTGTTCGATAACATCGTCAATAATTGCTATACGACCATTTAATGGTATCATTTTTCCCATATTTGTTTTATTTCTTTAATGATAAAACAACTCTTGCTCCTTGTGCAAACTCTTCGGGAATATCATATTCTCCATAATCAGGGAATGAAATCTTTCCTCCTTGTGCGTTTAAGACTTCGCTTGCGATATGCAAACCAAGTCCCATACCTGCGCCATTCTTCTTCCCAGACACAAATGGCTCGGTGATTTCTTCTGTTGGCAATAAAATACCCGTACCATTATCCGCGACGATAATATTAATAAATGTATCGTCAACAACAACATCAATAAAGATTTGTTTTGAAAAAGATTCTTCCTCTTCCAGTTTTTTAATCGCTTTTTGATCCAACCAGTAAATCGAATTATCTATAAGGTTCATAAGTGCACCGATGAGCAGATTATGCGCAACATTACAGCGTATGCTTTTGTTCTTAGGATTATCTAAGTACCTTTTTTTAAGTGTTATATTATGAGTAAGCAAGCGATATTCTGTGTTAAAAATTGCTTGGTTAATAAGGCCAGTTATGCTTTCATTTGTTTGTTCAGACCTGCGAATAAGGTCTGCATATCCGTCAATTAAAGAAGATAAATGACGAACAAGCATTAGCGATCTTTCTGAAGCATGCTCAGACTTTAATACTTTATCGATTTCATAAATAAGCTTTTCTATTTCATGAATGACGATAGACATATTCAGGCCTGCTCCTGCCGCCATTAAAAGATTATTTGTGATAAGTTTATAGTCTCGTTCTATTTTGATCAAATACTTCTTCAGGTCTGTTTTTACCTCATTGTCCGAAATTCTCTCGTCAATATAACGTTGTGCTTCGCCTAGCAAACTCATTACTGGTTCAGACTTTGGAGTAGGACCATAAATCTCTTTTAGCTTTTTTTTATCTGTTTGACGTAGAGTCTCAACAACACTTATTACGTGGAGAATGGCATTTTTGAAAGCGATATAAGCATCATTACTTACAAAGCCCTCTCTGTTTGTTTTCTCTTCTAAGTCAGAGCTCTCCTCTCTTTTCAAGTCTATAGCTCCGACTATTAGATTATTACTGATAGCTTTTGTCGGTTGTTGAAAACGGCGATAATCTAAAGACAGCCAATCATTCTCTGGTTCACCATAATCATAGACGCGTAAACCATCACGGAACACACGCACGCCACCATTAGTTTTTAGATATGCTTTAAAGCCATTCTTATCAGAAACCCCCATTTTCATAATGAACGTATCTAGGTCAAATATGTATCCTTTAAAACGTATTGTTCCAATATTATATTGGGTTAAGTCAACAGGATTATCATCATCATCTGTGATACGACTATTATTCGTAATTAGCGGATCTGATGTATCAACACATCGCCCACGAAGTTTTGTCATCGTATTCCATGGCGTAAACTTATATGAAAAAGCTGTTAGAGAATTGCCACATATTGTAGCATCAAACTGGAACAAAGAGTAGTCGCATATCTTATTCCATGTTATAATACCATCAAACCACTCGGGCTTATCAGGAATTCGAAGGAATGGTTTGAACGAATCCATCGTATCAAATGGTGAAGTAATAGATGATATTGCCCGAATAACACTGCGAGCCATACCTCTCTCCCAACCCTTACGGAATCCCCGAATAACAATCCTTGTCCCAGTCTTCCCATCTACAAAGTATTGAGGTAGCAATCTCTCAGTTATTGTTATCGGGACATCTTCAAGATAGCGATGTTCAGCGAACTGCGTCCAATCTATGTAAACATATACTTCATTCGAATCTGCACTTTTGGTAGTCATTTCTATAAGATTCCCCAATTTATGTGCACCAAAGCGCCCGATTCCCTTTTCTCCAATCGGTAATCGGTGAAATCTAGGAGTAAACTGGCGTTTTGTAAATTGCTCACGCTTATAGTTGCTACCTGGTTCCAACCAAACGTTTTCTACAATATTTGCCGTCATACCAAAACCATCATCTTCAATCTCAATATAACCACCATCTATTGAGTCGGGATGATGCATAATAATTTCGACTTTTGTCGCATCAGCATCATAGGAATTTTTCGCTAATTCCAACAAAGCAATACTTTCATTTTTTATGAGCTGGTCGCCTAATTGTAAAAGAAGTCGAGCGCGAGGCTTGAACTTCGCCACCCTTTCTCGCTCATTAGGAATCATCTGTGAATTATTCATAATTGTTCTTTTATTGATTCAGCAATTCTTTTTGCCATCAGCACTGGCACAGCATTCCCTATTTGTTTGAACATTGCGGAACGGCCTCCTTCAAAATAAAAGTTATCAGGGAAAGACTGGAGCCTTGCGGCTTCCCTCACAGAAAGGGAACGGCAACTCTCAATTGAAGGATAAATGTAGTAATGACCGTCTTTTGCCAAATGTGCTACAACGGTGTGTGATAATCCGCCCCCGTCAACCACTTTAAACCTGTCGAGAAAAGAATTCTCATTCTTCTGTGTTCTATATTCAATCGGCAAATCTGTGTATTTGACTCGAACGTGTTTTTCATTCCAAAGCTTTATCGCCATAGCATATATCTTAGCATCATTAGCATTGACCTTCCGTGTAATACTCTGGCAAACAAAGCTATCATCATCTGAACGGATCCCGGACTCCTTTAGATAAGTGTTACTTGGCCCACTATACGGGGAGACCTTCATTACATCCCCTGCCATCAGCTTAGGCAAATCCATCAAAATGTCATTAACAGTCGCGTTGGGTCTTGTGGGTTTCATATCGGGATAACCCAGATCACAATCTTTCCTCCATCCAACTAGAATAATGCGATGCCGAATCTGCAAAACGCCAAAATCCGAGGAGTCAAGCATTTTGTAATGCACGTTGTATCCTAATTCATCGAAATAGTCTTTCAAATTTTGAAAATGTTGTCCTTTTTTTGCACTCAACAACCCCGGAACGTTCTCGAAGACAAACCCTCTCGGTTTATACTCCTTTAAAAACCGGCCGTAAAGAAGATACAGCAAAGTCCTCGGATCATCTTCCATCTCCTTTCTATGCCGTCCTAAAAGAGAATAGGCTTGACAAGGTGGACCACCTATTATCAAATCGACACTCCGTCCCTTTCTCAGCAGTTCTATTCTAGAAAAAATCTCGCCAATCGTATTGTCAGAAATCTCGGCATTAATAACTGTTGATGTTACTTCACTGGGGCAGCTGGCATACAAAGAGTCGCGTGAAATTTCTCCTTTTAGATATGCCGTATATATTTCCTGCTGACCAGTTTTCTTAAGATAATGGAAGCAGCTCCTCGTTCTTAAGGTGTTACATGCGTCTTTATCCATTTCCACATGGGCAAGAGGAACAAAACCGGCTCGCACAAAGCCCTCTGACAGGCCTCCGCATCCGGCAAAAAGATCTATGAACGAAAATGCAGCCATCGTTTATTCCTCAAAATAATCTAAATCTATACGCTTGATATCATATGTCTTCTTCACGGAAACGCCGACATTATATTCAATCAGATACTTTGCAAGCTCCTCTCCATTAACTAATACAATAGATTTAGGAAGGGTCTTAACGTATGACTTGGCCTCTTTAGAATAATCGCTTGTAGTTATGAATATCCCCTTTGTTGAATGTTGCTCGTCCAATGCTCCTGAGAACTGCTGGACGGCAGGCTTCCCGACATTATTCCCAGCTTCATAGCGCTTTGCTTGAACGTAAATTCTCCCTAGCCCCAGCTTGTCTTCGTAAATAATCCCGTCGATACCATCATCATGGACATATGGCGTTGATTGAACAGATGTTCCATAACCCATTGCGCGAAGCAGATCTAATACGAGCTGCTCAAAAAACTTTGGACTCTGCTCCATAATCTTTTGAAGCAGATCCGATGCTAAATCATTATTAATAGATAAAATAGCAGATTCCAGCAATTCTGTTGGCGTTACTTCCGGCTCAGGAACTCTGACCGATGGCGAAATAACTGGGGTTGCAATCTCAATAGATGTTCCATTGGCGTATGCTGCAAACTCTGGATACTCCATTAAATCTTTCTTGCGTAAATCATCATGAGAAGCTAAATACTCTTTACCTCGAGTTGAGATATGGTATAGTCCCCGACGAGGAATATCCACAAACTGCGCCCGCCTAAGATATTGCAGGGTCCAGCTTAACCGGTCATTAATCTGAGATGTCGTGCCACCTCGAGTATGCAGAGCACAATCGTCTTCGGATAGATGAAAATGGTTAATAATAGCCGTCTTCATCTCTTTTTTTGTCATATCTTTCTGTCCAAGATAATACAGAAAGGGATACAAAAAGTCTTCAAAAATAGGGATTGCCATATTTATCTCCTTTTTGTTAAACTCGGAGCAATTCTCCTACCTCAACCCCCAAAACGTGTGCAATATCTATTAAGGTGCCAGCCCCTGGCTGCGCACTGTTTGTGCACCACTTTGATACAGTGGCCGGATCTTTTCCTAGCTGTTCAGCAAGCCATTTATTTGATTTGTTTTTCTCTGCCAAAACAACTTTAATTCGGTTAATTGCTTCTTTCATTAGATTTGCGAAGATTGTTAAATACACAAATTTAATGAATAATTTTCAATTCCCCTGATAAAGTCGTATTTTTGTCTGTAAAGAATATGTCTGACAGTCTTACTCCTGATCAGCGCCATCGTAACATGGCCGCTATCCGCTCCACTTCCACTAAGCCGGAGTTGATACTTCGTCACGCCCTCTGGCGAAATGGTTTCCGATACCGGTTGAACAACAATGATCTCCCAGGTAAACCTGACATTGTCTTTCCCAAGTACCGTACCATTATTTTTGTTCACGGATGCTTCTGGCATGGTCACAAAGGCTGCAAGTATTATACAATCCCTAAAACCAACACCAGCTTCTGGGTTGCCAAGATATCTCGCAATCAAGAACGGGATCAGGAAGTATGGCGACAACTGGAAGCAAAGGGATGGTTTGTAATCATAGTATGGGAATGCCAGCTAAAAAAAGCTAGACTGCAAGAAACTGTTGAAGTAGTGGCAGATGAAATTCGGAAGAATTGGGAAATCTATCAATCTATTCAGTCTGATCGAAGAATAGCACGGGCTTCTTATATGCACGAAAGAAGAATACATAAGGAACATATCACATCATTGTTAACAGAGATTCAGGCCGGAATCAAGTAGCGAATCATCTCCTCATTCCCCTCTTTATCAACGGCGTAGTAACAATCTCCCGGGCTTTGCGGAAGCAGCGGCGGGCCCAGAGGATGTCGTCCTCGTTCTTGTCGCGGCCCCAGTTGGGGTCGGGAGCAGAACCTCCGCCTCCGCAGTTTTGAGCGAAGGTGGTGGCGGCATCGACTTGCCCGACGAACAGAAGAAATGCTGTTCGAAAGATGTTGCCTGCTTCTTCCGGCGAATGGGTTCGCTCGATTGCTCGGCTCTCTTCATGAAAGGCCTTCACGGCATTCCCGGAAGTTTTCGTTTCATATCTCTTCCCATCCAAGGTTAACCCCAACGGGAACAGATAATCCTTCCCTTCATCGGACGTAGCGAAAGCGAGGCGCTCCTCATAGGTCATCTGCCCGTATCTG
>JAEEGL014579499.1_pt1 | contig 10314 bp, 9 predicted proteins | sample 9134231 | NCBI WGS metagenome assembly JAEEGL01 (sample SAMN16246548, study PRJNA631951) | gut metagenome | biome: gut microbiome; feature: rumen; material: fiber-attached | host: Bos | place: Iran: Karaj | collected 2018-10
TATCGTTTTCTTTCCTAGCTGAATGAAGTAAAGCCGGACGGACTTATTGGGCAAGACTATGCGGTAATGCGGATGGCTCAGGAGTTTTTCCCGGATATGGAGCTGCATGCTTCTACTCAGATGAATGTAGAAAGTGCTTCTGCCGTAAAGCTTCTGCAGGGCTGTGGTGTTAAGCGCATGGTGCTTGCCCGCGAACTTGGCCTTGAAGAAATCAAAAAAATAAAGACTGAAACCGGCGCCGACCTTGAAGTTTTTGTTCACGGTGGTTTGTGTGTTAGCGAGAGTGGTCTTTGTCTTTTCTCAAGTTTCCTGGGTGGTAAATCTGCTAACCGTGGTATGTGTACGCAGGCCTGCCGTCGTTTTTATACTGCAGAGGTGCCGGGCGGTGTGCGTCAGGGCTATTATTTTTCTCCATGTGATTTACAGCTGATAGACCAGATTCCGGATTTAATTGAAGCGGGTGTTGATTCCTTCAAAATTGAAGGCCGTATGAAGAGTGCGGAATATGTTGGCAGTGTTGTTTCTGCTTACCGCTACGTTATTGATCATTACAAGGAAGATAAGAAGGGGGCAATTGCCGCCGGTAAGCGAATGCTTGCTTCGGACTTTGCCCGTACAAAAACTACTTACTGGTATGGCTTTAAGGATTTAAACGAAGGTGTAGATAATGCTGCTGAAAAAATTCTGAATCCTGACCAGGCTGGTGGAACTGGAATTTACCTTGGAAAAATTTCTGCAACCAAGGCTGCTCCTAAAGAGCTTGTTGAAGCTATAAATGATGCACTTCCTGCAGATGCCGATGAAAATCAGCGCCGCGTTCAGATGGCCTTGCTTAAGGGCGGTTCTTATGATCCTGATCCGGGCGATTCAATTCGTCTTCATAAAAAGGATGATACAGGCCGCGTAAGTCATAAGGTTCATTCAGTTGAAGTTGATGAAGATTCTGATAAACGCTGGATTGATATTCCGGGTGGTTTCTCTGTTGGCGATGAAGTTTACCTGCTTCAGATTAAGGCGTGTTCAAAGCGCTACAATCATGTGCTGCCTAATGATCTTGGCCGCTACAGAAAACAGCCTAAGGACGAGCGTCTGCCGATTCTTGATGTAACTCCGGTCGGTGCGAAGGAGCTCGCCTATTTCCCGGAGGGCATTTACGCTCAAGTTTCTTCGATTCAGGACCTTTTTGCTGTTCAGGGCTTAAAGCCTGTTCGTGCTATTCTTGAATATAACAGTGAGACTTCTTACGATCTTTTGAATCATAAAACTGTTCTGCCTTTCTCTAAAAAGCAGATTTTCATTTCGCTGGATCCTTTCTGTTCTGCGGCTCAGGAAGATAAACTTAAGTCCGAACTGGATAGTCTGATTGCTGACGGCTACTGTAATTTTGTTGCAAATAATATTGCTCATCTTTACATGCTTAAGGGCTGCAAGGTAAATATTGTTGCGGGTCCTTATCTTTATACCTTTAACCGCTGGGCTGTAAGCTGGCTTGAAAATCAGAATGTGGGCGCCTTTATTATGCCTTATGAAAATTCACGCCGCAACCTTGAAGCAACCTGGGAGCAGAATGTCCGCGCCCGTGTGCTTGTTCCGGTTTTTGCTTACCCGGCACTTTTCCGTATGCGCTTCAAGTTACCTTCGGATTATGACTTTACTTATTTTGAAGATAAGGAAGGCAAAATCTTTAAGGTGAATTCTACCGCAGACGGTTCTTTTGTAATGCCGGAAGAGCCTTTTGCAATTACTGATAAAACTGACTTTATTACTTCGTCGGGGTTTAAGCGGCTCCTTGTGGACTTCTCAAAAACTAAGGTTTCAAGAAGTCAGATTAAGGCTGTTTCAACCTCGATGATTAAAGGGCAGCCGCTTAACGGCGTTTCACGCTTTAACTGGAAAGACGGTTTTTATTCGCCTCAGCAGATGGAAGAGTACCGTGCCGCAAATGAACGCAAAGAGCAGCAGGCACTCAACCAGCGTAGAAAGACAGCACCTAAGCGCCGACGCAAGTAGTCTTTAGAATACAGCCTCCTCTGGAACCGGCTCTTTTACAGGTACGGCTTCGGTCTGGGCAGTGGCCTCGGCTTCTGCTGTGGTCTCTTTTACCTCTGCCTCTTCTGTAGTCTTCTTTACCGGTTTGAATTCCACATGCTCTGCTACGACGTAGACTCTGCTGCAGCTTTTTCCGTCGTTGTTTTTCCAGGTGTCCTGCTTGAGTCTTCCCACAACTCTGATGCCGCGACCTTTCTTGGCTTTCATCTCGCAGACTTCTGCCATCTTTCCGTAGGCTTCTACATCGAAGAAAGAAACTTCGCTGGCATCGTTATTATCCTTGTTTTTGTAATAACGGTTTACGCCGATTGCAAACATACATTTCTTAAATCCTGGAGCCGGCTCAGTAAGTGCTGCGTCGCGGGCAAGATTTCCTTCCAAAATCAAAGAGTTCAACTGATTCATAAATAACCTCTGTGTCATAAATAATTTGAATGATTTTCCGGCCGGGCAAATCAGACGCACGGTTCAAAAACTATGCGTATATATAATTGCGCCAGTTTTCGTTTTTTGACAAAATTTGAGGAAAAAAGTTTAAAAAAGTGAGAAAAAAGTATTAAAAAAGCGGGAAAATGGCTTTTTTTTAGCGGAAATTACTTACAAGACGCAGCATGTAAAGAATTACGTATTCTGTGAGTGCTTTGTCTTCCTTGATTTTCTGCATGTTCGGTGTGTTTACAAGAGTCTTTGCAAGGTTCTCAACACGCTCTTTTGTGAAGGAAGTTGCCGAAAGACTCTTTACTACACGACGTGTATAATCGCGGATTAAAGAGTTTACGTCTTCTGTAAGGTTGTTGTAAGCATCCTTGGAAATCATCTTGTTCCACTGTTTTGTAAGGAAGTTCAATTCGCGGTCGAGGGTTGAACCTTCCGGAATAAGGTCTTTTGCAATTTCCTTGGCGTTGGCCGCAAGTGCCTGTGTCTTTGTAAGCTTCTGTCCGGATTCTTTCTTTTCTTCCGGTTCTTCCGCAAACAGTTCTGCGGCTGTTGGTCCCTGCTTGCTTGTAGATTCGTGCTTGTCTTTTTTCTTTGAACTGAAGAGACTTAAAATCCAGGAAATTACAGGCATTACATAATAGAAAGGCAGGCGTGATTTTGCATTTGCAAGTACCTTGGAATTTTTGAGCATGAGCAGTTCGCTGTAAGGCAGAAGCTTGCCATCAACAAAAAGTCTGAAGTCGTCTGTATCTTCGTCGTGCTCATAAGAGAGCAGAGACATAAAGTTTGCATTCAAAAGAGAGTAGAGGATAGGAGAATTCTTTTCTACAAGCTCGTGCAGGCAGGCTTCGAATTCTGATGCGTTGGACATTTCCGGCAGACGGTCAAAATCCATGAGCTTGTTGTACCAGGTTTCTTCCAGCTGCTTTTCGATTGAGTCGTGGGCTTCGTTACAAAGTCTTACTACAACCTGCTTTACCTTTTTCTTGTAAACATAGTAGCGGGTGCCCGATTCAATTTTGAAAACGAGAAGAGGAGGCAGCTCTGTTGCTTCGCCTTCGGTAGTCATCTTCTGAAGGAATTCCTTTAAGTCATCTTCTGTGTACTGTCCGTAAAGAAGACGGCCGTTCTGATCCTGGAATTTAAGAATCTGCGGCATTGAGAAGAAGTAAGGTGATTTTGCGAGGGCTGTTTCCAGTTCCTTGATTGCCTCTTCGCGTTTATGTTCATTCTGGAATTTCTCTTTAAGATAGGTACTGTGAATTTCGAGAATCTGAACTGCCTGAAGAATGTTTGTATCTTCGATTGTGCGGTCCTGAATCTTTTCGAAATCCTGGCGGATATAATAAAGGGTCTGGTTCCAGATGTAGTAATCTTCGCCGTCGTTGAAATCTGCAAACTGATAGTTTTCTGTATCAACAAAGTGGGTATAGAAATTCTTGATTGAGATTTCTTTTGTCGGATTTGTAGAGCGCAGCTTCTTGAGGAAGTAGTCGTGGAATTCTTCTTTCTTAAGAATTTTTCTGATTTTCTGCTGGGCTGTATCGAGAAGAACTTTAATTGGAACGCAGGCCGGCAGAATCATAGAAGGAAGGTCGCGAGCGAAATCAAGAAAATAGAGAAGAGGCGACTTTGTATTGTCCTTGTCTATAATCGAAGGAATGTACTGATTTGCAACCTTATGTTCAATTACCTGATTTGGAAACTGCTTTGGCAGGTCTGTGATAATCGGGTAAGGAACGCCTTCATTCTTCATGATTTCTTTATAAAGGTTTGCGTATTTTACTGAGAAGTAGGAAATTGAAACGATGGTCTTTTTGTTGTTGGCAGTGATTACCGAAACAAGATGTTTTTCTGAAAGACCCTGAAGCTCGGCAACGACGGTGTTGGTAGGATCACCCAGATATTTTACCAGTTCGCTCTGTTCTTCGACATGATGCTCTGCGTATTTTTTGATGTAGGCGCAGAACTCCTTGAGGTCGATAAAAGGTGATTTCTGTTTCTCCGCATAGTAGCGTATAATTGCGCTAAGATTTGATGTCGTTGCCATAATGGAATATTGTAAACCATTTTTTGTTTTTTTTAAAGAAGTTTTCGGCGAGAGCCCTTCTTTTGATGATTTGCAAATATGTGTTGACATATTCATACAACCGGTGTATATTATACTACGTCAGACGTAGTACGACAGTCGTACTACGATTGTCGGAGGTAAGGCCTATGACAGCAATTAGTAGTGATGTTATACGCGGTTATAATGACACTATGATTTTGTATCTGCTTCATAAAAAGCCTTCTTACGGTTACGAGCTTTCAAAGAGTATCAGATCTCTTTCTGATGAAAAGTACGTAATAAAGGAAACGACCCTTTATTCGGCTTTTACCAGAATGGAAGCAAACGGTTATGTTGAATCCTATTCTCAGGACGCTGAGAACGGAAAGAGGCGAACCTACTATCGTATCACCGATAAGGGCAGAAGCTATTACAAAGAAAAGTGTGAAGAATGGAACCTCACAAAAGAGGTTGTGGAAAACTTTATAATGTAGGAGAAGAATGAAAAATGGAGACAATTAGAAACTATCTGGAATCAATGTTCAGGGGACTGCCTCTGACAGAAAAAGTAGCAAAAGCAAAATCTGAATTACTTCAGATGATGGAAGATAAATATACTGAGCTTATCCGCAACGGTAAGACAGAAAACGAAGCTGTAGGTGAGGTTATTCAGAACTTTGGAAATCTTGAAGATATAGCAGACGACCTTGGAATTTCTGATATTCTTCATGATACAAAGAAGGCCGGCGAAAACCGCAGAAAACTTTCTTTTGAAGAGGTTACAGAATATGTTGCCGCAAAGCGTAAATCGGTAATCATAAGAGCAATTGGAATTTCATTGTTCATTATGTGTGTAATTTTCCCGATTTTTTGTGATGCCTTCGATTTGAACGACGCCCTTGGTGTTGCCCTCATGTTCCTGAGTATTGGCTGCGGAGTTATCTTTATGTGTCTTTCACATTCATTAATGGAACAGTGGCATTTTATTAAGAGTGAACCTTGCAGTATTGATCCGGTTGCGACAGATTATCTGAAAAACAAGAACCGCGATTTCCTTCCCGCTTACAGCATCTGTTCTTCGATTGGAATTCTTCTTTGTATTCTGAGTTTTATACCCGCTGTTGTTATGAATGAACTGGATGGTCACATTATGGACGAAATAGGAGGAGCGCTGCTCTTTGTTTTTGTTGGTGTAGGTGTTGCTTTGATAGTATATGCCAATTCCATCAAAAAGAATTATTCAAGACTTCTCGGCTTAAATACACAGAATGTTTTCATCGAAGAAAAAGATGATCTTGAAAATATTAAAAATCCGACCGCAAGAGTATTCATGAGCGTTTACTGGTCTGTAATTACCTGTATCTATCTTTGTGTCAGCTTCATTACTTTTAAGTGGCACATGACCTGGCTTATCTGGCCGATTGCGGCTGTAATTTATACTATCCTTAAGGAAACTTTGGCAAATAGAAATTCGGAGGAACGTTAAATGAAAAGATCTGTGATAATTATTATTCTTGGAGTTATTACTGTAGGCTGTATTCTTTATGGTTCATATAAGCACATCTATAAAGAAAATATGAAATGGTCTTTTCAGGACGGCCATCTTGAGGTAAATGTTGATAGTGACGAAAATGACTTTTCAGAAGAAGGCCACTATGCAGAGACTCTTCCTGAATTTTCAAAAATAAAAATTGATACTTCGGTTGCGGCTGTTGATTTCAAAGAAGGTTCTTCCTTTCGTATCGAATCAACCTATGGCCGGGAATATCTTAAACCAGAATTCGAGGTTCGTGGAGATACTCTCGAAGTTTCACAGCATAAAAGGAAATCAAATTTCGGAGGACACAGCTGTAAGCTGCATATTACGGTACCTGCCGGGACTAGTCTTGATTCAATCAATATCAAATCCAATGTAGGCGATATAGCCTTTGACAAAATAAGCGGAAAGAAAGTGTCTGCTGAAATTAATGTTGGTGAGATTTATGCACGCGATATTGATTTTGAGGATATTGAATTTGAAACCAATGTCGGTGAGATTTCTGTTTATGTGGCAGGTGGAAATCTTGATGATTATGATATTACTCTTGCCGCAGATGTCGGAGAAGTTACTGTGGGTGGCAATTCCTTTAAGAAATCTTACAGTGTCAAAGGTAAGGGCAACAGAAAGCTCAGTGCTGAAACAAACGTTGGTGCAATAAAAGTACGTTGAAATAAAGGCGATAAAGGGTTAAAATATTAAGCATGTTACTTTCTAGTCGTGTAAAAAAGTTGAGCCCTTACGTTCCTGGCGAACAGCCTAAGGACCGCCTTTATATCAAACTTAATGCAAATGAAAATCCTTATCCGCCGAGCCCTGCCGTTCAAAAGGCAGTGCTCGACTTTGTAAAAAATCATCCGGAGAAGCTGGCCCTTTACCCAGACCCGGATTCTCTCGAGCTCCATGCCGCTATTGCAGAAATGCTGAATAAAAGCGGTGGAGTTCTTTGTCGTGCTAAGTGTAATGGTGCGGAAGTTGCGCCGGCCGAGCAGGACAAAATTCCTTTCACAGTTACCCCAGACATGATTTATACAGGAAACGGTTCTGATGAAGTTCTTTCTATGGTATTTTATGCTTTCTTTGATTCGTCAAAGAGCTTTGTAATGCCTCAGTTTACTTACAGCTTCTATCCTGTTTATGCGGGTTATTATGATATTCCTATGGACAACGTTCCTTTGAAGGAGGACTGGACTCTCGATAAAGACGAGATGCTGAGACGTGCTTCAAAGAATGCCGGTGGAATTATTTTTGCAAACCCTAATGCTCCGACCGGACTTGGCCTTACAAGAGATGAAGTTCGCGAAATGCTTAAGAAGGCAAGCAGCGATGAAATATTTATTGTGGACGAGGCCTATGTTGATTTTGGCGGCGAGTCTTGTATTCCGCTTCTGGCTGAATTTAAAAATCTTGTGATTGTAAGAACCTTCTCTAAGAGCCTTTGCGGGGCCGGTCAGAGACTCGGATATCTTGTTTCTAATCCTGATCTTGTAAATACAATTACTACTGTAAAGAACTGCGTAAATCACTTCCCGATTGATGCGGTTGCACAGGTGAGTGGTACTGCGGCCTGTCGTGACGTGGCTTATTATGTTGATGCTTCCCGTAAGGTTGCAGAAGAACGCGATAAATTTTATAACTTTTTAAAGAATAATGGGTTTTATGTTCTGAAGAGCCAGACAAACTTCCTCTTTGCAAAACATCCGTCAATAAGCGGCGAAGATTTGTATCAGAAAGTTAAGGCCCAGGGGCTTTTGATAAGACACTTTGCTACAAAAGGAATTGAAGACTTTGTAAGAATTACAGTCGGAACTCCAGAGCAGATGAGTGAATTAAAGAAAGCTTTCGAAAAGTTGTTGTCATGCTGAACTTGTTTCAGCATCTGAATGAGATCCCGAAACAAGTTCGGGATGACGGTGAAATGGAGATATAATGAAACTTTTAGTAATAAGCGATTTACATGCACACAATGATGTGCTCGATAAAATGGATTCTCTTTTTGAGCAGGCTGATGCCGTAATTTTCGGCGGTGACTTTGCAGAATGTTTTAAACCGGAAACTGGTAAGGCAGCGCTAGAAAAACTTTGCGCTAAGCATGAATCAATTTTTGCAGTTCTTGGAAACTGTGATAACGAAGATTTTCTTGAAGAACTCGAAAATCAGGATATCAGTGTAGAAAAGGCTCTGGTATTCCATGAAGGGCTTGGCTTTGCTGGTTCTGGCGGTGGAACAAAGTTTACCGGTAAAACAGAATTTGAACGCGAGGAAGATGAATGCCTTGCTGATTTTGATATTGTTGTTAATTCGGTTGAACAGAGTGGAGACGAAAGCCTCTGGCAGAGTCTTATTCTTGTAAGCCATAATCCTCCGGTTGCAGACAAGCTTGATTCTTTTGACGGAGTACATCATGCGGGAAGTCAGAAATTTACTGATTTCATTAAGGCAAAGAAACCGCTTGCTGTTGTCTGCGGACATATTCACGAAGGTGCCGGAATTGAAAAAATCGGCGACACTGTGGTGATTAATCCGGGTAGCCTTGGCGAGGCAGAAACTTATGCCTGGCTTGAGGTTGAGAAAAACGGCGACAGCTGGAAGGTTGTTAAGGCCGAGATGGGAAAGCTTTAGATCCTGAAACAAGTTCAGGATGACAAGAGTTGTGATTGTTCAGAATAACGGAAGAGGTGAATGGTGCGAAGAATTTATAAGAAAGCGATAATTTTTATTTCTTCTCTTTTATTGTCTGCAGGCATTTTTGCGCAGAATAATTTTTCGCACATCAGTCTTGTGACCTTCCGTTCTAATCTGACATTTACTGTGGGCGAGGATACCCAGACTTATACTGCAGAAAGACAACTCGCTCCTTTTTCAATCAACAAATTTGAAACTACCTACCAGCTCTGGCATTCTGTAAAAGTAAAGGCAGAAAAAATCGGCTACACTTTTGCAAATCCGGGGCAAGGTGGCGCAAACGGAAAACGCGGTGCGGCTCCAACAGATGATGATTATGCACAGCCGGTTACAATGATCAGCTGGTATGATGCGATTGTCTGGTGTAATGCCTTAAGTGAACTGCGCAGCCGTACTCCCTGCTATACCTACAACGGCGATGTAATCCGCGACTCTTCTGATACTGCGGCCTGTGACCTTTGCGAATGTGACTGGAAATGTAACGGCTACAGACTTCCAAGTGAAGCAGAGTGGGAATATGCGGCACGTCGTACCAAGGTCGGCTTCCAGCGCGGCGATTTAATCAGCGGTCAGATTTCTGATGAAGCAGAAGAAGGTCTTTTGTATGCCTGGACCTGCGATAATTCAGAAGGTACTCATAATGTTGGAACAGCCGGCGTTCCTTTTGAACCTGGCGAAGAAGCCTTCCCCGCAACAGGAAATGCAAACGCGGCCGGTATTTTTGATATGAGCGGCAACGTTATGGAATTCTGCTGGGACTGGTTTGAAGATTATACTTCTGAAAATCCTTATGGACCAAAGGTCGGCTTTGAGCGTGTAAGCCGTGGCGGCAGCTGGTCGGAATATACAATGTTCCTTTACGCAGGTGACCGCTACAGCTATGACCCGAACGAATATTATAATTATATGGGATTTAGGTTTTGTTGTAGTGCAAGATAGGAGATGCTGAAACAAGTTCAGCATGACCTGTCATTCCGAACTTGTTTCGGAATCTATTTCAATTTTCTTTCTTGTTTTTTAATCTTTTTTGTTTCTGCTTTGATTTTCTGACGCTGGGCGCGGTTTAATTTTTTCGCATTCTTAATTGCAGCCCGGGTTTCCTTATTAAAATTCAGCATCCAGCTGCAGAGGAAGACCGAAACAAGACACATCACTGTTGCAAGTAAAACAGGAATATAGCCCGGCAAATCATCAAACGGAAGCTTGAAATTCATTCCAAAGAAGCTGGTTACAAAGGTCGGCGCCATCATAACAAGGTTGATGATTGCCAGCTTTTTCATAACGACGTTCAGGTTGTTGGAAATGATAGAAGAGTAGGCATCCATTACACCAAAGAGAATGTTTGCGTATGTGTCGGCCATTTCAATAGCCTGGCGGTTATCAATTGTAACGCCTTCTACAAAATCAAGGTCATCTTCATCAAACTTAATAAGACGGGTACTCTTCATTTTCATTAAAAGAAGAGAATTACTTTTAAGAGATGTAGTAAAGTAAACCAGAGATTTTTCCAAACCAAGCATCAAGATAATTTCTTTGTTTTCAACTTCAAGTCTCA
>JAEEGL014724097.1_pt1 | contig 10314 bp, 4 predicted proteins | sample 9134231 | NCBI WGS metagenome assembly JAEEGL01 (sample SAMN16246548, study PRJNA631951) | gut metagenome | biome: gut microbiome; feature: rumen; material: fiber-attached | host: Bos | place: Iran: Karaj | collected 2018-10
GCACGGCGACGCCTCCATCGGCGACGCCATAGTAGTGCTCGCCAACAAGCTCTGGGGCAAGGGCAAGGGATACCTCATCGACGGGCAGGGTAACTTCGGCTCGCTCCTTACCGGAATGCCGCACGCGGCGGTCAGGTACATCGAGTGCCGCCTCACCGAGCTTGCGAAGAACGAGGTGTTCAACCGCAAGACCACGACCTACGTGCCGAACTACGACGGGCGCAAGGAGGAACCGGTGTACCTCCCGGCGAAGATACCGCTCCTCCTCATGATGGGCGCGGACGGGATCGCGGTCGGCCTCTCGACGGCGATACTGCCGCACAACTTCATAGAGCTGCTGGAGGCGGAGATATGCGTCATCCAGAAGAAACCGTTCGCGCTCTACCCGGACTTCCAGCTCGGCGGCGTCATGGACGTCAGCGAGTACCAGGACGGGCTCGGCAAGGTGAAGGTGCGCGCGAAGATCGAGAAGGAGGACAAGGGCAGGCTTGTCATAACGGAACTTCCGTGGGGCGAGACGACGGACTCGCTTGCGGAGTCCATCGAGGACGCGATCAAGAAGAAGAAGGTCCCGGTCCGCAAGCTGCACGACCTCACGAGCGACAAGGTGCGCATCGAGCTCGAGCTCCAGACGGGTGAGAGCCAGGAGAAGGCCATCGTCGCGCTGTATGCGTTCACGAACTGCGAGAAGTCGCTATCGTCGCGTCCGATAGTGCTCGACCAGGGACGTCCGCGCCTCATGAGCGTCACGGAGATACTGAAGAAGAACGTCGAGCGGCTGATGGAGCTCACGCGGCGCGAGCAGGAGATACGCCTTGGCGAGCTCGACGACCTCTTCCACGCGCGGACGCTCGACCGCATCTTCATCGAGGAGCGCATCTACAAGCGCATCGAGACAGAGAAGACGATGGAGGGCGTTAAGTCCGCCGTGAGGACTGGGTTCGTGCCGCACATGAAGGAGCTTCGCCGCAAGGAGATAACGGACGACGACATCGAGCGGCTCCTCAAGCTGCAGATCCGCCGTATCTCGCAGTTCGACATCGACAAGAACCGCGAGGAGATAGAGGGCATCCTCAAGGAGGAACGCGAGGTGAAGGACAACCTCGTCCACCTGAGGGCATTCGTCGTCAAGTACCTGAAAGGCCTCATAAAGCTTTACGCCAAGACGTATCCGCGCTGCACAAAGGTGGAGTCCGGCGCGTTCAAGCAGGTGGACGTCCGGGCGATCACGGCGAGCGAGCTTACGATACGGTGGGACAAGGACAGCAACTTCGTCGGGTCCGGACTGAGGAACGGCGACGAGCTGTTCAAGTGCTCGTCGCTCGACGAGTTGATACTCATCTGGAAGAACGGACGGTTCCGCAAGGTGCAGCCCGAGGACAAGATATTCGTGGACAAGGACCTCCTCGCGGTCATCCGCTACAACCAGGAGAAGGACCGCGACACCCTTGACTTCACCTGCGTGTACGAGGAGGGGTCGTACGGGTTCAGCTACATCAAGCGCTTCCGCTTCGGCGGGCTGATACGCAACAAGGACTACTGGCTCGCGCCCGTAAAGCCGAAGTCGAAGATACTGCTTCTCCAGAAGGGGTGTCCCGATACGCTGTACGTCAAGTACAAGCCGGCGAAGGGCCAGAAGATACACCAGCAGCACTTCCTGCCGCTCGAGCCGGTGGATCGCGTGAACCGCGAGACCGGCAAGACGGAGAAGCAGGAGGTGGTGCCAATCCGTACCGCAACGGCCAAGGGCAAGCAGCTCACGACGAAGCCGATCGCCCGCGTCTCCGGCGCGAAGGGCTCCTGGTGGGACGAGTCCGAGCCGCCGTCCAAGGGGGTCCTGGACTGAATATGTCTGTCCTTGCCCCCCGAAACGCGGATTTTATGGTATAATACACACCAATATCCAGAAGGAGGAAAGGCACGATGAATATTGCCAGGACCATGAGGATTGGCGCTTTCGCCGTACTCGCAGCGATGTGCGTAACGGCTCGCGCCGGGCGTGTCGATGTATACCCGCAGGGATTTGAGGCGGGTGGATGGGGACTTGACGCCCAGTTCATGGACGTCATGGGTTCGCCGTACCTCATTGCGCATGGGCTTGGCGTCCGCGTCCTTGACGCGAAGGCGCGCGTGTCGTTCCCGAAGGCCGGCGAGTGCCGGGTCTGGGTCAGGACGCGCAACTGGGCGGACGGGAATCCTGGGCGGTTCCTAGTCATTGTCGATGGCAGGCCCCTGTACAAGGAGTTTGGCGCGGGGAGCCGCGAATGGTCGTGGGAGGACGGCGGCGTCGTCACCGTCGGCGCGGAAGCGACCGTCGCGCTTCGCGACCTCACTGGATTCGACGGACGCTGCGCGGGCATCGTTTTCGATTCCGACCTAAAGGCCCTGCCCCCCACGGGCGCGCTCAAGGTTGACGAGGCGAAGGTCGCGGAGACGGTGAAGGCGGACTTCGTCGTCGTCGGCGGCGGAATGCCCGGGACATGCGCGGCGGTCGCGGCGGCGCGGCGCGGAATCAAGGTCGCGCTCGTGCAGGACCGTCCCGTGCTGGGCGGCAACGCCTCGGCCGAGATACGCGTCTACTGCGCCGGAGAGTCGAAGCACGAACTCATCCGCGAGCTGCGCGGGTACTTCATGAACCGCAACGTGAACATGCATCTCTGCGACGCGCGCAGGATGCGCGTGGTGGAGGACGAGAGGAACCTCGAAGTGCGCCTTTCCACGCGCGCGTTCGGCGTGGAGAAGAACGCGGACGGGACGATCGCGGCAGTGAAGGCGCTCGACCTAAAGTCCAATCGCGTCGTCCGCTTCGAGGCGCCGCTCTTCTGCGACGCTACGGGCGACGGCTGGGTTGGGTTCTGGGCAGGCGCGGACTGGCGCATGGGCCGCGAGGCGAAGTCGGAGTTCGACGAGTCGCGGGCGCCAGACGAGCCGGACGGCGACACGCTCGGCGCGTCCGTGATGTGGACGAGCGCGGATGCGAACGCGGCCGTGCCGTTCTCCGCTCCGTGGGCGGAGAAGCACGCGCAGGGCATCGTCGCGGTGAACGGAGAATGGAACTGGGAGTACGGAATCCACCGCGACATGATCGCCGAGGGCGAGCATATCCGCGACAGGCTCCTGCTCGCCATCTACGGCGCGTTTTCGCTTGCGAAGAAGCGTCCCGAAAACGCCAACAAGGTCCTGAACTTCTGTCCGTACCTCCTCGGCAAGCGCGAGTCGCGCCGCATCATGGGCGACTGGGTGTACTCGCAGAAGGACGTGACGTCCACCACGCCGTTCGAGGACGCCATCGCGTCCGGCTCGTGGGCGATAGACCTGCACTACGACAACTGCAAGAAAGGCGTGGACTTCCTCACGACGTGCAAGGGGGACTTGTACGGACGGTACTGGATACCATACCGCTGCATTTATTCCCGCAACGTCGGCAACCTCTTCGTCGCCGGACGCTGCTTCAGCTGTACGCACGTGGGTCTCGGCGGCCCTCGCGTCATAAATACGCTCTCGCAGCTCGGCGTCGCGGCTGGCGAGGCGGCGGCGATGTGCCGCGAGCTGGGCGAGACGCCGCGCGGCATATACAAGAACGGGCACGTCCGGAAGCTCCAGGACCGGCTCGGCGGCGGTTTCCCCGGCGTGCCGGACCAGAGGACCGCCGGCTGGGCGATAGTTGACGACGACTCCGAGGGGGTCGTGTTCGGCAAGGGGTGGCGCAGGGTGTTCAACTGCAACGGCGACCAGGTCGGCAACGCGGCGCACAGGCCTTCCGCCGGCGCGGAACCCGTGACGTATCCGCTGCCGGTCGCCAAGGCCGGACGCTACGTGCTGATGGGATGCGTCCCCTACTCGTGGAACGCGAAGCCTGGCTCGAAGACTGCGCTCGAAATCGTGTCCGGCGGGAAGACGGTGGAGTTCAAGGCCGACCAGGCACAGAGCACCGGACATTGGGTGCGGCTCGGCGAGTTCGACCTCGAGCCGGGCGCAAAGCTTAGGATAATACCAGCGAAGTCGTCGGGGTTCATCGTCGCCGACGGGTTCGCGCTCATTGGAAAATAACAAGAAAGGGCAAGAAGAAATGAACGAAATGAACAGAAGAGAATTTCTAGGCGCGATGGCGGCCTTCGGCGCGTTTGGCATCGCAGGATGCACAAGCACCATGAGTACCGCTCAGGGCGGCAAGCCAAACCTCACGCTCGGCATACTGAGCGACATACACCTGTCGATCGGGAAGGGAAAGGACGGAACCCTCTCCTACGCCGGCGAGGAGATGTTCAGGAAGGCGCTCGCATGGTTCCGCGACCAGGGCGTGGACGGCGTGCTCGTCTCCGGCGATATGGCGGACCGTGGCACGGTGGAGGAGCTCGAGGCCGTCGCGCGTTCGTGGTACTCGGTGTTCCCCGACGGCAAGGCGCCGGACGGACGTTCCGTCGAGCAGCTGTTCGTGTACGGAAACCATGACTACGAGGGCTACAAGTACGGCGGACGCGTGAAGCAGCTCTTCGGCGAGCAATACTACGACCACGCCATCAACAAGGATCTCGCCGCCGCGTGGCGGAAGTGCTTCCACGAGGACTTCAACCCGATCTGGCGCAAGGAGGTCAAGGGCTACTCGATCATCGGCACGCACTGGACCAAGGACCACTGCCGTGGATGGGAGGAGGTCGGGACGTCGTACGCATCGCACTGGTTCGAGCAGAACGGCGCGACGCTCGATCCGTCCAAGCCGTTCTTCTACCTTCAGCACCCGCCGCTCAAGGGCACATGCCACTGCGACTGGGTGTGGGGACACGACAACGGCCTCGTCACTCAGGCACTCTCGAAGTTCCGCAACGCGGTTGCGTTCTCCGGGCACTCGCACGCCTCCATCAACGACGAGAGGGCGATCTGGCAGGGAACGTTCACGTCCATCGGCGCGGGGTCCCTCAAGTACACCGGCCTTGAATACGGCGACGTCGCGCCGTTCGGCCGCGAGAACGATTTCCCCTCCAAGAGCCTGCGAGGCGAAGACCCGTACAAGGTGATGCGCAAGATGAAGATCGTCAGCGGACACCAGGGGATGGTCCTCCGCGTGTACGACGACCGCATGGTGTTCGACCGCCGCGACTTTGCGGATATCACCTCGCTCGGCGAGGACTGGGTCGTGCCGCTCCCTGCGGCGGAGCCGATGCCGTTCGCGTATGCGAAGCGCGCGGCGGCGAGCGTGCCGCCTCAGTTCCCGGCGGGCGCTGCGCTTGCGGTGCGCATGGCGAAGGGCAAGAACCGTGGCGGCAAGGATCGTGACGGCAAGCCCGTCCCGGTCGTGGAGCAGCCGGTCCTCGAGGTCACAATTCCCGCCGCGAACGGCAGGAAGGGCGCGAGGGCGCTCGACTTTGCGCTCAGGATAACGGGCGAGAACGGCAAGGTGGACGACAAGTACGTGTTCGCTGAGTCGTTCTACCGTTCCGAGGTGGGTGGCAAGGCCAACGTCCCGACGGTGTGCAGGCTCGCCGTGGGCAGGCTGAAGGCATCCGGCGTTCTGCGCATAGAGGTCTCGCCGCGCAACAGCTTCGGCAAGGCCGGGACACCGATTTTCACCGAGTTCAAGGTCTGATCGGATAATCTACATGAATTCGCTGTTCGTAGCCGCCGGTATTTTCCTCACGACCCCGTCTCCGATGGAGATGCCGAAGGCCGAGGCGTACCTTGTCAAGGAGCGCAGCGGTCCGAAGGAGCCGATCGTCTATCGCCTCGAGGACAGGTTCGACCGCACGGATCTCTGGATATCCCGTTCCGTGGACGGTCTCTGGCGTGACTACGACGGACGCGAGTTCATGCTTGCCTCGCTCGGCGTCGCCCCGCCACCGCTTTCACGCGAGCCGCCGGTAACGCGCGCGGAATACGTGAAGGGGACTGTCCCCATCGGACGCAAGGACGAGGTGACTCTCGCAACTGCGATCGAGATGCTGTCCCCGGTCGCGACGACTGCGGAGTTCACCCGCCCGCGCCAGCGGAGCAGAGGATACAAGGACGTCCGCTACTATCAGGGGACGAACACCTCGGCAATCGTGTGCGCGTACCTGCCGGAAAAGTCCGAGCGCTGGTCGCTCGCAACGTGGACGCTTGCGCCGGATGACGACTTCGCCGAGCAGTATAAGACGTTCGAGAGCGAATTCCTCGAGAAGCGCGATGAGGTTGTCGGTTCCCTCGTCGAGCCTCCGAAGCCCGAGGCCGAGAAGCAGAAGCCCGATGGCAGAAATCCGAAATCCGAGGCGAAGAACCCGAATTCCTGCGAGCGCGAGCTGCTGAGGGCGGACGCACGCCACTCCGTCGCGATGTACGACGACTGGCGCGTGACGGACGGGGACGAGTTCACCGTCCTCGACAACATAGGCAACGCCCGCTCGTTCACGACCACGCTCACCAACGACCTCAAGCGGATGCGCGCCGCGTACGCGGCGGTCATGCCATCCCCCGTGGACGGCTCCAACGTCCTTTGCGTAGCGCGCATCTTCGCGTCACGGGAAGAGTACCTCGACGCGCTGGAGGCGAACGACCATTCCGACATGGAGTGGAGCGCGGCGTACTGGAGCCCGAGGCGCCGCGAGCTCGTCGCGTACCTTCCGCCAGACGGGTCGGAGAAGCTCATCGAGACGATCCGCCACGAGGCGTTCCACCAGTACCTGTCGTACGCGACGTCGATGATCCCGACCTCGCCGTGGCTAAACGAGGGCTATGCGCAGTACTTCGAGGAGGGCCCAGACGGACCGAAGTTCGCAGACCCCGCCGACATGTTGCCGCTTGCGGAGGCGATACCGGGGATCCTTGCGATGGACTACGATGAGTTCTACTCCGGCAGCAACGAGGAGCGGAGGCTAAAGTACAGGCTCGCGCTCTCCATCGCCGTGTTCCTCGAGAAGGGCGCGTCCAAGGTGCGGTTCGATCCGTTCAAGAACGTGAAGCGCGACTACATCAAGGTGCTATTCTCGACGAAGGACATGCGCAAGGCCACGGCGGCCGCATTCGGCAGCCAGGACAACCTCGACCTTTTCGTCCGCGAATGGACAAAGTACTGGAAGGACCTGTGAGCGGAAATCCCACGCGTCCGTACGTCGGACGGCTCGCGCCGAGCCCGACCGGCGCGCTGCATCTCGGGAATGTCCGCACGTTCATGATCGCGTACCTGCGCGCCCGTTCGTTCGGCGGGCGCCTGCTGTTCCGCATGGAGGACCTCGACCATCCGAAGGACAAGCCGGGCGCGGCGGAGGAGGCGATACGCGACCTCAGGTGGCTTGGATTCGAGTGGGACGACGAGTGTGTGCAGTCGGAGAGGAAGAACCTCTACCGCGACGCAATCGCGACTCTCCATTCGCGCGGCATGGCGTATCCGTGCGTATGCTCGCGGCGCGACGTCGAGGCGGCGCAGTCCGCCCCGCATGACGGGGACCAGCTCTTCTATCCCGGAACTTGCAGGGGACGCTTCGCATCTTGGCGCGAGGCGGCGGATGCGCTGTCCGGCACGGGACGGATCCCATGCTGGCGCTTCCGCGTCCCGGACGGGACGCGCATCGCGTTCGAGGACGCGTTTGCGGGAAGGGTGGAGCAGGACGTCTCGGCGACGCTCGGGGACTTTCCCCTCGCGCGAGACGAGTCCGGCGCGGGATACACCCTCGCGTGCGTCGTCGATGACCTCGCGACCGGCGTCACGGAGGTGGTGCGCGGCGACGACCTTCTCGCCGCGACGCCCGCGCAGATACTGCTCGCGCGCGAACTTGCCGGGAGCGACCGGCGGATATCGTACTGCCATGTCCCGCTGGTCGTCGGACCAGACGGACGGCGGCTCGCGAAGAGGCACGGCGACACGCGGATAGCGTCGTTCCGAGAGGCGGGGACAGACCCCAGGCGGTTGTTGGGCTTCCTTGCGGCGAGCTGCGGCTGGGCGGAGGAAGGCGAATTGGTTTCCCTTGCCGACCTTGTCCCACGCTTTGACCTCTCCACGCTCCCTCGTGCTCCACTTATGGTACAATATCCCCAAGTAATGACAACAAGGTGTCCATGACATGAAGAAAAAGATTATTACGTGTTGTTGCCTGCTTGCGTCCCTGCTGCTCGTTGCCGCGCCGGCGGCGAAGCCGTCCAAGGGCGGAACGCAGAAGGGCGGCGGGTCCAAGGCTCCGTCGTCGGAGAACTTGCCGAAGGAGTACCAGGGCGGCAATACCACGAAGACGACTGCGGAGACGTTCGGGCCGGTGCGTACGAAGCCAGTGTACAGGGGCGAGTTCCAAGTGGATCTCGTCGTCATCGCCTTCCCGGACTGCGAGCAGCCGGAGTCTCCGCAGGCCGTTCGCGAGGCGCTCAGTTCGCTCGGGAGCGGTTCGACGATCTCCGACTACTACAAGGACTATTCCCAGGGCATCACGTGGCCGGTCCTCGACGTCTATCCTGCGGTTTACGTCGCGCCGCAGCCGCTCGGTTACTACTGTAGGTGGGACTACTTCCACAATCGCATCGGATACAAGGGCGGCGGCGGGGAACGCGCGCGGCAGCTTCGCGAGGACGCCCTTAGGTTCGTCCAGTCTAAGGGCCGTCCCCAGAGGAAGGGAGTGATCACGTGCTACGTGTACTGCAGGTCCGTATCAAAGGACATGGACGTCATCGAGCGCACGGTCCGCAAGCTATATCCGCCGAAGCCGTCCCCCGAAGCGCTTGCGCGCGGCGTGGTCGATCCGCTCGCGCAATACTCGCCTAAGGTCCACTGGGCCGACCCGCTCTGGTCGAATTCCACCCCGCAGGTCCAGTACCCGGCCGACGGCGGCACGCTCGTCCACGAGTTGGGACATGTCCTCGGTGCGCCGGACTTCTACCACGCGACCGAGGAGCATGACGGGCTTCCGGGTACGCCGTGCCTGCCCTGGAGCCACGGCCCTACGGGCCCTGCATACTGCCGCTACATCTACCATGCGTTCGTCCCGGCGGGCGCGTACCCCAAGGTGAATAAGCCCGGCGAGTACACGCTCGCCCCGCGTTCGGCGAGGTACCCGATGTCAGGGGGCGACGGGTTGCGTCCGCTCGGACTGCTCGTCCCGTCGTCGCATCCGAACTACATCTTCTGCTTGGAGTACTGCCATGACGAGAAGCCGCCAGTGGGGAATCCTTCGGCGGAAGGGCTGATAGTCCATGTTATCAACGTCACGATGACTTCGCCGATGCTCGGTCCGCCGGACCTCTGCTACACGTACCGTGCCGGAGACAAGGACCACAAGGCGCTCGGATCGGACGGCACGTACCTGAAGGACGGCGACAGCTTCGACGACAAGAGCGACCCTGCGGCGATACTGCCCAACCTGATGCCGGCTGGAATCGCGATTTCCGCGATCAAGATCGACGGCGCCGCCGGGACATGCACGTTTAAGCTCGACTTCCCCGAGGTGAAGGCGACGCGGCAGGAACTCGCCTACTCGCTTCTCCCGCAGACGGAGCTCGTCACGATCGACTCCATCATGCCGACGTCGTTCCGCGTGGAGATGAACGTCATGTACCGGGGCGAGCCGTTGCTCACGGAGTACGGATTCTGCTACGGAACGAAGAAGGACCCGACCGAAGGGACGGGCACGATGTATCCGCTCTACCACCGCGACCGCTACGATGCGCGCATCATCGACCTCAAGCCGGGAACGATGTACTACGTGCGCGGTTACGCGCGCAACGCCAGCGGAATCCGCTACAGCCGCAACCAGAAGGGCGTGACGCTCCCGAAGGAAAACCCCATCGGCGAGCCGACGCTTCTGCTCGCTTCTGACAGGCTGAGGGCCAACGGGTACTTCCAGAGGCACTACTTCGGCGAGAAGGACGGACTGTTCGTTTCCGCCAATCCGCTCTTCGCGATGATGGCCATCGCAGGATACTACCGCGAGATGCCCGGCTCCGCCACGGGCAAGGCGGCGTTCGACCTGACGCGCGTCCACTCCAATCCGGCAGGCTCGCGTCCGAGGTTCAGGCTCGCCGAGGTGGATTTGCTGCGCCCCGAGATCGAGACAGTGCTGAAGGCGGCGGGACTGCGCCAGGGCGACTTCAAGCCCATATGGGACAGCGCCGCCAAGGACGACGGAAAGGGCGGCAAGAAGAAGGGCACGTCACGCGCCGCGCGTCCCGTGTCATCGCGTACGTCGAGAAAGAAGCAACCTGCTGCCTGGGGCAACCATACCGAATGGGTCGAGAAGTGCGCGGCGGCGCTGAAGTTGAAGAACCCAGAGGAGGTGTTCTTCAACTGTCCGACGGAAGAGGCTCTAGTAGCGAAGAAGGACGAGATACGCCGCTGGATACTGATGTCGCAGCCGGTCCTCA
>JAEEGL014889152.1_pt1 | contig 10314 bp, 10 predicted proteins | sample 9134231 | NCBI WGS metagenome assembly JAEEGL01 (sample SAMN16246548, study PRJNA631951) | gut metagenome | biome: gut microbiome; feature: rumen; material: fiber-attached | host: Bos | place: Iran: Karaj | collected 2018-10
AGGCATTCCTGGCACTTGCCATCCCATATACTTCCGCAACCTTCATGTCGTGCCCCGACAGATGGGGAACCTCCGCCTCCTGCTTGGTGCAGAGCTGAACATCCTCGACACAAAAGGCACGCTCGACCTCGACGAATACTATTACAAGCTGCTCGACATCCGTATCGCCGGCATACACCTGCTTTGCTGGGAGGGTGGCACGATTGAAGAGAACACGGCAGGCATGATTGCTGCCATCCGTAACCCATGGACACAAATCATCTCCCATCCCGGCGACGGCACCGCAGAGCTGCTCTTCGAACCAATCGTCTTGGCAGCGAAAGAGACAGGGACTTTGCTCGAAATCAACAACAGCAGCCTTAACCCTCGGAGAAAAAAAGACACCGCCCTCAAGAACAACCTTGAGATATTACGCCTGTGCAAGCGGTACGAAGTGCCTGTCATCCTCGGCAGCGATGCCCACATCAGCTACGATATTGCCAATTACAACTTCATCTGGCCGTTGCTTGCTGAGACAGAGTTTCCTGACAACCTCATCATGAACTACACTCCCGACAAGTTCCTCGAATTCATAAAGAAACGATAATTCTCCGCCCTTCTTGTTCGTGTTTAAGGAAAAAGTCGTATCTTTGCGATGTGAAAGAAGAGAAATTAGGCATTCGCAGGACATTGGCTCTTGAGTTGGCACGGCAGCTGAACAAGAACCTAAGAAGAGAACACACGCTCGGGCAGGTGTTCTGGGAGAGTACGGTGCGCTGCAACATCCATTGCCGCCATTGCGGAAGCGACTGCCGGATGGACCCACCCCAACCCTCCCTTAAAGGGAGGGAGTCCTTCCCCTTTAAGGGGGAGTTAGAGAGGGTCTTGGATATGCCCAAGGAAGACTTCTTCCGAGTGCTCGACAACATCGCCCAAAAGCTTAACCCCAACAAGGTTTTCGTCATTCTTGGAGGCGGAGAACCGCTTGTGAGAGAGGATGTTGTAGAGTGTGCCAAGGGCATCAGCGAAAGAGGTTTCCCTTGGGGAATGGTGACAAACGGACTTTACCTCACGCCTGAGTTGTTCAAGCAACTGAAGGAAGCAGGCCTCTGTTCCGTTACTGTCAGCCTCGACGGATTGGAGGAACAGCACACATGGCTGCGGCGGCACCCCGACTGCTTCCGAATGGCAAGTCAAGCAATCGACATGATTGTGGCCGACCGCACACTTGTCTATGACGTAATGACTTGCGTGCACCAGCACAACTTCGACACACTTCCGCAGCTTCGCGATTTCCTCATACATAAAGGTGTGACGGATTGGCGACTGGCAACCATCTTCCCTGTTGGCCGAGGTGCTCAGGACAAGGACTTGCAACTGACAGGGGAACAAATGCGAGGGCTGTTCGACTTCATCCGTCAGACACGAAAGGAAGGGAAGATTCACGCCTCATACGGTTGCGAAGGTTTCCTTGGCCCCTACGAAGGAGATGTGCGCGACTGGATGTTCCGCTGCGAGGCGGGCGTGAGGGTGGCTTCGGTTCTTGTTGATGGAAGCATTAGTGCGTGCACAAGCATCCGACATAACTACAAACAGGGCAACATCTACGAGGACGACTTCATGGATGTCTGGGAACATCGCTTCCAACTGCATCGCAACCACGACTGGATGAAACGCGACGACTGCAAGGACTGCCGCTACTGGCGCTACTGCGAAGGCGGCGGGCTGCACCTCCGCGACGACGAAGGGAAGCTGCTGCTCTGCCACATGAAGAAAATAAAGCCTCACCCCCAGCCCCTCTCCGAGGAGAGGGGAGAAACAAATGGTAAATGATTAAATAGTAAATGATATTATGGCAAAGAGAGTCTATTCATTCTGGAACCTTTTGTTAGGTTCGCTCATTACCCTGCTGGGCTTCGGCTCTTGCAAGACAGCAAAGAAAGTTCAACCAGAAGACCCTGCAATAGTGCTTTACGGGGCACCGCCACCAGAAATTGTCGAACCGCCGAAACCCATCAATCCCGAACCTATAAAACTTCTCTACGGAGCACCACCCGTTCAGAGGATTGAGAAGAAGGCAGAATAACGATTTTAACGTTATATCGATATATTGGTGTCCGGTAAACTTTTGACTAATATATCAGATAGCCTAAGAATTCCATTACTTATGTGGTGCTTTAGGATTGGTGGCTTGTATGAGACCGCAACGCGGTCTTCGCTAAATAACCGAGGGTAGACGCTTCAGCCTCTTGCCACCACATTCGTTAGGATTACGGCTGTTTTTACCGGACACCAATGATATCGATTATTTAATCCTTATGATAGTCAGCCCGTCCCTCAAAGGGAGAATGACCTTCTCAACGCGAGGGTCGGAGGCGACAAGGTCGTTGAAGGCCTGCACGCCCCTTGTCTGCACATCGCTCTTGCGAGCTTTCTCCAGGACACGACCGTACCATAAAGTATTGTCCGCCACGATGTAGCCGCCCGGACGCATCAAGGGCAAAAGCATCTCATAATAAGCCACATACTCGCGCTTGTCGCCATCAATATAGGCAAAGTCCCATTGCTCCTTCATCTCTGGGACGAGCTGCAGGGCATCGCCGATGTGAAGGTGAATCTTGTCCTTGTAGGAGCTTCCGCCTATCCATTCACGCAGGAAGTCCTCGTTTTCGTCGAAGATTTCAAAGGTGTGCAGTTCGGCTCCTTCGGGAAGCCCTTCTGCCATACATAAAGTGGCATAGCCACTATAGGTGCCCACCTCGAGCACCTTCTGCGGCTGCACCATTCTAACAAGCATCTTCAGCACTCGTCCCTGCAGATGACCGCTTGCCATCTGTCCGTAGGAAAGGCGCAACTGGGTGTCGCGCCACAAAGCATGAAGATAATCACCCTCGGCATCAATGTGGCCGAGGATGTATTCGTCGAGCGTCATTCTTTAGCCGTCACCGCGGCACTTTTCTCTATCAGTGCCTCAATGGCCAGGCGATAGCTTTCCAGACCGAAACCACCGATGAAGCCCACGCAACCCGGGCTAATAATGGAGCGGCGACGGAACACTTCGCGCTGATAGACATTCGTGATGTGCACTTCCACGGCAGGAGTGCTCACACTCTTCAGGGCATCGAGGATGGCGATACTGGTGTGTGTATAGGCACCGGCATTGATGACGATGCCGTCGCGGTCGAAGCCGATTTCCTGAATCTTGTTGATGATTTCGCCCTCCAGATTGCTCTGGAAATAGTCGATGCGCACCTTCGGGAAACGTGCACGAAGTTCCTTCAGATAGTCTTCCCAAGCCCGCTTGCCATAAATCTCAGGTTCGCGAACACCCAAAAGATTAAGATTTGGGCCGTTGATAATTTGGATTCTCATAATAAAACGAAGTTTGTTAGTTCATAGTTCATAGTTCATAGTTATATGGCTCGAAAGCCTCATAATTATGTGTTTCATGCTACAAAGATACAAAGAAATTAAGAAAGAAAAAAGAAGAATTAAGAATTATTTTATACTTTTGCATCAAATTCGCAACTATGGACTATAGACTATGAATTATGAACTGGCTTTATGCGCTATGAACTGACAAATACCAAGGTTGTGGGGGGTGCCATCATTCGCAGATATATTCAGTACCTGCGGCTGGAGCGTTCCTATACCGCCAACACCCTCGACGCCTACCTCAAAGACCTGCAGAAACTGCTCAACTACTATGCCGACGAGGGTATCGACTTCCGCCACATAACGCTTGAGCAGCTCGACCGCTTCACGAAGGCTCTGCAAGAGGTTGGTGTAGGCCCGCGCTCTGTGGCCCGCATCCTGAGTGGTGTCCGCTCGTTCTACCGTTTCCTGACCATCGAGAAAGAGGTTGAGACCGACCCCACAGAACTTCTCGAAAACCCAAAGATAGGGAAACACCTGCCCGAAGTGCTGAGCCTGCCCGAGATTGACGCGATAGAAGCCGCCATCGACCTCAGCAAGCCGGAAGGCATTCGCGACCTCGCCATCATCGAAGTGCTGTTCAGTTGCGGCCTTCGCATCAGCGAACTGATAGGCTTGAAGATGAGCGAACTCTATCTCGAGGAGGGTTATATCCGTGTTCACGGCAAGGGGAGGAAGGAAAGACTTGTGCCCATCGGTGACACAGCCATAGAGAAACTGCGGCAATGGTTTGTAGTCCGGCAGGGAATCGAGGTCAAGCCCGGCGAGGAGGACTATGTCTTCATCTCACTTCGTCGCGGCAAGCACCTCAGCCGCATATCCCTGTTTGTCTATATCAAGGATTATGCCGAGAAAGCGGGCATCCGCAAGAACATCAGCCCCCACACCTTCCGCCATAGCTTCGCCACACAGCTTCTGGAGGGCGGAGCCAACCTCCGGGCAATACAAGCAATGCTCGGGCACGAGGACATCGGCACCACAGAAATCTATATGCACATCGACAAGAGCCATCTCCGTCAGGAAATTTTGGAGCACCACCCAAGAAACATCAAAAACTAACGCGCCTCCGACGGCAATTAAGCTCTGCAACAACTGCAACACTTGCAACAAGTTATTTTGAGAAAAGACAAAAACGCTAATATTATATATATATTATAAACTATAGATTTACATAATTTATAATATATAATATACAGAAATCCTCCCTCCTCTTGCAACAAGTTGCAGTTGTTGCAGTTGTTGCAGACCTTGCAAAGTAGTGCAAACGCAACACGTTAAAATGCCCGACGACACACTTGTAGTTGGCCGATGACACACGCATAGTTTGACAACGAGGCACGCATAGTTCCTAATCGGTACAGTAATAAGTCATAAGGGTTGGCGAGAAGGCCGTAAAGGTTGCTATCAGGTAGTTTCCTATTCCGCTTTTCATGCCAAATGAAAGCAAAATACACTTCTTAGTGCTTTATCTTTGCTTTTTCCATTGCAATTTGAAAAATATTCGCTACTTTTGCTGACAAATTAACAACAACCTTCGTTTCGGAAGAAACTAAAACAGAAATTACATTATGGTAAAAGTAGATGAATTAGACAAGAAGATTCTGGAAATGATTTCCTGCAATGCCCGTATGCCTTTCAAGGATGTGGCTGCAGAATGTGGCGTGAGCCGTGCCGCTGTGCATCAGCGCGTGCAACACCTTGTAGATGCTGGCGTTATCGTCGGTTCGGGCTTCCACGTCAACCCCGCAAGCCTCGGCTACAGCACTTGCACCTATGTGGGCATCACGCTCGAAAAGGGTTCGATGTATAAGCGTGTTGTGGCAGAATTCGAGAAGATTCCCGAGATTGTGGAGTGCCACTTCACGACTGGCCCCTACACAATGCTCATCAAGCTCTATGCGAAGGACAACGCGCACCTCATGGCCCTGCTCAACGACCACTTGCAGGAGATTGACGGCGTGGTTTCCACCGAGACTCTCATTTCCTTGAAGCAAAGTATCAAGAAGGAAGTTCCCATCGGTGCTCAACGTGCCGAGACGAAACCCACAGTCCTCGAAGAGTCATGAAGACTCCTATTATCGGCATTACAGGCAACTTCGGCGACAAGGGCTGTGAGCTGGCCGAAGGCTATTATCTTTCTGTCCTCAAGGCAGGGGGCACGCCTGTTGTCATTCCTCCCTATTGCGACAAGGAGAAGCTTCTTGCCTTGCTCGAAACCCTCGACGGTATCGTTTTCTCTGGAGGCGGCGACATCAATCCACTCCTCCTTGGCGAAGAACCTCTGCCACAGCTTCATAGTGTTTGCCCCCAGCGCGACGAACCCGAACTCTTCCTCGCGCTCGAAGCATTCCGCCGCCAAATCCCTATATTGGGCATCTGTCGCGGCATACAGATAATGGCAGCAGCTTTGGGCGGGAAGGTGTATCAGGACATAGGCCTCTCCCCAGCCCTCTCCAAAGGAGAGGGAGACAATTTCCCCCTCCTTTGGAGGGGACAGGGGAGGCTTCTCAAGCACTCGCAGGATATGCCCCGCCAATATGCTTCCCATTCCGTCAGCATTAAGGAAGGGAGCCTGCTCCACAGCATCTTCGAGAGCGACACTTTAGCCGTCAACTCCTTCCACCACCAAGCAGTAAGCGACCCAGGGCCTCACTTGCAAGTTTCGGCACAAAGTCCCGATGGAATCATCGAGGCTGTGGAAAGCTGCGAACATAAGGCTTTGCTCGGCGTGCAGTGGCATCCTGAATGTTTCATCCTGGGGAACGACGAGACGATGATGCCCATTTTCCGCTGGCTCATTGATGAAGCCCGGACGTTCTCGCAGGCAAAGCACATCCACAACACATCCATTATTTTAGACAGCCATTGCGACACCCCGATGTTCTTCACCAACGACAGCCAGGAGAACATCACAATGTTCGGCACTCGCTCCGACTGCGTGCTTGTCAACCTGCCGAAGATGACGGAAGGACGGCTCGATGCCTCCATTATGGTGGCTTACCTGCCGCAAGGGGAACGCTCGCCGGAAGCCTATAAAGCTGTCACAGCAAAGACAAACCGCCTGCTCACCCAAATAGAAGAAATCGTGCAGGCAAACAGCGAGCGCGTCGGCTTGGCAAAAACAGCGGACGACATCCTTCGCCTCAAGGCACAGGGCAAGAAGGCTATCCTTCGCGGCATTGAGAACGGTTACGCCATCGGCAAAGACCTCGGCCTTTTGGAACACTTCAAGCGGCGCGGTATTGTCTATATGACCCTCTGTCACAATGGCGACAACGACATCTGCGACTCCGCGAAAGGCAAGGCAGAACACGGCGGCTTGAGTCCCTTCGGGCGTGAAGTCGTTCAGGAGATGAACCGCCTCGGCATCCTTGTGGATATGAGCCATGCAGCAGAGACGAGCTTCTACGACGCATTGGAACTCAGCAAGGTTCCCATCGTTTGCAGCCATAGTTCCGCTCGTGCGCTTTGCGACCATCCGCGCAACCTCACCGACGACCAGATGCGGGCTTTGGCAAAACGCGGAGGCGTGGCACAGACAACCGTCTATAACGGTTTCCTTCGCAAAGAAGGTCAGGCCACAATTATTGATGCCGTAGAGCACCTCTGCCACGCGGCAAGGATAATGGGTGTGGAGCATATCGGCCTCGGCACAGACTTCGATGGCGACGGTGGTGTGCCCGGCCTTGCAGATGCCTCAGAGATTATCAACTTCACACGCCACCTCCTCAAGCGGCATTTCTCGGAACAGGACATCCGCCTCATCATGGGCGGCAATTTCTTGAGGGCAATGGCTGCGGCACAACAGACCCCCTAACCCCCTTTAGGGGGCGAACGGGGTGTTTACAGCAATGACTGAATGTCATTGCGACCCCGCAGAGGGGAGCGAATCCCCCATTCGCGACGAGGGGATAAAGAATGTAAATGATTTAGGAAATATAATATGTCAAAACCCATAAGTCACAAAAGGCTCCCCCTAAAGGGGGTTGGGGGGTCCTTGCTTTTTATAATCCTCCTCCTTGCTTCTTGCGAATGGCATACGCAAAAGGGCAATCCCTCCAATGCCGACACAATCACTCTGTCTTCTTGTCCCAGTTTCTGTGCCGATAGTGCGATGCTCTACATCAACGAGCAATGCCAGTTCGGGCCTCGTGTCACGGGAAGCGAAGCAGCTCGTCTTTGTGGCGACTACCTTGTGAAGCGTTTCAAAGCTTTTGGCGCAGAGGTGGAGGAGCAGACAGCCGACGTCACCATTTGGGACGGCACCAAGCTTCCTGCCCGAAACATTATTGCCCGCATCAATCCCTCCAATACCAACCGCATCCTCTTATGCGCTCATTGGGATTGTCGGCCTTGGGCGGATAACGACCCCGACGAAGCCAATTACCATACACCCATCCTTGCTGCAAATGATGGTGCGAGCGGTGTGGCAGTCTTGCTTGAGATATGTCGCCTTTTGCAGAAGCAACCCGTACAGGTGGGCATTGACTTGATTTGCTTTGATGCTGAGGACTTGGGCACGCCGCAATGGGCGGAAGACCGTTCTGATGCTTCCGAAACATGGTGTCTCGGCTCAGAGTTTTGGGCAAAACGAGCCAAGGCAGACGGTTACAAGGCCCGCTACGGCATACTGCTCGATATGGTGGGCGGCTTGGGCGCAACCTTCTCTCGCGAACGCATCAGTATGCAGGTGGCTCAGCCCGTTGTCAATCGCGTTTGGCAACTTGCAGGGCAGCTCGGCTACCGTCAGTTCTTCCCACTTAAAGACGGCGGCTACATCACCGACGACCACATCAACGTGAACGAAATAGCCGGTGTGCCTTGCATAGACATCATTCCTTATTATCGCGAAGGCCCCAGCAGCTTTGGCCCAACGTGGCACACCATAAAGGACACCCCGGAGAACATCGACCCCAACGTCCTCGAAGCCGTTGGCCAAACCCTGACCCAACTCATCTACAACGAAAGACCTTAAAGTCCTTAAAGATTCCACAATGACAATCAACGAGATACAAGACGAAATCATCGCCGAGTTCAGCGACTTCGACGATTGGATGGACCGCTACCAGCTTCTCATCGATATGGGAAGCGAACAGGAGCCATTGGAAGAGAAATACAAGACGGAGCAGAACCTTATCGACGGTTGCCAGAGCCGCGTATGGCTACAGGCAGACTTGGTGGATGGAAAAATTCAGTTCCAGGCAGAAAGCGACGCACTCATCGTGAAAGGCATCGTGGCTTTGCTGGTTCGCGTGCTTACCGACCACACTCCACAAGAGATACTTGATGCCGACCTCTACTTCATTGAGCGCATTGGTCTTCGCGAACACCTCTCCCCTACCCGCAGCAACGGCCTCGGAGCTATGCTGAAGCAGATGAAGATGTACGCGCTGGCATTTAAAGCAAAGACCCCCTGACCCCCTTTAGGGGGAATAAAGATAGTATGCCCGAAGCCAAGACCAATAAAGAATTCCCCCTAAAGGGGGTTAGGGGGTCTCTTCTGGCTCCCATGGAAGATGTCACCGACATCGGGTTCCGTCTGCTTTGTCGGCAGATGGGGGCTGCTATGGTGTGGTCGGAGTTCGTTTCGAGTGACGCCCTCATCCGCATGGTCAACAAAAGCCTGCTCAAGCTGCAAGTCTGTGACGAGGAACGTCCTGTTGCCATTCAGATTTACGGAAAGGATGTGGATGCGATGCGCGAGGCGGCACAAATTGTTGTGGAGCAGGCACATCCCGATGTGCTCGACATCAACTTTGGTTGCCCTGTAAAGAAAGTGGCTGGCAAGGGAGCAGGAGCGGGTATGTTGCAGAATGTTCCTGGTATGGTTGCCATTACCCGTGCCGTTGTTGATGCTGTTCCCGATACTCCCGTTACCGTCAAGACACGCTTGGCTTGGAACGAACCGTCTCTCCTCTTGCCCGACGGCACACCCTTCATTGTTGACCTTGCGGAACGCCTGCAAGACTGTGGCATACAGGCTCTAACCATTCATGGCCGCACAAGAGCACAGATGTACACAGGTTCAGCCGATTGGACATATATCGGACAGGTCAAAGCCAATCCGCGAATGCACATTCCCATCATCGGAAATGGCGACATAACTTCAGCGGAAGAGACCCGACTTGCCTTTGAGCGTTATGGTGTGGATGCCGTGATGATAGGTCGAGCCACCTTCGGTCGCCCGTGGATATTCCATGAGATTGCGCACCCCGAAAGGCCTCTTTCGCTCGATGAAAAGATAGACATCCTCAAGCGGCAGGTCACAATCAGCATCGACCGCTGCATTCACACCCTCCCTTTAAGGGAGGGTCGGGGTGGGTCTTCCCCAGAACTTTGCGGCATCCTTCACGTCCGCCGCCATCTTGCAGCCACGCCTCTCTTCAAAGGCATTCCCAACTACAGAGAGACGCGAATCGCCATGCTTCGTGCAGAAAAGAAAGAAGAGGTCTTTGCCCTCATCGAGCAGACGAGGCAAATGCTGAAAAGCGCTGCAAGTGAGTAGAATCTAAAGCTTTGTTCCGAAAGCCAAGTCGCCCGCGTCGCCAAGGCCCGGCACGATGCAGCTGCGTTCGTTGAGGACAGGGTCTATGGCGGCACACCAAAGCTCCACTTCCTCGTGCTCGCTGAAGCACTTCACGATGTGGTCCACGCCTTCCTGACTGGCTATAACGCTTGCCATAATGATGCGGCCAGGAACACCGTTCTTCAGTAAAGCAAGCGTGGCAAGCTCCAGGCTGTAGCCCTTTGCCAGCATCGGGTCAACGACAATAAGCGTCTTGCCCGTTAAGTCGGGCGAAGCCAGGTATTCCACGTGCACACCCACCTTGCTGCATTCCCTGTCTTTATAGTAGCGGTAGGCACTCACGAAACCGTTCTCAGCCTTGTCAAAGACATTCA
>JAEEGL015370513.1_pt1 | contig 10314 bp, 1 predicted proteins | sample 9134231 | NCBI WGS metagenome assembly JAEEGL01 (sample SAMN16246548, study PRJNA631951) | gut metagenome | biome: gut microbiome; feature: rumen; material: fiber-attached | host: Bos | place: Iran: Karaj | collected 2018-10
CCGTAAACGGCAAACTGTAAACTAAGTTACTTGACAATCAGCTTGCGAACCACGGTGTTCTGCTCGCCAGTGATACGGACGAAGTAGGCACCCTGGGACATGTTGCTGAGGTCCACGGTCAAGGTCTGGTTATTGAGCACCTCGCTCATCACTACGCGGCCGTTCACGTCGACGATGCTCACCGTCGAGCCTACCATCTGCTCGCTCACACGCAGCGTAACCGTTGTGCTGGCGGGGTTCGGGAAGAGGCTCAGAGCGCCGTCGAGTTCGGCACCGTTGATACCGACGTTGGTGGTCTCGAAGTCTTCGCTGGTCCACTGCGAGAGCAGGGTCTCGGTGCAGGCGTTGGCCACACGCACGGTGTACGGGGTCATGGCCTCGAGGTCGGTCAGAACGAAGGTGTTGTCATTAGTGTTATAGGTACCCATCTCATCACCGACACCAAAGTCGGGAGCGCCATAGATTACGCGGAAGCTGGTGGCACCCTCGGGAGCCGTCCAAGCCACGGTGGCCATAGTGGCACCGGGAGTCACGGTGAGGCCGGTCACAGGCATACAGGAAGCGGTGGTTGTCTGCACGGTGTCGCACCACGGACCCTCGATGTTGTGGTTGCTGCCGCACATCGGACGCACGGTGATGTTGTACAGTCGCTCAGACACGAGGCCGCCGACAGTGGCGCTGGCGGTCTCCACGAAGACGGTGGTGTCCTCGACGGTGCTGAACACATTGACCTCCCAAGCGGTCTCGTCGCCAACGGCAGTCCAGCTCACGCTGATGCTGTTGTAGGTGGTGCCGGTGACCTCAAGACCGGTGACAGGCAGGCAAGGCAGCGAGTCGGTGGTGAAGGAACCCTCAGCCCAGCTGCTCAATTCGTTGTCGCCACAGTTCTGACGCACATGGTAGACATATTGTGTGGCGGGAGTGAGGCCAGTGAGGTTGAACGTGCCATTTGTCGAAGTCATGGTGTGATCCATGGCTATCGTGCCATACTCTAGCTCATAGCTCTCGCCAGCGCCTACAGCAACAATGGTGGCACTCTCATAGTCATGATCGGTGACAGTTACGGCAGGTGCCGGGCAACCACCACAACTAATGAGCTTCATCGTGGGACGCCAAGTGTAGACGTATTGAGTGCCCGAGAACGTTGACGGCGATGTAACACTGGGATGGTCGTCATCACTATAATATGAAATGGTCTTGTTCCCTGTGCAAGACGTCGTGTTGAAGGTGTATGACGAACCGTCGTAGTCCCCTGAATTATCGTCTACGATGACCAGCAGGTTCCCCTGACCGTTCCACACATAGGTGGTGTCAAGCTCAAAGTAGTTCCATCCCTGCGAGCAGTTGAGGTTGCCGTGGTAGACTTGTACAGCCGTTGCAGTGTTGAGGGCCACCATGTCGGTGGTTCCTGTAAAGGCCGTCTTGTTGGTGGGCTGCAGCCAGATAGTGACATTGGTCTTCACAGTCGAAGCGGTAGCGTAGGCATAATCATAAGCTATGTAGGATATTTCGCCCAACCCAACCAATTCAGCACTGTCAATAATAGTCTCAGAAAGTGTGTAATTCCAATAGTTATTAACAGGTGCCGCATTGGAGGTACCATTGGCATTGCCTGTGAAGGCTACCATGGCACCGTCGCACATCTCTGTGGCGAGATTCGTGGACTGGCTCCAGTAGCTGGTGTCACCTACAGAGCAGACTGCACGCACCTCAACGTTATAGGTAGTCATCGACGTGAGACCGCTTATAACGGTAGGATGGCTATTGACAGTCGTGGTAGTGTATGTTGCATCACCGGCAGCTTTGTAGCGCACCTGCCACTCACTGGCCGCCGTAAGGTCGGTCCAGTCAACAGTGATTGTCGTTGTACTGGCAGCTGTCGAGGTAACATTGTTCGGAGTCAAGCATGTCGGTATATAATCTAGCAGGAAGTCGTCGGTATAGGCCGTCCATGAGGTAGCTCTATCAACCTTGACTGCGACGTATGTTCCACTCCCAGTATAAGTAACCAGCGGGACCTCGACAAGCGACCAACTGGTACCGGAAGTGACGGTGATGGTATCAACTCCCACGAAGGTGGCGATGTTGTTGGGGTCTGTCATCACGCCCACTTGGAACACAGGGGAATACGAGGCCGACGAAGCCTTGGCCCAGAAGGAGAGCTGCAATGAATCAACACCCGTGCTCGGGTCAACGGGAGGTAGTACGGCACACAGGTAATCACCGTACGTGTTCAAAGTGGTAGTGTTGTACCAATAGAGGCCTTTGGTACCTCCAGTTGTGTGGTTGTATGTGCTGCTGCTCGACACATAGGGGTAACCACCATAGCTGGTGCCGTTGTTGAGGCGTGTCCAGCAGTTGACAAAGGCGCTGCCCGTCGAATTGCTGCTTGTAGTCTCACTCTCAAAGTCTTGAGTGTACGGCACTGTGATATACCCGCATGGTGTGTGGAAGATGTATGTCATCCAGAAACTGGAGTCACCCACACCACAAATGGAGCGCACACGGAAGGTGTAAACAGTGTTGGCGGTGAGGCCTGTGAGGTTGCAGAAAGTATCGGTCACAACAACAGGAGTGGCACTGTTAAGCTGATACTCCCACGAAGTGGCACTGCCAGTCTCGGTCCACGACACATCAACGCTGGTCTGCGTCAGGTTGCTGAGGGTAATGTTCTGCGGACGCGGACATGTCATGTGTGCAAGTTGTATATTGTCTATAGCCGCTGGAGGCTGTGTGCCTACCGAACCGTCATTTCGCCACATAAAGAGCAAGTGATAGACACCGGCAGAGGTAATGGAGACAACGTCGGAGCGGTTCTGCCAATTGCTCTGCAGATTGAGTTTACTACCACCGTCAAGCGGTATCCAACTGGATGGCATCGACGTGGCATTTAATCCAGAGGGGAGCGAAGACGAAGCAGTGGGTGTCTCCGTAACGGGAACAAGAGCGGCACGGATATAGTCTAGCGAACTCTCTCCGTATGCCTTCCAGTCGAAAGAGTAGGCATAGTCGCCGGGCGTACTAATCATAACATCAACGTAGGTAAATACATTTCCTGCTGCCGAACTAATAGTATAACTATTGGATGTTCCGTTGTTGTCGGATATATACATGGCATGAGTGCCACCGTTGTTGGTAGCAGTACCAATATACCATTTGTTGGTCAGCGTGCCATTCTCGATGGTCCAGAGGTTGTTCTGGCTTGTGTTCTCAAAGTCGCAAGAGAATGGCAACGAAACGTATGTATTGGCAGTGCGGAAAGTACCCATTCGGATGCCAGCGACACCATCGGCACATACCGGAGTGATATATACATCATAGGTGGTGTTGGGAGTGAGTCCAGTGATGGTAATCGAATCCACAGCAACCGTGATGGTAGTGCCAGTACCCTGCGTGAAGCCGGTGAGGCCATACTCCACATTCCACGAGGTGGCAGTACCATTTTCTTGCCACGTCACAGTGAGATAGTTGCTGTCGAGACCAGCCAACGCAATGTTCGTCACAGGAGGACACGCGGGAATAACCTCGACGGTGACATCATCGACAAAGTAATAGGTTGTGGTGCTGGGATCGCGGAGGAACTTCAAAGCGATATGAGTAGCACTGGCTGTGTCGACATAGTTGGTCAGGTAGGCCTCTTTGAGCTCATAGACATTACCTGACACGTGCACTGTGTCGACGGGCACAAAGGTCGACGCGTCGTTGGTATTGGAGATAACACCTACCTGGATGTCGCCCGAAGTGGTGGCCGAGTTCATCTTCACCCAGAAGGACACCTGCAAAGTGTTGAGCGGATGTATCGTTACATCGACAGAAGGCAGAATGGTAATAATCCAGTCGGCATAAGTGCCTGTAGTGGTGGGCATATAGTAGTACAGGAAGCCTGAGCCGGTATGCGGACCCGTGGACCACGACGAGACGCTACCAGGATAGCCGAAGTGGTACTGCGTGGCATTGTCCAGACGACCCCAGCAAGGTACGCCGCATTCCACATTGGCGCTGGCACCCACTGGCAAGCCCTCGAAGCCCTCTATGTAAGGCAACACAGTGATGGGACCACAGTCGGTGCGCGTGCTGTAGCTGACAGGATAGCTGGTGTCACCTGCTCCGCAGAGAGAGCGCACGACGAAGGTGTATTCGGTGTTGGGACTGAGATTGTCGGCCACAAAGAAGGTGTCATTGGTGACAAAACTGCCCGAATCATAGGTCACTTCCCACTGCGTCTCGGTGCCACCGGGAACCCACGAAAGGATTATGGTATCGGCACCGTTATATGTCGACGTCAGATTATCCACACTGATACAGGAGGGTATCAATCCAAGCATAACGTCATCCACATAACCATACTCATACTGGCTCGACGACAATGGTTTCGGGAACAGCATCGTCACACGGCCGTTAGGACCGGTATAATGGTTGAAGTTGACTTCCTGATAGGCATAAGTGGTCGACGCATAGTTGATGGTGTCATAAGGAATAAACGACGACTCATCATTTATATTGGTCATCACTCCCACCACAACATTGGCAAAATAGTTCGACGAGGCACTGTTGCCACGGAGCCAGAAACTCAGCTGCAAAGTGGAAATCTGATGTTCTGTCGGATCTACGGGCGGCAGTATGAGATACTGGTTCGAGTCTCCCGATGAGTTATAGCTGTAGAAGCGTATACAGTTGCTGCCACTGTGAGAATAAGTGCTGCTGCTGTATACGTACGGGGAATACTGGTAATTGGTACGTGTGCCGTGATTGAATATATCCCAACACATGGGCAGGTAACCCGAAGGGACAGGAGAAGTGGCGGTGGAACCTGTCATGCCATCGAAATTCTCAATGATAGGCAGCGTGGCATAGGAACACGGTGTGGTGTAATTCGCGGTGGCACCCATTGTGGTGTCAGAACAGATGGACGACACACGGAACTCATACTCAGAGTTGGTCTGCAGGTCACTCAGCAAAACGGTATAACTGGTACTGTTTGTGCCAGATACCAAGTTTGTCCATGCTGTCGTACCTACGACGCGGCAGTCAACATCCCATGATGTCTCCTGGTAACCGGGGATCCATGTCAACTCTATATTGCCTTCGTCGTTCGGCTGCAAGAAGAGAAGAGGGGCAGCACATGTAGCCATCTGTGCGCATACACTTCCGTCAAGGACAAGCATTGGACGGAATGTGCTGGTAGTACCGCCTGTTGTAGAACCTATGGTATAGGCCGAAGCATCCTGATAGACATAACGTGAGCATCCGCTAGCGCCCGTATTGCTGCCATAGCACGAGTTACCACTGACATAGGAACCAGTAAGATCACGGAAGAAAACAACAAGATTGTCCGAACCATTGTAATTGAACGGGGTGGTTAAATTAAATGTAGTCCATGCGTTGGCTGTCAGAGGCACATTACCTCCGTTATAAACGCAAACCAAATCAGAGGGGTTGAGGAATTCAGTGGCCGTTGCAGAGGATGTGTGACCCATATATATTTCAAAAGTACGCTGCTGGCTAACAGCACTCATCTTCAGCTTCAAGCTCGTGATAGAAGCCGCATGCCCTATCTCGGCAGCAGTGTAGATGGATTGCGTAAGACCATAATTGTAGAAACTATATGAGGGGAAATAGGTGCTGGTTGTCGTGCCTTCACAAAGCGTGTCGCAAGTCGACAGGAGAGGATCATACTCGATACATTCAAACTCTGCCGTCGAGAATATGATGCTGTCATATAAACCATAGCTGGTTCCACAAGTGGCGCGGACATAGACTTTGTACTCTGTGCCGGCATCGAGACCGGTGAGCAAAATGCTAGGATCCGTAGAAGTTACCGTCATGGGGCTGCTGCCACCAATGCTGTCGTATGTCACCTCAAAGCCGTCAGGCTCACCCACGGTATTCTGATAACTCCATGTAATCAATGCATTGCCAATAGTGGCGATGGCATCAAGATTTTCTATATCCGGACATGTAGGCAACGGCTCTAGCGTGAAGTCGTCGGTGTAGACATAGTACGCCGAACTGGGACGGTTCAGGCGGACTGCCACAAATTGACCAGACCCCGTATAACTACCCAGCGGGACGACGAACTCTTGCCAATTCGTTATATTCTGCACATTGACAGTATGAACGTTCTGGAATGTGGCAGCATTGTTGGGGTCTGTCATCACACCCACCTGGAACACGGGATGGTAACTCGTTGATGTGGGACGTGCCCAGAATTTCAAACGTAGGGTGTTGATGGGATAGATGTTTGTATCCACGCCGGGAAGGACCACAATCATATAGTCGCCGTATGTGCCGGTGGTGGTAGCACCATACCAGTACAGGTTGCGGGTACCGCTGTGGGGAGTGGTCGACGACACATAGGGATATCCAAATGACGATGTGCCATTGTTCAAGTGGTGCCAGCATGGGATGACAGGACGTACCGTAGCTGAACCTGTAGCCAGATCCTCAAAACCGTAGCTGTAAGGCAAACTGTCGAGCATAGTACAGAGCGTACGGATAGAACCGCCAATAAACGCGCTGTTGGCCGTGGCACATTCGGTGGCAACACCATAAGTATACGGAGTGTTAGCCGTGAGGTTGATGAAGGTATAGAAGGTATCGGTCACATTTGTGATTGTGTCTTCTCCAAGGAATATCGTCCAGCTGGTACCGCCGTTCGATTCCCAGGTCAAGGTGACCTCTTCGGTGGTCGAACTTGTGGCAACATTCAACGGGACGTCACACCAGTCGTCGGTCAGATAGATGTCGTCGATACCCAGATAGCAGGCCGAGCTCGGACGCGGCCACTTGATGGCGATATAACTGCCCGTGCCAGTATAGTCTTCGAACGACACGGCAAACAACTGCCAGTCCGTGGTGATGTCGGTTGCTGTGAATGTGTGCACCGCAGTAAAGGTCGTTGCATCTGTCGGGTCGGTCATCACACCCACGATAGGCTGCGGATGGTAGCTGGTGCTGGTGGTCTTTGCCCAGAAAGCCAGCGTGAGGTTGCTCATATTATACACATCCAAATCCACAGGAGGCAGTATGGCATACTCATTGTTGGCGTAGGTGGAGGTAGTCGTGTGATACCAGTACATACCCACGCTGCCGCTGTGCACATAGTTCGCCGTCGTCGTAAGGTAAGGATAGTAGTTATAGGTACCTGTGGCGTCGTTGATGCGCGACCAGCAGTTGGGAACAGCCTCGGCGTATGCTACCGTCGAATAGTGAGGATCGTCCTCAAACCCATTCTCATAAGGCATGCTGCTAATCATACCGCAGGCCGTGCGTACGGTAATACTGCGCCATCCGCCGGTATCGCCACCCGCACACATTGCGGCCACACTGAAAGTATACCCATGCATCGGGGAAAGGTTGGTTGCTGTATAGAAGGTATCGTTGACTGTCACTGGGGCATCCGAGCCGACACGCACCAGCCAACTGCTGTTCATATCGTCAATCCACTTGATGGTGACAAAGTCCTGTCCAGCAGTGTCTACACTCAGCGCTGAAACACGTGCACAATAGCTAGTCGGGGGAGTGAATTCATAGTAACGGTTCACACCGGGCCATGTGCTCCACACTGCTGTGGTTGTGCCGGTCTGCATAGCGTTGGCCGTGTCAATGGTGACGACATCGTCAGCACCCGAGGCCATGCCAATCTGGAAATTGTCGTAAACCGTGGCAGCCGTGGTGCCATACACAAAACGCACCACATTGGAACCCTCTTCCAGCTGAATCTGATAGTTCACCAGGTCGGCCTCCGAGTCATACTCCGAAGGGGTACGGTACTCAATAACAAGGGTGCGCGACGGGGCAGTTCCCACCACCTCGTACTTCACCCACACACCGGTACCCTCAAGGGTGTTGTCCATGCCGAGGGCGGCAATGAGCGGAAACGTGTTGCGGCTCTCAACAATATAGGTGGGATTGAATGGATTGACCCACCATCCATCAAGTGCCGTGGCTCCCAGTGCAATACGGCCGTTCGAGTTGCACGACCACTGAGTGTAGTTGACACCGGCAAAACGGAACGTGAACCCGATGTTCATGACCGCCGATGCTTCATCGTCGTCATAAATCGATGACACTTCTGCTGCCGTACTGCTCAACGTCACCCATTTGGTTGCGTCTACATCTGTGGCCATGGTGTAGGACACTACATCCTGTGCCTTCGACACCCACGGCACTATCAGCGCCGCGAGGAGCATCAACAATGATAAATGCTTTTTCATAATGATGATTTTTAGTTAATATATTGATTATTAATATTTAATTCCATTTTACGCCATTCTAACGTTATCACAAAGGTAGGAAAAAGAAATGAAAAAAACAAAAAAAGTTAGGGCCGCCGCGCTTTTTGCGCGGCGGCCCCTGCAATACAGTAAACCGTAAACGGCAAACTGTAAACTAAGTTACTTGACAATCAGCTTGCGAACCACGGTGTTCTGCTCGCCAGTGATACGGACGAAGTAGGCACCCTGGGACATGTTGCTGAGGTCCACGGTCAAGGTCTGGTTGTTGAGCACTTCGCTCATCACTACGCGGCCGTTGATGTCGACGATGCTCACGGTCGAGCCCACCATCTGCTCGCTGACACTCAAGGTAACCGTCGTGCTGGCGGGGTTCGGGTAGAGGCTCAGGCTGCCGTCGAACTCGACACCGTTGATGCCCACACCCTCGGTGCTGAAGTCGGCGCTGGTCCACTGCGAGACGAGGTTCTCGGCGCAGACGTTGGCCACACGCACGGTGTAGTCGCTGTTGGGCTCGAGGTTGGTGAGTTCGAAGGGATTCGACTCGGTGTCGTAGGAGGCGAGTTCACCACCCTGGTCGAAGTTCGGCAGACCGTAGATCACGCGGAAGTTGCTGGCGTTCTCGGGAGCTGTCCAGGAGATGGTGGCGGTGGTGGTGCCGATGTTGCTGACGGTGACATTCTCAACAGGCTGGCAGGGATCGGGAGTGAACTGGATGGTGTCGCTCCACGGGCCTTCAATGTTGTGGTTACTGCCGCACATCGGGCGCACGCTGACGTTGTAGAGGCGCTGCGACACGAGGCCATCCACAGTGGCGGCGGTAGTCGTCACAGTGATGGTGGTGTCGTTGACGGTGCTGAAGACATGAACTTCCCAAGCAGTCTCCTCGCCGTTGGCGGTCCAGCTGACGCTGACGCTGTTGAAGGTGGTGCCCACGAGCGTGAGGTCGCTGACGGCCGTGCAAGGCAGCGAGTCGGTGATGAAGAAGCCTTCGCTGTAGAGGCTGTAGATGTTGCTGTCGCACTGCTGGCGCACACGGTAGAAGTACTGTGTGGCGGGAGTGAGGCCTGTGATGGCGAACACACCATCGGTCGAAGTCATGGTGTTGCCATAGTTAACGGGGTCGCTACCATATTCGAGTTCGAAGAGGCTACCGGTGCCGGCGGCAGTGAGGGTGACGCTCTCGTAGCTGGGGTCGGTAAGGGTGACGACGGGTTTGGAGCAGGCGTTGCTCGACCACACCTTGACATCGTCGATGCAGCAGCTGTAGAAGCTGGTGGTGTAGTTCCAGTGGAAGCAGATGGGGAAGTTGCCCATGGGCACGCTGTCGAACACGACGGTGTCGAAGATGCCATGGCCGGCGGGCTGCAGGCCGTTGCCGCTGTGCATGGTAGCGCTGCAGGCTGCGATGTGCTTGACGGCGACAAAGTCGGTAGCATAGTTGCTGCCGGTGAGGTAGCCAATCTCGAGGAAGCCATTAGTGCTGCTCTCGGTGCACATCCAGAAGGTCATGGTGAGGCTGTTGGTGGGTTCGGCAATGTCGACAAGACGCATGTAGGTGTCGGAACCGTAGGTGCTCGGTGTGCCTGCTGTCATGGTGATGGCGTTGGTGCCACTGACGCAGTAGCTGTAGGTAGCGCCATTGGTGACATGCGGCACATAGCCCGTAGTGCCCGACATGTAGCCTTCCCAGCAGTTGGGCAGGACGCCCTCAGCATTGTAGACCTCGCCGGCATAGTTCTCAAAGTCCTCGAAGAGGGTGTCGGCGACGCTGACCACAGCACACAGGGTAGTGAAGGAACCGTTGACGGAGAATCCGCTGACGAGGGTGTCGGTGGCTGTCAGAGTGCATATCTTACGCACCCACCAGTAGTAGTTGGTAGCAGCATTGAGGCCGTAGATGGTAGTGCTGGTGCCGTTAACCATGGCGTATTGGTTGGCCGCCGAAGTTGCAGTCTGCGGACGGTAGGCCACCTGGTACTGTGCGGTGGGCTCGCCGAACCAGCTGAGCTGTACACTGTTGATGGTGGCATTGGTGGCCACAAGGTTGGCGGGACGCTCACAGGCCTGCTGCACGATA
>JAEEGL015563796.1_pt1 | contig 10314 bp, 4 predicted proteins | sample 9134231 | NCBI WGS metagenome assembly JAEEGL01 (sample SAMN16246548, study PRJNA631951) | gut metagenome | biome: gut microbiome; feature: rumen; material: fiber-attached | host: Bos | place: Iran: Karaj | collected 2018-10
AAAAAGACTTAAGATAACTCTTAAGTCTTTTATAGTTATCTTATAGATCTAGCATTACCACCTAACTTAATAGGTTGGTGAGACTTCATAGGGCTAGTCCCTCCGTCTCTCTTTATAAGATGTATATGTATTATAACATATAAATTGACATTCTTAACATCATATTATACACTATTACCAATAAGAGGTGATTTCTGGGAATTATCCCCAGCGATTACCTTTTTATTTTTATTCGATTTCTTCAGAGGTTCAAAAATGACTTTAATCCTTTCCTAGTATCATTCTTAGGTCATCAATAATATTAAAGTCAATTACTTCTATTAAATCTCCTTCGATTGATTTTAACATTATATTCTTTTTTTCTTCTAGCCTATCATACGTTCTTAAATCAATACTATCTTCATCAGGATTACTATTACATAAAAACAAATAATAATATTGTGTATATTGATTATCACTTAAGCCTAATCTATTAATTCTGTCTCTTGATTGCAGCATATGAGTTAAATTGAAACTATATTCAAAATATATCGCATCATGACATGTCTCATGAAGAGAAACGGATTCAGCTAAAGTATGAGGATTTGTTATTAAAACTTTATATTCTTTTTCCTTAAATTCATCAATTCTTTTTTCTCTCTCATCTAATTCAGTAGCACCATATATTATTTTTGCAGAAATGCCTCTTTTAGATAATTCTTGTTCAATTCTTTCTATTGTACTAACAAATATTCCCCAAACTATTACTTGTTTATCATCTTCCACCAATTTTTGAATTAAATCTATTCCTTTCCAAAATTTAGAAGTCATATCCATATTATTAATTAGATTAACAATATCTGAATCAGTTTCTTTTTCAAAATTATATTTAGAAAAATCTATGGCATTATCAGAATCTAGTTCTTCTTCCTCATTCAGTAGCAAATCACCAAAATCGTTTAAATCTATGTTCTTCAATAAAAGATGTGGATTTGTTGATGCTTGTAATAATCTTATATATAGTTCTAATCCATTGTGTGAATACTTTTTTCTCAAATGTGAAAACAGTTTTTCCTCATCAAAATTCATATAACATATAACTTTATCATCAGGATTTGGTTCAGGAACATTTAACATTTTTTTCGTCGTTCTACAGAAGAATGGCCTTATATATTCATTAATTTTTTTAGCCAATCGATCATCTGCGTTTCTTAAATCAGAAGTAGAAAATTTAAAGAAAGTTTTATACTCATCAGTAAATAGAATATTCAATTGATTATATAAATCTAAGTATGAGTTTGGTAAAGGGGTTCCAGTAAGTGCAACTTTATATCTCGCATTTTTACAAACTTTTAAAGCTGCAGTTGCCCATACTCCACCAACAGCTTTGACTTTGTGTATTTCGTCATATACTAGCATCGTTTCATCATTAATTATCTCCAACAATGCATCAGTTAATGACGGTAACATATCATAATTAATTAATATAAGATTACAATTCTCACTATCAAATCTTAAAGCCTGCAGTCTTTCCTTTTGATTTCTATATTTTTTATCTTGAATATTTAATACTTTTAGTTTTTTCTTATCCCCAAAACAACTGATAAATTCATCTCTCCATGACTTAAAAGCATTTTTAGGCCCAATCATAATAATTTTTTTAACTTTATTTATATCAGCAGAATTAAGATAAGCAAATGCCCCATAAACAATTGAAGTTTTACCAGCTCCAGGAACAGAATAATTTGCAGATTTTTTCATTTCTTTAATAAAGAAAGCATCCCACATCTGTTGCTCATATAGAGGTCTATTCATCTCGTTATCAACAATAGTTCTAAATTTATTATATTCTGGTACTACAAAGGAATCTTTCTTCTTTATTAATTTCCCTAATTCTTTTCTATTCTCAATCTGTAAATTTTTATTATTTAAATACTCGCTAAGTTTTTTTGTAACATTAAAATCATAACTATTATATGAAGCACTATTGGTAAAACCAGCAATTATTTTCTCCATAATAATATAATTAATATCATCATGAAAAGTAATAATTCTATCTATATTTTCTTTTACATATTTTTTTATATAATTTTTATAATCATAATCTTTATCAAAGTCATAAGAATAATCTAAATTATTTTTAATAATTAATTTATTATCATTTGTTAAATCTGCTAAAACACAATTATTATAAGATAATTCTTGTTCTAAAACCAACATGCCATTGCTGTATTTTGCAATTTCTTTTTTTATTATTTCGGGAATCTCTACTACAACCATTCCATAAGAAGTATTATTCCACATACTTTTGAACACTTCTTTTGCATTATTAATTTTTTTATTTTCTAATTCCTCATTTTCCCAACTACAAGAAACTTCAAAACTTTCATGATTACTTTCTATAGCTGCAACAGTTTCATTATTTGATCCTCTAAAAAATATATAATTGCCTTCATCATCATATATTAAACCAAACTTATCATGTAATATTCCTGCTTTTGTAAAAGCTATTTTAATATCGACAATGCCCTTCTCTATCAAATATGACAAATTAGAAAGCCTAGTTTTTTCTTCTTCACTTAATTGTTGGCTATTGAATCTATCAAGGAGGATATCATCGCCTCTTTTTAAATATCCCGATTTCATTTGATTGTAATCATCTTCAGATAATTGCTGTGAAAAAATAAATCTAATTATACCATTATTAGTATATATTTTTTCTATAGCTGTAGAATAAAGAGCCAGTATTTTAGAATCGAAAAAAGCAGAAACTCTATCATAGTTTTTTGCATTCGATAATGCTTTTAAATAAAACTCTTCAACTATGTTATTATCATATGAATTATAATTTGTATCAAATTTTAAATCAGATAATTTCATTGAACTTTTCCTCTACATTAACTGTTTTTTCTTTCAAAATAGATAGTTGTTCTTCAAAATCTTTTCTTGCATCATCTTTCAATCTTGAAACGGCTGTTAAATCTATTCTACCCAAATCATCGTTAATTGATTTTAACATCTCAATTGGCTTTTTTCTCGCTTCTTCAATCTTTGCTTCATACAAAGCATCATCCAAATTCTTACTTATTTTTTCTTTTAGATCATCGTTTTCTCTGATTTCCTTGCGAATAAATTCAGTATTAACAATTCCTTCAGAATTATTAAGTATAGTGTTTAATTCTCTAGAATATAATTCGTGTTCTTTAAAATAATTATCAAATATTTCATCATTCTCTACTACTTTTTTACCAAACTCACGTATTATTCTTGTTATATCACCGCTTTCTTGATTATTTGTTTTAATCAACATATTATCATATAAAGCGATTCTAACATTTTCCCATTTGTCTTCATCAGTTCCTATTCTCTTTTTTATATTATATATTTCATTTAATGGACCATCTATCTCCAACTCTCGTGCTATATAGAATTGTTCTGGCGCTTTAATATAATCTAAAAAATCTTCCATTAATAATGCTAATTGAACAGATTTTTCTACATCGGACTCCTTAGCATCTATACTTTTTGCATATTCTTTTACATCAAAAAGCTTATCTCTTATAATATCTCTGTAAATTCCGACAAGTTTTTCTATAGGGTTATAATCAATTTTTCCCTCTTCGCCATGCTGAAGGACAAGCTCCATTAATTTTATCTCTTTTTCTGATATTTCATTATTCAATATTACTGCATCAAAATAAGCATATTTTTGATCGCCAGTATCTTGATATAGTTTTCTTAAACAAGTAAAACGCCTATTGCCATCAATAACTCTTCCGTCAATAAATACTACTCCTGGAACCAATTGAGAGAAATTTTTAATATTATTCATTGTATTATTAAATCTTTGTTTATCAGATTTAATAATATACTCTTGAATCTTGTTGTTATATGATTCATTGTCTTTTAATGTTTCTCTAATATTTCCCATTTCTGCTTCATATTTACTAATCCATGTAGCAATTCTGTCATTTTTATCATTATAGTAAAGCATATTTATCGGTATTCTATAAACGTCCATTGTCTTCACTTGACCTTTGATGTTCATCTTTTTAGTACCATTAGTTTCACCGGTACGTATTATTTCTGTTAAATCAATATTATTATTCATTATATACCTCCTCATAATAATTATTCTTGTCAGAATATATTTTTCCTAAAATATCACTATAAAAAATATCCGTACTATATAAGTATCCTCTCAACCTGTCAAAAGGAATACTAATTTGATAATTTTTCATTATTTCTTTTTCTAAATCATCCAAACTAATGCTCGAATATTTGTTAACCATATCGTACATAAAATTTGATATAGTCATACTTTTCTTAGTAAAGCTAAATAATCTATTATTATTAATTCTTAATGTCTTAATATCATCTAAATAGAATATTATATCTTCTACAAAATTATCCGGCAATCCAAGATTATCAAATATTGAACAATCTATTTCATTAAAAACATTATTTATACTAAAGTAATCTCTATCACAAAAAGTATCCCTTATGTTATTAATTATACCTATTAATACCTCGTTTGTTACTCCAAGCGATGATAATTTCTTATTAGTGATATAAATATTATCAGTCATCTTAAACAGTTTTAATTGCTTACAATAATATGCAAGAGCATTATATATAGCTCCAACTTTAGCAACATCCTCTTCAATTCTAATTAGTTCTTCATTTTCAATTTTATTATCGAAATAGTAGTAAATGTTTCCATACTGACTTTTAATGATATAACTACCTCGTATTCTATAACCAAGCTTAACAAAATTTCTATTTGTAATAACTTGAGATGGATTACTATATCCATTATCCCTTAATATTTCCTCAATTTCATTTATTGTATAAATATCTCTTTTTAATTTATTACTCAATAATAACAAATCGTAATCTTTAATACTAATTGTTTCAATATCAAATAAGCCGTTTTTTATGTACGAATCAAAAAAAGAAGTTAAATAAGCAAGCATAGTTGATTTTTTATGACCATATTCTTCATACATAATATCTACAAAATCACTAACTAATATTGGTGAATACTCTCTTATTTTATCAAGAATAAAATCTTCTTTTTCACGATACCCAACCAAGAAATTAGGCATTCTTAAAAAATAAACATTGTTTTCGTCATCATCAATTTTTAATTTCAATATATTGTGTAATTCATATTCATTTCTTATATCCAATTCATTCATTAACTTTTGGTTATTTCTAAAAAGATATTCAGTTGTATAGAAGCCATCATTAAGAATAATAAGTTCTTTTAGCTGATCTACAGCATCATCTGACAATCCATTAAAATCAAAGTATCTGACTTTATGATTTGCTCCGAAGAATGCATAGTCACATCTAGATAGTCTCCCTTCTAAGCTTCTTGCATTAACCTCAGTTAATTGTAATTCAGGATATAGCTTTATTGATTCGTTATATATTTTACATAATTCATTTATTTCAATTTCATTACTAGCATTTTTAATCATGAATTTTTTCAAGAATTCATTTCCGCCATCCATAATACTACCATCAGGCAAAACAGTAATCTTGGCAATTTCTTTAAATTTTTGAATTTGTTCTTTAGTAAAATTTGTATCATTAACAACACTATACAGTTCTTGAATATTCTCATCGTAGCTATATCTATCTTTCGTGGAAGATGGATAACGATATTTTAAATAGCTATATGTTTTTCTATCTAATCCTGTTACTTCACAGAACAATTTTTCATTCCATGGATAATTTACAAAAATATCCTTGTTTCTATCTTCTTCAAATGTCATATTAACTATAGATTGTCTAATTTTTCGAAAAATTCTAGCTTCAATTTGTCTTACTCTTTCTCGAGTAATTCCATAATCAACAGCAATTTGTTCCAATGTTTCACCATCATATCTTCTCATAATGATTTGACAATCTTTTTCTGGTAACATTTTACTTAGATAATCAAAATAAGATATAAGCTTATATTTAATTCCAAACAACGTATTCTCTATTCTACCCTCTTCATATAATTTCGCGAAATCCCTAGAATAGTTATCCATAATATAATTACTTTTACTTAAGATTTTTTTAAAATCAAATACTGATATAGCGTCCTTAAGTGTATTATCTTTTAAAACATTCATCATTATGTTAGAAGTATCTATATTTTTATTACATTCAATTATTATTTGATCATTTAAATTAAAGGCTGATTTTATCTTATTTGACATAGCAATTCCTATATCATATTTATCTTTTAGTTCATCTTCTGGACTATTTCTTAAATCACTAACAGATATATTTTTCTCAAGTAAAATATCGCAAACTGACTTAGATATACCTTGATACATTAACTCATAAATAGTTCTTTTAATGATTTTCTTTTCTAATATTTCTGTAGAGGCAAATACTATATTATCAATTTTGCTTCCAGGAATACCAATATCAGATAAATTTTCTCCTTTATTTATATAAATATTATAAAGAGGTATTCTATTGTCAATTATTTTAAAAATAGAATCTTTTGAAATATTATAATCAAACAATTCAAAAGAATTATAGTCTTCTAAGTTTATATCTTTAATGTCCTTGTTTTCAACTAGAAAAAATTCACTATCTTCGTCATTATGTTCTTCCTCAATTGTAGTCTCACTGCTTTCCAATATTTTTTTATAAACGAAATCTTTATTCATCATAAAGCATACCTTAGTTTTGTCATTATCAAAAAAAGTATCATATGCATTAGCACCTTTTTGTCCTTTTGGTGCTACTTCTAATGCCTGGCCATTATAACTTCCAGGATAAGGAAGAAGTCTAATATCTCTCTCTTCTATTGCTTTTTTTATCATATTATACGTAATTTCAAACGAATCAATATCATCTGAATTAAATGTTATTTTTTTTATGTCTTTTAAAGTTCTAAATCCATTAGGAACATCTTTTGATCCTTCATAACATAGTGCAATAATTGTAATTTCTTCAAAAAACATTTTCCAGCTAGAATTATCCCATGAATCATCAAATTCACTTAATCTAATAGTTCTAAATGGCAATCTTTCTATTGGATAATAATTATTGTCAACAGGTATGTTCTTAATCTTATACGTTGTCTTAGAAAACAACGAATTTTTTTCTGACAATTCTTCATCTGTACCGATTAGCTTATCAGAAATCATTTTCCCTATATTCTTTGGGACAACATCAGTCAATTGTTGATGAAATATCTCTGAATAAATATCAGCTTGTGTTTTTCCAATAAATGCTTTAATCTGTGCAAAAACATATTCTTCGACAGTTTTATATTCTAAATTATCTACTTCCAAGCTAAAATCAGTATTTCGCAAAATACCTGTTAAATATGAATTTTTTAGTGAAAATGCTCTTGGCTTAGCCAAAAAATTAGATTTAGGTTGAGATACTTTTTGTTCTCCATTGGCTCCTTTAACACAAGCCCCTAAATAGGATGTATCACCTTCAGAAAGTAAATGTGCTTTGCCTTCTATTACTTTTTCTTTAATAATATTGAAATCATTTTTTATTACAAGTTCATCATTAGACATATCGTAAAGCTGATAATTTGTAATTACAAAGTCTTTTATATCTTTCGTATAATCATATTCATACCATATTATTAGTATTTTCTTATTTTTAAATAATAATTTACTAAAGTCAAATTCTTCATTAATAATGTCATTATAATTAATCATGCTTAGAACTAGTCTTTCTTTTGCAGAAATAGTTCCGTTTTTATTCTTAACATATCCAGTTACTTTTAACTCAATCCCAAGTTTTTCAAAATCTGCAGCTGCTATATTATTATTTGGATAATGATAAAAACCAGTTTCAATTATTTTCCCAAGAATTCCCTTATCATTCACTTGCGAATCAAGTATATTGTTAGTATCAAATTCTTTAAATGTTTTCCCAATTATATTTTTGGTATAATTAAGCAATTGTTCTTCATTATTAAAAATCACAGCACCACCGCCTTTTTTACATTTCGATCTTGTTTTTGTAAAGCAAATATATTAAAATATAGTTATTGATCTTTTAGTCTATTTAAGCTATAATATCATATATAAGTTGATCTTTTTCAACATTTATATTATAATATAAATAGTTGAATTAAACAATGTCAGGAGGTTTCATCGTGGAAAAAAATGTAATAGAATTATTTGCCGGTGTCGGAGGTTTTAGATGCGGGTTAAATAATGTAGAATTAAAAGATAATATCGTTTCTGAAACGGGCAATTGGAATTTTGTTTGGGCTAATCAATGGGAACCAGCAACAAAATCACAAGATGCCTTTAATTGTTATATTAAAAGATTCGGTGATAAAGATGCTAGCAATACTGACATATTTCAAGTTGATAAGAAAAAAATACCTAAGCATACATTATTAGTTGGAGGTTTCCCTTGTCAAGATTATTCAGTTGCAAAATCAAGATCACATAGTAAAGGTATTGAAGGAAAGAAAGGTGTTTTATGGTGGGCGATTATTGATACCATAAAAGCAAAAAAAACCCCTTTCTTATTTCTAGAAAATGTTGATAGATTATTGGTTTCTCCTGCGAAGCAAAGAGGGAGAGATTTTGGTATAATACTAAGAAGCTTGAACGATTTAGGATATGCTGTTCAATGGAGAGTAATAAATGCAGGTGATTATAATGAACCTCAAAAAAGAAGAAGAACTTACATTTTTGCATATCATAAATCTACAAATTACTATAAAGAATTAGTTGGAATTCCTTCTTCTGATATTATTTTTTCAAAAGGTGTATTCAAGCAATTTGATACTACCGGTATTGAACAAGATTATAACGTTATAAACATATCAAAAAACTATTATAAAGATTTAGCTGAAGTATCAGATAAGTTTAAATTTGAATTTTACAATGCTGGTGTGATGTATAATGGAAAAATATATACATCAAAGGTTAAAGCAAGTGAATATCCTATTAAATCTTTAAGAAGCATTAGAGAAAAAGGATTAGTAGATGAAAAGTATTTCTTATCAGAAGAAAAAATTAAAACATTCGAATATCTTAAAGGTGGCAAAAAAATACCAAGAATTAAACCAAACGGTGATTCATATACATATGCCGAAGGATCAATGCCGTTTCCTGATAACCTTGATGCTCCTGCAAGAACAATGTTAACATCTGAATCAGGGACTAGTAGAATGACGCATGTTATAGAAGATTTAAAAACAAAAAAATTACGAATTCTAACTCCTAAAGAGTGTGAAAGAATAAATGGTTTCCCCGATAATTGGACAGACACTGGTATGACAGACAAAAGAAGATATTTCATGATGGGAAATGCATTAGTAGTTGGTATAATAAAAAAAATAGGAATAGAAATAGAAAAAATTATTGATAATGAAAAATAAAACCTAACAGAACAATGTTAGGTTTTTTATTATAATAAATTTTTAAAATAGCTAGCTAGTGCTTTATCTGTACAATATATATAGCAACCTTTCATTCCCCTAGTCATCAGTGTTCTATATGTATTTTTTATCAAATTATCAGCTATTTTCTTAGCAACTTCTTCTCCTTGTTCCTTAGCTATTTTACTTATTCCTTTTAAGGAGTTATCACTTTTAGCTCTCTTTGTATAATCCGTAACAATATGATCGTTTTCATATCTCATATCATCACCTATAATTACACCTACATAATCAAATTCTAACCCTTGAACAGTATGAATACATCCTGCTTCATTTATAGAATTTTCTCCTATTGCAAAGGCTTCACCTGTTTCTAGATTCCAACTTATTTCAAAATCCTTTTCAGGTATTTTTATTTCATGATAATTAGAATCATTTCTTGTATTACCGGTAGGCCATTCCCAACAATATCCGGCTACTATTCTAGATTTATTATTAGTCTTGTTTTTTTCTTCAATTGCTTTTCGCATTTCGTTAGGATCATCAAATACTTTAAAGTCATAATCAAATCCATCAATATCAAAATTAGCAGTATCTCTAATTTCTAAAGTTCTATCTAACCAGGCAATATAACCATCAGAACCATTACATCTAAATTGACTATCTAATTCATATGTATAGATTCCGGCTCCCTGCTCATTAGCATATTTTCTTATTAATTCTTCACTTCCAATATCCTTAAGTGTTACTTTTTGATTTTCATCTATAAAGAATATTGAAAATTTAGCAGCATTAATAATTTCTTTAATTTGATTTTCACCTTTATTTTGAAACATACCAGATTTAGCATTTAATCTATGTGCTTCATCTACAACTAAGCAATCTAATTTATTTCTTTCTTCATCAATGAATCCACCTGAACCTTGAAACAAATGATTGATATAAGTAGTTGTATATTC
>JAEEGL016535770.1_pt1 | contig 10314 bp, 10 predicted proteins | sample 9134231 | NCBI WGS metagenome assembly JAEEGL01 (sample SAMN16246548, study PRJNA631951) | gut metagenome | biome: gut microbiome; feature: rumen; material: fiber-attached | host: Bos | place: Iran: Karaj | collected 2018-10
AATTCTATGGATTCGAGGACAAATATAGAGTGAAATCAATGAATATCATCAAAGGTAATTATCAATTATTTGTATAGAGATTTATTTGAATTTTCTGGTGGTGAGAGTGAAGTTTGTGTAAAGCGGAAAAATGAAAATAACGAAAAACAAGATAAACAAGAGGCTGATGATTTATTAAAACAACTTGAAAATATGTAATTTATTCTAAATTTTCAATAATTTCTTCTATCTGGTTGCTTTCTCTTAATTCTGCTTTTTTATGTTCATTTATGACTGTAAATAATCGCCAACATGTGATTAAGATTAAAGCAATAAGTAATGCAATATCTTTAATTAATTTTGTCTTTCTTTTTGATTTTCTTAATTCTTTTTTTTCTTCAGGAGTTTCTGCAATTTGATGTTTCCATTTATATGCCTTAAATTCATCGAGTATAATCTGTAAAACTTCTTCAGGAGTGCGTTCGCTTGTATCTATTACCAAATTATAATTGTTTGGATTCCACAAATCTATATCGTATAATTTTTTATAACGTTGTTCGTCATTTGAATTTCTTTCTTTTACTTCAGCTATTGCGTGTTTTTTTGTTGAATTTTTATCAGTTTCTCTTTTGTCTTTGAATATTCTTTCTCATGCAATTGCTTCATCTACATCCAAGAGAATTTTAAAAGCCTTAGGTTGTGTATAAAATCCTAGACGAGAATCAAGAATTATATTATCTGTTAAATTTAATCCTTTTTGATATTCTTCATATTTTATGTCAAATTCTTTTGCTTTTTCTGGATTATCTCACATTTTGTTAAATTCTATGATATTGATTCACATTTCGGCTGCTAATTTTCTTCTCATATCTCATATTGATATGATTTCATATCATAATTTTTTTGCTAAAAGTTTGGAAACAGTTCATTTTCCACTTCAGGCTTTTCATCATATAGTTATTAGCATGTTTTTGTTAAAAAACTTATAAAAATCGGGTTTGAATGTATTTTAAATAAATTTAGAATTTTTGCGATTATTATTTTAATCAAAGAAGATTCATGGTATCTTTAGCCCAATTTTCCAGGTATTCTTGATATTCCATAGCTTCTCATAAATATGCCATAGTTAATCATAATAATCAAAATGTTTTGGAGATTCATTCATCAGATTCTTCGTCTCAGTTGATCATAGCTGTTTCTAATAAATCTACGTAAGTTCATAAAAAATTATCTAGGTATGTGTTAGTATATTCTATAAATGTTTCATACTTTTCGTATTTTTCTTTTAATCAATATTTATCGTCTTTTATATTTTTTGTTATATTTTCTAAATTATTTAAGAAATTCTTGTTTCTATTTTTATTTTCTATATTTAGTTCATTAAATCCTGATTTGAACTTTTTAATCATACTTTCTTTTTCTTCTTTTGTCATTTTATCAAAATCTAATTCTTCAATATCTGTTCATAAAATTTCACTAATTTTATCATCATCTATTCAGGCTATTTGGTCTAATCCATTTTTGTAATATTCAGCCTCTATGTCTAAAAATTTCATTAAATCAGATTCTCATTTTTTGCTAGCTAGGTTCTTTAGTATTGCGAGAAAATCTCCATCATAGTAATATTTCTTTCAGTCTTTTGTTTCATATATAACATTGGCATTTTCGTATAAATCAGAAACGTATTCTTCTCAGATTGTAGATGTGTCTGTGTAGGTTGTTGTAGAATAGAATTTATCATAAATTCTTTTTAGCATTATGAATGTGTCTCATCTTTTAGCAAATGTTTTTGTTGGGTTTTCGATATTATTCATAATTCACCAATCTTTTAGTGTATTAAGATGTTGTGTATAATAATCTTTTCATTCGACATTATATTTGTTTCACCATAACATTCTGGATATAGTTGTACCTAATTCAGCTCTAGTTACTTTGTTTGTAGGTCTAAAATCTTTTCAATCACTTCACATTATTTTATATGAACATATTCTTTGTGTGAATTCTTTTAAATTATCATTGATTTTATCTTCATCTGAGAACGAGCATGGAGATGAATCCTGTAATGTGAAAGCAATATTTTCTACATAATTTGTCAGCATTTTTGCTAATTCTTGTCTAGTTACGTATCAGTTTAAATTCGCAACTTCAATGGTTGGCTGTGTTGTTATATTGTATTGATAAGCCCATTCATAGGCTGATTGTTGTTCTTGTGTATAAGCAAAAGTGCAAGAAGTTCATAGTAGTCCAGCGATTCCAATCGCTAATAATAGGTTAGTAGTTTTTTTCATGTTGTTGTATATGAAGGATAAAATATGCTATTACATTTATATGTTTTCAAATATTGATGTTAAATTTAATTGAAATATAATGTTATTTTTACAAAAAGCAAAATGTTATTTTATGTCTTTTGAATTTTAGTTACATTTTATATATTATTAAGGTTTATAAGTGAGCTATTTAGCCTGAATTCATTTTGTTTTGTAATTTATGGGTATTGTTACTTTTTATGTCTTTTGTTTTAATTTCTAAAAAAATAGTTGCTATAATAGTGATTTGGTATAAATTTCAACTCGAAATGCACAGCTTACAGAAGATGGTAATTCGTGCTATGGAATACTTCCCGTGAAGTTCTATATCATAGTTCCTTTCCAGGTTTACTATTAATCCATAGGGCTATCTTCTGTATTTGTTCGTTTGGTATATCATCAAATGAAATTCATTTTGGTAAATATACTCTAATTTCTCTATTGTTTCTTTCTATTCATCATTTTTGTCGTGAACTATAGGGATCTGTCATATAAACTTCTATTCATAATCTTTCTTTTATTACATATCGATAAGCAAATTCACTTCATCTGTCTACTGTTAAAGTTTTTGCTCATTTTAGATTTTCTACTATATTATATGTTGTATATTTAGCTTCTCAATTCGGTAATTTTGCGATTTGAATATATCTAGATTTTCTTTCGTGTAGTATTCACAAAACATTATTTCCACTTCATATCACACTATCTCATTCCCAATCTCATATTCTTTCTCTATTATCTACCACTAATTCTATTTCATGTATTGACGAACATGTTTGAAATCTTGTTATTTTCTTTATTCATCTCTTTTTATAACCGAATTTTTTATATCTAAGATATATTTCCCATTGTGGCTTGCACTCATGAATAAACCTATAAATAGTGACCTTTGAAATAGATATATTCCTTTCTAACTTCAATCTTCACGCAATATTATCTGGACTCCATATTTTACTTTCATCTTTTAATTTTTCATAAACTAAATGATATAATCGTGGTATCTTAAGTAATTTAGTTCTTCTGTGATTGGCATTAAATCTCCTAATCCTAGCTTTATTATCTGCATCTATACAACTATATCTTATTTTCATTTTTCATCGATTTTCTTTTCAATTACGATTAATTTCTCTCATAATTGTTGTATGACTACGATTTATTCTTCTTCATATTTGTGAAAAAGATAATCATTGAGCATATAATTGAGATATAACCTCTCTTTCTTGTATTGATAAATGTGTATGCACAGCTTTCCATATTAAGAAATAAATGTTTATCTTTTATATTTATTAGCTGTGCATTTCGAATGTAACTTTTTAGAAGTATAAATGAATTTGAATTTAAAGATAAAATAAATATAAGCTTTTGAGAATATGAAAAAGAAAAGGTAAAGAGATTTTATGAAGAAATTGATGTTTTTGTTTGTTTGTCTTTTTATGATTGAATGCCTTTAACTGTTTTAGAGTTTATTCTAGCGAATAAGAATAATTATAATAAAAAGTTATTATTATCTAAAACAATATGAAGTTATAATTTATTGAATAATAAATCTTGAGTAATTTGAGTGAACCCATTTTCGATTGGGAAAATAAAAGAATGATTTAAGAATGTTTTTATAAATAATGACTATATAAATATGGAAGAGTCTTTTAATGTGTCAAAATCAACTTCTCTACAAAATTGGGAGATTGAGAATAAAAATATTTTAAGTAATAATAAAATAATTTTACTTTGAAGCTGAGATACTCTTTGAACTCCTGTAGTTTGATGTAATTGTGAAGTTTGTAAAACAGAAAAAAGAACAAGATTCTGAATTTATATAAATTATGAATGAAAAAATATTTTAATAGATACAAATCCAGATTTAAAACGACAGTTTTTGGAAAATAACTTGGATTATAAGGATATTGATTATATATTTATTACGCATACTCATACAGATCATATTAATTGACTTTGAGAATTGAGTTTTAGAAAAAAAATAAAATTGTTTTATCCAAGTGATGGGATAAATACTAGAAATATGAATTATTTTAATTATTTGGAATCTGAAGAAGTTATAGAAAAAATTAGTTTTAATAATTTTGAATTTATAGGGTTAGGAAATGAGATTAAAGTCTTGCCTTTACCTTTGAACCATTGATTTCCAACAAGTTGATTTATAATATTCTTATGAAAATTAAAAATTTGAATAATGAGTGATACTAATTTAAAATTAGATGAAAAAGTATTTGAAAGCTATAAAAATTGTGATTATATTTTTATTGATTGATTCTCTGAAAATTTAGAACAGGTTTTGTGATTATATAAACAAATTTGAGAAGATAAAACGTTGAAAGATCTGGAAGAGATTTGGTTCCATACAACGATAGATGAATTAAATAATATACAAAAACGTTTAAATTGTAGTAATATGGTTGTTGTACATATATCTCATATAGCTTGAAAATATGAAAAATTGAAAGAAAAATATAAAAATTTAATTATTTGAAGAGATAATTTAGAAATACATCTTTAAAGTTAATGAATATACATATTTTTGATTTGGATTGAACATTATGTGAGGAATTATGAGTTTTAAGTGATAATATGATTAACAATTTAATAGAATTGTCAAAAAAAGATAAGATTTATATAAATACATGAAGGTCAGTTCAAAGCTTTAAAAAGGCTGTAAAGAATAATACATTTCTCTTAGATAATTTAACTCTTATTACAGAAAATTGATCAAAGTGTGGTAAGAGAATTTATAATTTTAATAAGAATGAAGTTCAAGAAATTATAAATTTTTTGGAAAAGAATTTAAAAAAAATAAAATATTTTGATTTTTGGGTTGGTGATAAACTTTACACATATTCATTAAGTAGAATTATTGATGAAGATGAAAATAGAATTTACTATGATAATTTTTTAGATATAAAGGATTGTATATACAACAATTTACATAGTATTTCTATGTTTTATATAGTTTTTTATGAATATTTACAATATACATTTAAGGAAGTTTGTTGAGTATTTTGAAACTGTGATTTAACTTATCTTTAATTATGATGTATTAGTTAATTTGAATAGAAAAAAGAAAGATTTTTTTAATTTGTTATTGATCCATAATCGGATTTTTTTCTGCAACGAATAAAGATGAGCGAGATACTTTTTCGTCATCAGTAAATTCACCATTTTCGTTAATATACGTATTTGTTTTAATAGTTAAGCCAGAAAATATTGCTAGTCTTTCTAATTCTTTTAATGAAAAGAAATGGTAAAATCTTTCGTAAACTTTTCATTTATTATCAGTTCGAGGTACCATTAAATCACGGGCACTTCATCTATCAAATTTTAACCATGATAAAATTCTGGATTCTAATACTATTTTCCAATTTTTTTTGGTAAACCGTTTGGATAATGATCGGTTAGTCATTAATACGACTCCATCATAATTTAGCAAACGGTAAAAGTTTTTTATCAAAAATGAACGCTCTTTGACTGATGGAATATGCTGAAAACTTGAGGTTCAAACAATTAAATCAAAGGATTCCTGTTCGAAGGTTGTAATTAGTTTGGTGATATCTCATTGAATGAATGTTAGATTTGGATTGTCTTTACGAGCGTAGGAGAGTAATTCATCAGACAAATCAATTCATACATAGTCAAATTGTCAGGGAAACTGCTGATTTAGCAACGATGCAAATCTACCACTTCCACATCAAAATTCTAAAACTCTGATTTTCTTAACAACCTCTCCACCGCAAGCGGTCCCCCTCTCCTCACAGAGAGGTAAATTTTTCTCCCCTGTGAGGGGGAGTGGCGAAGCCGAGGGGGTTGTAAAAAGGGGAGTAATTACATCCAGAATCGATTTTTCTTCATGCCAAAATTTCTTGCGAGTTTCTGCATATTTTTTTGCTTCTGTATTATAGAAAGACTGTAAATCTTGCTTGATTTCTTGATTACCAAAAAAATCATTATTCTTCTTCGGTTGAATAACTTTTTTAGATTTTTTCTTACTTTTAATCTTTAATTCTGATACTTTCTTTGAAGAGAATTCAGATTTTTTTTTCATTCATTCGCAAGAAATTTAAAATCTGATTTTAGAATATTTTTTTCTATGTTTGTTTCAAGTAAGAAAAAAGTCTGCAAAAAATTGACATTCTTTTTTTTTTGTGTATAATTAAGTGTTGATAGTTTTATGTTTACTCTATTACAAATCATCAAAATGAGAGAAAGAACAACCTCAAAATTACAAAAAGAGAAGAAATGAACAAGTGTGGGAAAAGCTGCTGCTGGGGCAGTATTGGCTACAACTTTATTATTAATTCCTACAGTTTCATCAGCACAAGGTGTAAAAGTATCAAAAAAAAATCAACCTGAAAAACAGATTGTAGAAAAAGCTCCTGTCGTAGAATCAGATTCAGATACAACGATAACTTGGGATGGGTTTATGGGTGGACCGAATTTAGAACCAGATCCAGAATGGCTAGAAATTTCTGAAGAAGAAATTCAAAAATATATTCAAGAATATATAGAAAACCATAAAGAAGATTTTATTGAAAGATTGAAAAATGAAAAGATTGATGAACAAGCTTTTGATATAGTTTATAAAGAAGTTATGAATAATGAAGAAATACAAGATATTATCAAAGAAATGGTTAAACGTGCTGATATAAAACAAGCTGTTTTGGATGGAGATGAAAAATATATTCAACTAGCGGTTAATAAATCTATACTCAAAGATAGAGAACATCATTTTTGGGTAGGGGGAATACTTTGAGCTTGATTATCTTGCATTATATTGTTTCTTGTTTTGGCTATTGTTAGTAGTAGAAAAGAGGCAAAGCAAAAAAAAGAGGCAAAGCAAAAAAATAATGAAGGAGATAATACTGAAGGACATAATTAAAAAATTAGTTCATGGATTATAAAAAAATTAATCCACTCAATAGAGTGGATTTTTTCTACTATAAATTTCAAGTAAGCTTTGCTTGAATTTACAATACCAAACGTTATTCTAAATTTCAGATTTATTTTTTTATTTTTTGATTTATGCAACAAAATAAATTTTATGTAACTACGCCAATTTATTATGCAAATGGTTTGCCTCATATCGGACACGCGAATAGTTCTTTTATTGCAGACTTATATGCTAGACGATATAGATTAATGTGATATGAAGTTAAATTTTCTACATGAGTGGATGAAAATGGTCAAAAAATGGTAGATAAAGCTGCTTCAGAATGAAAGGATGTAAAAACTTTCCTTGATGAAATAGCTGCATGATCAGTAGAAATATGGAAAGAATTGCAGATTTCTTATACTGACTTTATTAGAACTACAGCAGAGGATCATGCTGAATTTGTTCAAAAAATGCTAGATAAAGTTCATAGTCAATCTGAGTTAGAATCTGATGAATCTCAAAAAGATATTATACTATGATCTTATGAATGATTATACTGTGTGTGATGTGAAGCATTTAAAAATGAAAGAGATTTAAATGCTGATTGACTATGTCCTGATCATCTCACTAAACCCGAAAAAATATCAGAAAAGAATTGGTTTTTTAATCTCAAAAAATATTCAGGTTTGTTTGAAAAATTATGGGCTGAAAATCCTACATTTGTAGCTCCAGAGACGAGATTTAATGAAGTGAAAGCTTTTGTGAAATCAGGATTAGAGAATTTCTCTATTTCTAGAGAAAATAAACATACATGAATCTGAATTCCTTTACCTTGGGATTCAGAACAGGTTACTTATGTATGGTTTGATGCTTTGTTTAATTATATTACATTGTGTTATAGAAACTGAGAAAATGGAAAATTTTGGGATAATGATACGTACATTTTGCATGTTTTATGAAAAGATATTGTAAAGTTCCATGCAACTTATTGGCCAGCAATGCTTGAAGCGACTGGTAATCGTTTGCCAGATCAGGAATTTGTTACATGATATCTAACAGTTGATGGACAAAAGATGAGTAAATCTCTAGAAAATGTAGTAGATCCTATTCAAGTTTCTCGTGATTATGATAGAGATGCTTTGGTGTTCTATCTGTTAAACGATGTGCCATTAGGTTCTGATGGAGATTTCTCTTGGGATAGATTCAACTGAACGTGGGAAAAAATTCTGATTGGATGATGGGGAAATCTGGTAAATAGAGTATCTAATCTATGAAAGAAATACTGAATAACTGAGTGAAAATTTGACCAAAATAGATGGAATGATTTCAAGCACGGACTTTCAGATTTTTCTTTGCTTTCCATTATTGAAGGGGAGTGGAGTAATGAAAAAATGGAAAAAGCTTACCTCGAAAATGCAAATACTAAAGCATTTGTGGAGGATTGGTATCGTTTGGTTCAGGCTGCTAATGAATATATAACTAAGGCTGAACCTTGGAAAAAATATAAAGAAGAAGCTACTCAGCAGGAGGCTCTCGATGATTTATCTTTCTTGCTTTGGGTGATTAAACAGCTTTGATTAGTGGCTGCTCCATTATTGGTTAATGGATTTGCTCATTTACAGAATATCTTGTGAAATGAAGAGATGAAAGCTATTGATACTTCAAAAAATGGAGAATCTAATTTTAAATCAATATTTGATGCTAAATCATATCAGGTAAATTTGAATCCAGAAATTATGTATCAGAGAAAAGAATAGAAAAAAATAGAACGAAATATATTTTTATGGTTATTTATTGCGGTTTATATAATTTTTAATTGACTTTTTTGTTGTTTATATAATATCATAAATATATAATATCTTTGAATTTTAAATTTTTTTTACAATTATGGCGAAATTATCAGAATTGGTTCCGGGTGTTGGAAAATTGCTTCGTGAATGTGGAGGATGATGGAATGAATCAAAGAAGCTTACGCAGTCTGAAATAGAAAAATTACTTAGTTGTATTGATCCAAAAAGTTTAGAAATACACGATAAAATAGTGAAAAATAATGGATGGGAAGATTGTCCATCATTGGCATCGATATTTTTAAAACAGCCTGAGGATGATGAAGTTTATGGATTTAGTAATTATGGTGAAGATAATAAAGATAGCCCTCTTCATTATGAGTCTAATTGAGTGCATTATTATGTAGCTGTTCTTTTTAAAAAAGGATGTATAAAAAATTGAAAATGAATACTACATAATCAGGAAGTATTAACTCCTGAAAAATATTTTGTTGTAAATTCTAAGGGAAGATATTTTTTTTCTAAAACTCCAATTACATCTAATGTGGAGTTATGAAATTTGGTAAGTTGTAAAATAGTGAGAAAAAAAATTAACTAAAAAATCATGTAGCCAAAGTAAATAATGTTTATTATTTGATATATCCCGATTGAACTCACTCACATCCAATTAAAGGTAAAATATATTCAATTGGTGTGAACGATTGAGAAATAATCGTAAATATAAATGAACATGAATATACTATAGAAAAAGATAAGAAACAAGATAAAAAATAGTAGTATTATTATATATTATTTATTATTTGGATTTCTTTTATTTCATCAATCCATACAACAATACAGAATCCTGATTTACATTAGACTGTAGGTATTTTTTCATTTGAATTCGGCGTTCAGCTTGTTCGTAATCTCATTTTTCGCTACAATAAGCAATCCATCATTCCAAGAAATCATTTAATAATCACTGTTCTGAAATTGCTTTCAATGCTTGATATAATTCTCACAAAGGTTTGCTATCGGAAAGTAATCATGTAGTCAGTTTTTTTAAATTTTCTCCCAAGTCTTCATTATTTTGAACTTTTTCTGCGATATTTTTCAAAAATCATGGTTTTCACATTGCCATAGCAATCATTACAGTTTGAAGCTGTTTATCATCCATAAAAATCTGATTTTCATTTGCGAATTTTTGCATTTCCTCGTTATTCAATGTATTGAACGGAATAGTGATACAGCGAGAACGAATCGTATCCAAAACCATGGAAATATGAGGTACAGTCGCGATTATAAATCTACCAGCGAGAGGTTCTTCTGCAGATTTCAAAAATGCATTTATCGCACTATTGGACATTCTTTGGATGTTTTC
>JAEEGL016851717.1_pt1 | contig 10314 bp, 3 predicted proteins | sample 9134231 | NCBI WGS metagenome assembly JAEEGL01 (sample SAMN16246548, study PRJNA631951) | gut metagenome | biome: gut microbiome; feature: rumen; material: fiber-attached | host: Bos | place: Iran: Karaj | collected 2018-10
AGTAGTTCATGACCTTCCCGGGAATTGTGCAATAGTAGAGTTCATCGAAATAGACCGCAGGCGCGCTGCTGTTGGAGCTGGCGAGATAATGAAGAAGACTGCCGCTGTCGAAAGACTTCCCCATTTCGGCATAGCATCTATCAAAATTATTGGACCTCACCGTCATCGTAAACTTCACAGTGTGGGTCGTGGACCCTTTAGTGGCCTTTATGGTATAGGTGGTCTCGTCTGAGGACGTCGTCGGGATGCCTGTTATTTTACCTGTGGCGGTGTCCAAGACTAGCCCTCCCGGGAGGCTTTGGATGCTGAAAGTGTAGCCGGAAGAGCTAAAACTAGGCGTCATCTCTGGGATGGGCCACCCGGCGTACACCGTGATGTCCTTGTAATTATAGTAGTAGGTCGCCCCGTCTGGCTCCTCGTCGTCGCCCATTATGTACGCCCCGGCGGCCCCCGCTATAAGGAGGGTTGCCAGGGCGACCAGGACGGCCGCCCTGGCGTTCATATACCGCACCACCCGAATACGTCGACCAAGCCGGCTATGTCGACGACCGCCAAGACGATGACCGCCAGGCCCGGGATCGCGTACCAGAGGCACGGGCACCACCACAGCCCCGCTATGAGGAGCAGGATGCCTATGGCCAGCAAGACCCAGGGGGCCCAGTCGAATGACCCGGAGCCCTCATCGTCGCCCCAGACGGCGTACAGCGCCAGGCCGGAACCCGTCACCTGCACGGTCTTGCCGGCCGCATAGCGGGCGTCTGCCTGCTCGGCGTCGGGGTCGGCGGACCATCCGAGGAGGGCCTTGTCGTCCTTGGTCAGCACGGGCGGAGCCAGGACGACTGCGACGGACTCGTCGGCGGAGGAAACGCCCTGGACCTTCTTGGCCACGTCGCCGTCGAAAAAGACGACGTTGTGCTCCGTCTCCCCCACAGGGGCGGACACGGTCACGCGGAATGAGCCAGTCGCAGGGCTGAAGCCCTCGGGCCCCGTCACGGTGACCGTCACATCGTAGGTTCCCACGTTAGGAGCGTATATTGTCAGGGTGCCGCCGGACACCGAGGCCAACAGGCCGCCCAGCGGGGACACCGATGCCGTAGCGGAGAAGGACCTCCAGAACTCGGTGAGGAGTCCTGCGGGGACCACGTCCGGGTCGAAGGCCACAGGCACGGTCCTCGTACCTCCGGCCGACACGGACACGTCCGCGACCGAGACGGCGGCATGGTCGGGCACCCACACGGCGGAGAGCACTGTTCCGGACTCGGGGACGGCGAGGACGTCGCCCTCGCGGTGCAGGCCCCCTGCGGGGTCCCTCCAGCCGAGGAGGACGTAGCCCTCCTTGGAGACGTTCTCAGGCGCCCTCAGCGCCATCTCGGCCTCTCCGGGGTTGGTGCCGACTATGGACTGCCTCCCCAGCTCGGAGAGCCCGTCCTTGTAGATTATGGTGTGATCGACGGAGCGGGGCTCGACGTTGACGCGGACGCTTATCTCGGACGCCCTGTAGTCGTCAGCGGAGGCCGCGACGGTCAGGGTGAAGGTTCCGGCGGACTGCGACGTGAACACCACCTCGTTCCCGATGACGCGTACGGACATGCCCTGCGGCAGGGGGCCCTTGACCGCGACGATGACCTCCGCTCCAGCGGGGTCTGACGAAACGGACACGGAGAAGCGGGCCTCGGATCCTGCGACTGCGGACACGGCGCTCACCGGCTGGACCATCAGGGTCTTCTCGGCCCAGTACGCCTGGAGGACGAGCCCCTCCACGGGGACCTGAACCGTTTCGCCGGCGGAGTAGACGTGCCCCCCGATGCTCCATCCCTGGAGCACGTGGTACGCCTTGGCCAGGCCGGTCGGGGGCTGGAGGGCGACCTCAGTGGCGCCGGGGTTGTGGTCTGTGACGGACTGCTCCCCCACCGTAAGGTCGCCGTCCTTGAAGGTGATGACGTGGTCGTACTCGGCGGGGCCCTGCCACTTGGCGTACAGGGTGATCGGGACGGTCACGTCCTGCATCCAGTCGTACTCCTGGGTCATCCCCTCGTCCGAGTACCACCCGAGGAACGTGTGGCCCTCCCAGACCGGGTCGTCCGGCCTGAGGGCGGGCAGGTAGCTGGCGCCGTTCTCCACGACTATCGGCTCCATCTCGGGGCCGTCCCCGGTGTCGAGGGTGATTGTGGGGTGGCCCATCACCGCGACCAGCCTGGTGTACCTGTCGTAGCTGCCGCGGACGGAGGCGTCCTCCGAGCCGGACATGAGCCCGCCGTCGTAGCCGGCGTCGTCGGAGTTGTAGAACCCGTCGTAGGCCAGGGGGGTCTCGGAGTCGGGGTTGATGTATCCGCGGGGGTTGTAGGATTCGAGGCTGACCTCGTAGACCCCGACCTCCCCGAAGGTGTGGATCGGGTTGTAGCGGCTCCCGCCGTTGTCCTCCAGGACCTCCAGGTACGCCTCGAACCCCTCTAGGGCATCTCCCTCGAGGAGCCCGTCGTTGTAGGCGTCCCTGTAGGCCTCCCAGCGGCTGTCGAGGACGGTGCCGTCCCCGAAGTCCCACCTCTGGTACAGGCTGTCGGTGGAGGTGTTGATGAACTTGATCGTGTAGCGGTAGTAGGTCGCGTCGGGCTCCTGCGCGTCCCCGTCCGCGTCCGAAAGGGCCGCGGGGACGAGGGGAATGAGCAGGACGGCCGCCAGGAGGACGGCCGCGATGCGCCAGAAAGAGGACTCGCCCATCCTTCTCACTCCATGAGGAATCCCGCGACGGTGTCGTTCATAAACGTCAGGGCGTTCTTGACTTCGACGCCCAGGGTCGCGGACGCGGTGTTCGTCGGGTTGTCGTTGTCGGTGACGGTGACGGTCACCGTGTAATCGCCGGCCGTGGAGACGGCGGCGGATCCGGGGGTGACGGAGCCGTCGGAGGCCACGCTTATGTTGTCGGCCGTGAGCCCGGTGCCGTAGGAGGCCACGGCGACGGTCCCGTTGGACCCGAGGTTGGTGCCTATGGTCAGCGCGTCGTAGACCTTGTTGGTGGCCATGTAGAAGGGTTCGTCGAGGACGCCGTTCGTGACGTCAAGGAACTGCGCGGCGGGCCTTACCACGAGGGTCACGGCCTTGGTGGCGTAGTTGTCGGCCGCCGATGCGCCGGTGGCTCCGGAGGTGGTCGTGGTGGCGTCCGTGGTGGCAAGCCTGACCGTGACCACGTAGGTGCCGGGGGTGGTGGCGGAGGAGCTGGTGACCACGCCGCCGCTGATGGATATGGACCCGAAGTCAGTGCCGGAGGTGATCGCAGAGCCGTCCTTGGTGACCGAGGATATGGACCATGCGACGCCAGCCGGCCCGGCGCTCTTGGTGAGCGTCAGGGAGTCGGAGTGCCCGACGTAGGAGTAGAAGAGGCCGCTCCCGCTGATGGCGACCTTGTCCTCGACGACGACGGTCACCGCCCTGGTCTCCGTGGAGCCCCCGGTCGCCGCCGTCGCGGTGAACGTCTCGGTGAAGACGTAGGTGCCCGCGACGCTGGGGGTCCCGGAGACGGCCCCGGTGGACGCGGCCACGGTCATCCCGTTGTACGCCGTCCCGGTGGTCACCGAGACGGCCGACCCGTCCTTGGTGGCGGAAAGGGACATGGAGTCGAGGGTCGTCCCTGTCGGCATGGTCACGCCCGGGACGCTTATGGCGGTCTGCCCGGTGATGGCGTAGACCGTGTAGTCTGTGGTGGAGATCCCCACGAAGGCCCCGATGGAGATGGTGGCCTCGACGGACTGCGGGGGCACCGTGCCTAGGTTCGCGGTGACCGTGTAGGTCGTCTGCGCCTTGTATGCTGTGGGGGTACCCGAAATGGCACCGGTGGAGTTGTCGAAGATCAGGCCCGCTGGGAGCGTCCCGTTGATGGAGTAGGACGTCGCCGTCACGCCTCCTGTGAGGGTCGGGGTGAGCGTTGTGATGGGTGTGCCTACCTCGGCGACCACGGAGGCGACGGGGTAGCTGAGCTCGTATGACGCCACCACGAAGGTGATGTCGTAGAAGGCCGCCTGCGAGGGCTGGGTGGTCGTCGCCTTGATTGACACGTAGAAGTTCTCGGCGGAGTACCCTGAGGGCACGCTGACCGTCAGGGTGCCGCCGCTGACCGACGCGGTTGCCCCGCCAGATGTCGAGGACGCAGAGTAGCCGTCCGTGCCTGACGGCATGGCGCTGTCCGACGTCTTGACCGTCATCGTCGGAGACAGCCCGTCGGGGAACTGCGGGGTCCACTGCCAGGACTGCCCGGGCTGCAGGTTCACGGTGGAGCTTTGCACGGAGTAGGACCCGTGCGACGCCGCGTCGGAGCCTCCGGCCAATGCCGGGGAGACCGCGACGCACAGCATCAGCATCACCGCGACCGCAGCGCATGCTTTGATCTGAGTGTTGTTCCAGAACATTTTAACACCTCGGCGGATAGGGCCGCCGTCCCTCCCTCCCTTCCGGGAAGGACGGGGCGGACCTTTGTATGCGGAAGCCGACGGTGCGCCCCATGCGGTCGCGAGGCCTTCTGCGTTATTGAATGATCGAGAACGATGCCTCCGCGGCCCCCGCAACGGAGGGCGCGGGCGATGCGGAGGGTAAAGGGTTTGGGGGGAGGGGATCCCCCCCGGTCTTCAGAGCTTCCACCTGAAGACGTCGAAGATGCCGAGCAGGTCCACGGCGCCCAGAGCCACAAGGACGGCGGCGGGCAGGCAGAGGATCGGGTACCCGGCCAGGAGCCCGACGGCCGCCAGGATCACCCCGATTATCACTGCCGCCACGGCGACCCAGTCGACGGAACCGTCCTCGGACCCGTCCTCGGACCCGGCCTCGGCCGCCTCCTCGCCCCAGACGGCGTAGAGGGTCAGGCCGGAGGTGGTCACCTGCACGGTCTTGCCGGCCGCGTAGCGGGCGTCTGCCTGCTCGGCGTCGGGGTCGGCGGACCATCCGAAGAGCACCTTGCCGTCCTTCGTCAGCACAGGCGGAGCCAGGACGACGGCGGCGGAGGATCCGACGGCCCTCACGTTCTGGACCTTCCTGGAGTCCTGGCCGTCCTTGTAGACGACCTTGTGGTCGAGCTCTGCCTGGGAGACGGAGGTCCACACGGCCTCGTAGACGGTCGCCCCTGCGGGAACCTGGACCACGGAGCCGGGCGCTAGGGCGGGGGCGGAGCCGCACTTCCACCCGAGGAAGGTGAGCCCCTCGGCCGCCGCAGGCGCCGCGGGAAGGGTCATCTCGACGAACTCCTCGGCGGAGGATACGGAGTTCCTGAAGTACTGGGCGTCGGCGGTCCTGCATATCAGGGTGTGGACGGCGGCGACCTGCTCGGGGGCCACGGTCACGGCGAAGGTCCTGGTGCCAGAGGTGAAGCCGTCGGCGGACACGGTGACGGTGACCTCGTAGGACTCGCCGGGCTCCCCTCCGGAGAAGGTGATCGTCCCGTCCTCCACCGTGTAGGACAGGCCCTCGGGGGAGACGGAGACGGAGACGTCCACGTTCTCCCACATGTAGGGCTCCAGGATCCCGGGGACCTCGGGGGAGGCCAATGGGATCGCGACGGAAACGGTGCCGTCGTCGGACACCGTCACCTCCCCGATCTCGGCCAGGGCGATGGTTGTGGAGAGCCAGATGGCCTCCAGGGTCAGCCCGGCCGTGGGCACCTGGACGGAGTCCCCGCCGAAGTATATCCCGCGGCCGTCGGTCCATCCCATGAAGACGTGGCCGGCCTTGGTCAGAACGGGCGGGTCGAGCTCCACCGACAGGAGGCCCTGGGGGCCCATGGCGGTCTGCTCGTCGACCGCCTCCTCGTCGCTGACGTAGGTCACCTTGTGCTCGACGTCGGGGACCGGCCCCTCCGCGACGGTAACGGTGAAGGTCTGGGAGTCGCTGGTGAATCCGTCGGCGGAGACGGTCACGGTGACCTCGTACTCGCCGGGCTCGCCGCCGGAGAAGGCCACCACGCCGTCATCGACGGAGTAGGAGAGCCCCTGAGGGGTGACGGAGACCGAGACGTCCACGTTCTCCCACATGTAGGGTTCCAGGATCCCGGGGACCTCGGGGGAGGCCAATGGGATCGCGACGGAAACGGTGCCGTCGTCGGACATCGTGATGTCCTCGATCTCGGCCACCTCTATGTCCTCGGCAAGCCAGATGGCGCTGAGGGTCACGCCCGCGTCGGGCACGGAGACCTCGTCGCCGTCCATGAAAATGGCGCGGCCGTCGGTCCACCCGACGAGGACGTGGCCGTCCTTGGAGACGTGGGGGGCGGAGACCTCGACGTCCACCGCACCGGAGGGCGCCTGGACGGTCTGGGCCTCCACCTGGGCGCCGTCGGACATGTAGGTGATCGTGTGGGCCACCACGGCCTCGGGCACGGTAATGGTGAAGGTCTGGGAGCCGGCGGTGAAGCCGTCGGCGGAGACGGTCACGGTGACCTCGTAGGACTCGCCGGGCTCCCCTCCGGAGAAGGTCACCACGCCGTCCTCGACGGAGTAGGACAGTCCCTCGGGGGAGACGGAGACGGAGACGTCCACGTTCTCCCACATGTAGGGCTCCAGGATTCCGGGGACCTCGGGGGAGGCCAGAGGTATCTCCACAGAAACGGTGCCGTCGTCCGACATCGTCACGTCCCCGATCTCGGCGACTTCGATCTCGTCGGCCAGCCAGATGGCGCTGAGGGTCAGCCCGTCCGCCGGGACGTCCACCTCCTCGCCACCGACATAGACCGCCTCGCCGTCGGTCCATCCCATGAGGACGTGGCCGGCCTTGGTCAGAACGGGCGGGTCGAGCACCACCTTCGCGGTCTCGCCGGCGCCGGCGACGTTTTGGACCTTCTCCTCCGACTCGCCGTCCATGTAGAAGACCCTGTGGTCGACCTCCTGCACGGGCTCGGAGACGCTCACGGAGAACGTCCACTCGCCGCTGTTAAAGCCCTCCTCGGCCACGGTTAAGGTCACCTCGTAATCCCCTGCGGCCGAGGCCGTCAGGATGACCTTGCCGCCCGACACGGCGCAGGATAGCCCCTCGCGGTCGGCGGCCGCGGCCACCTCGGCCCTGGCCCAGAAAGTTTCCTCCGCGACGCCGGAGAGGGCGGGGGAGGTGATCGAGTAGCCCACCTCGGCGGGCGTGCCGAGGACCATTGAGACGTCGCCGATGCTCCTGAGGATGATGGAGTCGTAGGCCCACATGGCCTCCAGGGTCACGTCCCTGGAGAGGCCGATGCTGTCGCCGGACGAGTAGCACCCTGTACCGTCGGTCCATCCCATGAGGACGTGGCCGGCCTTGGAGACCTCCGGAGGCGCGAGCACCGCCGTGGCCCCGGCGGTCTGGGTGCCGACCGTCTCGCCGTTGCTCACGTAGGTGACGACGTAGCGGACGACGGAGATGGTGAACTCGCGGTAGGCCTCCTGCGCGGGCTGGGTGGACGAGGCCGACGTGGACGCCTTGAGCTTCACGTAGTACGTGCCCCCCTCGAAGCCCTCTGGGATGGAGACGGTCAGGTAGTTCCCGCTTACGCTGGCGTAGCCGGACGAGGAGGAGAAGGCCGCGGAGTCGGAGGGCATGGAGGACGCGGACGCCGCCACGCCGACCGTCGGGGACAGCCCCTTGTCAAAGGAGAACGACACGCTGCGGGCCCCGCCCACGGCCATGCTGCTCAGGACGGACACGTTCTTGAACCTCAGGGTCGGGACCTCCTTCACGTCCACGATGGCGGTGTCGTAGTTGGTGGGGTCGGTGGGGCTGGTGCACGTGACCATGTGCCCGCAGCCGTAACCGAGCCTGTCGTCGCTCCACGTGTCCATCTCCCAAATGAGGTCGTAGACCCTGTTGGCCGTGACGACTCCGGCGGGGGACAGGGTGAACAGCCCGCCGTTACCGCTATGGGTCCAGCTGCCGGAGCCCGCGCTCAGGGTCAGGGTCAGCGGGATGTACGCGGAGCCGTCGGAGGTCATGTAGAACGTGAACATGTCCTGCGAGATCACGACCTTCGCCTCCGTCACGGTGACGGTCACCGACGCGGTGGCGGTGTTGTCCTGCGGGCGGGGGCTCGACACGTGGGACGGGTAGGCGGGGTAGGTGCTGTCGACGTACCCGGTCAGGGTCACGGCGTAGGTCCCGGCCTCTCCGGTGTTGACCAGGAAGCGGTCGAGGGCGTCCGAGTTGGACACCGCGAAGGGCGCGGTCACGCCGGCCCAGGGCCCCTCCTCGGAGGGTATCCCGACGAACCTGCTGCAGGTCACCTGGGAGCCGCCCTTGGTCGCGGTGGCGCTGGAGTCGACGGTGGTGAGGTTCCACTGGACCTCCCAGCTCTTGTACTGGCGCAGGGAGTAGGAGGACTGCCCCTCGTAGTGCAGGGGGTCCTCGGTGTGGACGCGGTAGAGGTAGTTGGAAGCGGAGCCGTCCCACCTGTAGGAGACGGAGAGGTAGAGGTCGTCCGACGTGGCGGACGCGGGGGTCCCGCTTATGACCCCCTGGGAAAAGGAAAGCCCGTTGACCGGGCCGGACATGGTGCTGTAGGAGCCGCCTCCGTAGCTGTACTGGGCGGCAACCTCGGGCGTCCCGGACCCGTCGGCGGGCACGCCTATGGTGGTGGCCCTGTCGGTCATGGCGTAGACCAGGACGCGGGTGTCGTCCACCACGGTGATGTGGACCGTGCATGAGACCATTTCGCCGGCGTTGCTGTCGTACCTGACGGACACCGTGTAGTCATAGTCGGCGGCCGACGTCGGGGTCCCGCTGATCACCCCGGTGGTGGTGTCGAATGTCAGGCCCGCAGGGAGGGCGTGGCCGCTGAGGCCGCTGAGGTAGTACTTCCACGGCGTGTGGCCGGTGCCGGTCCAGGTGTCCACCGGCGTCATCGTCGGGATCTGCAGCTGCTTGTAAGTCTTGACCGTGGAGACGTCGTAGGCCAGCGACAGCTCCCCCGGTTCCGCATCCGCCTCGCCGGGGACCTCAAGGGTCACCGCCAGCGCCCCCGCCATGAGGGACGCCAGAACCGCGACGAGCGCGAACGCCTTCCAGAAATCGCTCGAGAACATATATGAATCTCCTGGGGAAGCCCGAGAATACAGGTCTGTAATCAGCAGGGCGCCCCATGGACGTCCGAGCGCCTGCGGGCTGATTAACCATCGAGAACGGCGCGGAGGGCGCGGGCGCGGCTGGGGGCGCGGGCGATGCGCACGGGAAGGGGGAGGCCCCGAGCCCCAGGAAGCCGAGCTACGCCCCGGTGTTCTACGACGCTTACCGAGGCTACGGCCCCGGGACGGGGCCCGGGGGCCCCAGGGTTTTCAGGACACGAGGGCGAGCACCCCGTCGGAGCCGGCGTAGGAGTGCCCGCGGAGCTTCAGGGTCGGGTCCACCGGCTCCCCGTCCAGGCCCGTGAACCTCAGGCCGTAGAAAGCATTAGGCCCGATGTAGACCAGGGACCCGGGCAGGGTCACGCTCTCCAGCGAGGCGCACCCGCTGAAGGCGCTCTTCCCTATCTTCCTCACGCCGTCCTCCACCGCCAGCTCCTTGAGCCCGGTGCACTTGTAGAAGGCGTACCCGCCCACGACGGACACGTTGCCGGGCACGGTCAGGGAGGCGAGCCCGCGGCAGTAGGGGAACGCCTTGAACCCGACCTCGGCGACGGTGGACAGGTCCAGGCTGGACACCCCGTTGTTCTTGTAGAAGGCGTTCTCCCCGATGACGGCGCCGTGGCCGGAGAAGGTTATGGACGCCATCCTCTTGCACGCGCTGAAGGCGCTCTTCCCGATGACGGCGCCGTCGCCGGGGACGTCCAGGGACACGATGGCGCAGCCGTAGAAGGAGTAGGCGCCGATGTCGACGAGCGTCTCCGGGATGACGACGTTTTTGAGCTTGGAGCAGTTGGCGAAGGCCTTGAGGCCGACGGACGAGACGGATCCGAGGTCGAGAGAGCGGAGCGAGGGGCAGCCGTAGAACGCCTTGGGGCCCACGGAGACGACGGATATGGCAACGCCACCGTATGACACCTCCTGCGGGACGGAGACATCCCTGGGGGCGTTCTCGTGGCCTACGAGGGACGCAGAAAGTGGGCCGAGGGACGCCACCACGTAGACAAGGCCGGAGGACGAGAACCGGTCGCCGACGTGGAGGAGGGGGTCCCACTTGGCGTAGAGGGTCATCGGCTCCTCCACGGTCCAGCCCCAGTCGAACTCCTCCGTGAGGTCCGCGTCGACGTACCATCCCGCGAACGAGAACCCGTCCTTGACGGGGTCCGCGGGCTTGACGGCCTTGCCGTATTCGCTGGGATCCTCCGTGTTCTGGGCAGTGACCTCGCCGACCTCCGAACCACCGTTGCTGTCGAAGGTC
>JAEEGL010282827.1_pt1 | contig 10313 bp, 10 predicted proteins | sample 9134231 | NCBI WGS metagenome assembly JAEEGL01 (sample SAMN16246548, study PRJNA631951) | gut metagenome | biome: gut microbiome; feature: rumen; material: fiber-attached | host: Bos | place: Iran: Karaj | collected 2018-10
TTATTGTAGTAGTTTAACTAGTTTAGATGTAACCAACTTTGATACAAGTAATGTAACAGATATGCAATATATTTTTAGTAATTGTAGTAGTCTAGCAAATTTAGATGTAACGAACTTTAATACAAGCAAAGTAACAAATATGTCATATATGTTTTATAATTGTAGCAGTTTAACAAGTTTAGATGTAACAAATTTTGATACAAGTAGTGTTACAAATATGATATATATGTTTGGTTATTGTGGCAGTCTAACAAATTTAGATTTAACCAACTTTAATACAGCTAATGTAACAACCATGATAAATATGTTTCGTAGTTGTAACAATTTAACAAGTTTAGATTTAACAAACTTTAATACAAGTAGTGTAAGAGATATGTCATATATGTTTTATTCTTGTATCAATCTAACAAGTCTAGATGTAACAAGCTTTAATACAAGTAGTGTTACAAATATGTCAGATATGTTTTATAATTGTGATAGGCTAACAAATTTAGATGTAACGAACTTTAATACAAGTGGTGTAACAAATATGAAAAATATGTTTTCTAGATGTAGCAATCTAACAAGTTTAGATGTAACCCACTTTGATACAAATAATGTAACAACTATGGCAAATATGTTTGAAGATTGTAGCAGTTTAGCAAGTTTAGATGTAACAAACTTTAGTACTAATAATGTAACAAGTATGTATGGTATGTTTTATGGATGTAGCAATCTAACAAGTTTAGATGTAACAGACTTTAATACAAGTGGTGTAACAACTATGTCATATATGTTTTATTCTTGTAGCGGTTTAACAAGTTTAGATGTAACAAACTTTAATACAAGTAGTGTAACAAGTATGTCAAGTATGTTTTATTCTTGTAGCGGTTTAACAAGTTTAGACGTAACAAACTTTAATACAAGTAGTGTAACAAGTATGTCAAGTATGTTTTATCGTTGTATTAATCTAACAAGTTTAGATTTAACGAACTTTAATACAACTAATGTAACATCTATGGTATTTATGTTTAATTATTGTATTAATCTAACAAGTTTAGATTTAACGAGCTTTAATACAGCTAATGTAACAGATATGTCATATATGTTTTATTGTTGTTATGATCTAACCCAAATAAAAATATCTTCATTATGGGATGTGAGTAATGTTTCTAATGGTTCGTCTATGTTTTACAATTGTGTTAATTTACCTAATTATAATAATAGTTATACTGGTATTAGTATGGCTAAGCCAACAACCCAAGGAGGATATTTGACATTAGTCTAATCCTCTTTTTGTTTACACTGTAGACACCTCGCTATCTTTTAAAAAGTGTATAGTTGTTGTATAATGATTATGAATAGAATAAGAGGAGGGATATTATGTTAATTAAGATTGAAATAATAATATTAGTTATCATCATTATACTTTCTTTTATTACGGGAATTATTATCAATATTATTGATGTAAAGAATGGAAAAGAAATTAAAAAAGATAATAAGAGTTTAATTGATAAAGAATATGAAGAAGAAGTTAATAAAGCTTTAAGTAAAGTTATTATTAATGAAGAGGATGTTTTAGAAGGAAAAACTATTGTTAACATTAATATTCCAAAAGTAAGAGAATTAGAATCAGATTCTCCTACAATTATTAAGTCTATTCCTTTAGAGGGTTCTATTGAAATAAAAAAAGGTGAATAAGATGAAAAGATTTTTTTCTTATATATTTGATACAACTATTAATGGTTTTTTATTCATAGTTAATACTATTAGTAATGGGTTCTATAGTATTAGCGTTTTTATTATGAAATTCTTTAATTTGATATTTAAGAATAGATTTGATGGAATAATTGATAGATTATATAAGAGAGGAAAACCTGAAACTTTATTTTTAGTTATTATTTATTTGTTTAGTTTTACTACTATTTTTGGTATTGTGTATGCTCCTCAGAAAACAGTTTCTTTAGATCCTGGAGAAACTTCTATTGAAAAAAATGATATTGTTGATGATAGTACTCCTGAGAAGAAAGCAAAAACTGATAGAATTAAGAAAGAAGATAAATATGATCAAGTATTAGGTAATTATTCTTTTTATAGTTTTGGATCTACTAAATTAAGTGATGTTAATTTTAATAAATTAAGAAAAACTAATCCTAATACAGTTGCTTGGATCGCAGTAGATGGTACTAATATTAATTATCCTGTTGTTAAGAGTAGTGATAATGATTATTATTTATCTCATTCATTTAATAAATCTTATAATAAGAATGGTTGGGTTTTTATGGATTATAGAAATAATAATCTTGAAGATAAGAATACTATTTTCTATGGACATAATTTATTGAATGGTACTTCTTTTGGTTCAATAGCTAGAGTATTTACTAAGAGTTGGCAAAATAGTTCTAATCATATGATTGTTTTATTAAAAGATAATGATAAGTATGTTTATGAAGTATTTTCAAACTATTATAGTGCTCCTGTAGTAGATTATTTACAAGTTTCTTTTGCTGATGACAATGAGTTTGAACATTTTGTTAAAAAAGTTAAAAAGAAAAGTAAACATAAATATAATATTGATGTTAAGGGTAGTGATAAGATAATTACTTTATCTACTTGTACTGATGATAATAAAGGTAGAAAAGTTGTTCATGCTAAATTAATTGGAGTTACTAATAGATAAATTATTGATTATTTATTATAATAAGATGTAGAAATACATCTTTTTATTTGGAGGGTTCATATGATTGCGGAAGTTTTAGTTGAAATAACTAATAGTAATGTTGATAAAACTTTTGATTATAACGTACCAGATAAGTTTATTAATGATATTAAGGTTGGTATTAGAGTAGAAGTTCCATTTGGTAAAAGAATAGTAAATGGATTTGTTTTGGCTGTGAAGAAATGTAGTGATTTAGATGATTTAAAGGATATTAGTAACATTATTGATAAAGAAATTGTTTTAACGGATGAATTATTAGAATTAGGTAAGATTGTACGTGATAAGACTTTAGCTACTTTGATAAGTTGTTATCAAGTTATGTTACCTAAAGCTTTAAAAGCACATGTTGGTGTTCAAATTAATAAAAAGTATGATTATTTTTATAAAGTTAATGGTGATATTGGTAATTTAAAACTAAATGATAAACAAAAAGAGATTATTGAATTATGTAAAGATGATTTTGTATTAAAAAGTGAGCTTGTTAAGATCAGTGTTAGTAGTTTTAATACTTTGTTAAGAAAAGGTGTTTTGACTGAAGAAAGAAGAGAACATTATCGATTAAATTATAATGATGCTAATAGAGTTATTCATAAACTTACTCCTAAACAAAAGGAAATATATGAGGAGATAATTGGTTATAAAGACCTAAAACCTTCATTAATATATGGAGTTACTGGTAGTGGTAAGACTGAAATATATATGGAGTTAATTGATTATTATTTAAAGAAGGGGAAAACTGCTTTATTATTAGTACCTGAGATTAGTTTAACTACTCAATTAATCAATAGATTTGTTGATAGATTTGGTAATAAAATTGCAGCTCTTCATTCTGCTTTATCTGATGGAGAAAGGTATGATGAATATCGTAGAATTCAAAATGGTGAAGCAACTATTGTGATTGGAGCTAGAAGTGCTGTGTTTGCACCTCTTGAAAGAATTGGAATTATTATTGTTGATGAAGAACATACTGATTCATATAAACAGAGTGAATCTAATCCTAGATATAATGCTAAAGAGATTGCTATTATCAGAGGGGAGATGCATAAGTGTAAAGTTGTGTTTGGTTCAGCAACTCCTTCACTTGAATCTATGGCTAGAGCTAAAAAGGGTGTTTTTCATTTACTTAGTTTGATGGAAAGAGTTAATGGAAAAGAATTACCTGAAGTTAAGATAATTGATATGAATAAAGAAATAAGAAGGACGAGAGGGCACTTTTCTTTAGAACTTGTGAATGCGATTAGAGAAAAAGTAGCTTTAGGAGAACAGGTGATTTTGTTATTAAATAGAAGAGGTTATGCTTCTTTTGTAACATGTAAAAATTGTGGTCATGCTTTTAAATGTCCTAATTGTGATATCAGCTTAACTTATCATAAAAGTAGTAATACAATGAGATGTCATTATTGTGGTTATGCTGATAAAAAACCATTTGTTTGTCCTGAGTGTCATGAAAAATCTATTAATGATTTAGGTGTTGGTACTCAAAGAATAGAAGAGGAATTAGAAAAATTAGTAGATGCGAAAGTCTTGAGAATGGACTATGATACTACTAGTAGAAAAGGTGCTCATGAGAAGATGATTAATGCTTTTAAAAATCATGAATATGATATCTTATTAGGTACTCAGATGGTATCTAAAGGACTTGATTTTCCACTTGTTACATTAGTTGGTGTTATTAATGCAGATACATCACTTAATATTCCTGATTATAATTCAGCTTTTAATACATTCTCTTTATTAAATCAAGTTAGTGGTAGAGCGGGTCGTTCAAAAAAGTCAGGTATTGTTTATATTCAAACATTTAATAAAGACCATTATGCAATTAAATATGCATCTGAAAATAATTATTTATATTTTTATGAAGAAGAAATGAGAATAAGAAGATTATTAAAATATCCACCATATTATTACTTATGCTATATAAGAATTAGTGGAAAAGATAATAATCTTGTTAATAATGAAGCTAATAAGATTAAGAGAAGTTTAGATAGAAATATTTCTGATATTATTTTAGGACCTAGTCCATCTATTCTATATAAGATAAATAATATATATAGATATTCTATAATTATTAAATATAAGAATATTGATAGTATTAAAGATATCTTGATAAAAATAAATGATCATTATAAAACTAATAATAATATTAAGATAGAGATTGACTTTAATCCTTTACACATAATGTAGTTATCTATTTAAAATAAATGTAAAATATGATATGTTTATATTAGAGAATAGAGGTGTTATTATGCAATTTTTTGATAATAAAGGATCTAATTATAACAGTGAAAGTGAAGATATAGTTTTTGATTCTGATGGACAAGATGTTTCTAGTAATCAAAAGAATGTAGAAGAATATCAAAAACTAATGGAAAATGCTGCTCCTAAAGGTAGAGATTATTATGACAAAAATAATGCTGTTGTTAAGATTATTATGTTTATCTTATTAATCATTATCATTGTTGGAACAACATTTATTATTTTGAGAGGTACTGGATAATGTTTAAAGAGTTACTTGGATTTGATAGTACAAAGGAATTCATAGATAAGCTTTATACCTATGAAATATATAAAGGAAGAGAGTATTCTAATTATGATTTAATTGGAATCTTTTATGATGCTGTTTATAAATATGCTTTAATAATTGATAATATAGAGTATTATGAACAATTCTTAGTAGAACTTGATCTATTATTTAGAAGAGTAGAAAAAGAGTTTAGTATTAAGGATGGAGTTAATAAACTAATCAGTAAAGTTTTAGTTAATAAAGTAGGTATAAAAGATAAAGAAGAATTCATTAGATATGTATATTTAAAATATATAGATAATGGATATTTTATTCATGCTTATAGTCCTATTTATACTGAGAATATTAGAAATAATGGATTTAAGATTAATAAGTATACTAATTTATATAATGATTTTATTATGATTAAAGAGATACTTAATAAATATAAGGATAATTATGTTAATAAAGATTTTAATTTAGATGAAGTTGTTTTTACTGATAGTATGGAATTAGCTTATTTCTATTCTTTAAGAAGTCCTATGTATTTTTATGAGTTAATTTGTGGAGATGAACATATTCATGATAAAGATTGCTATATTAAGAAGGATTACAATAAATGTTTAAGAAATATTAATAAAGTTATTAGAGAATTAAAAATTGTTCCTGAAGATAGTAGTAAAATTATTGATGTTTTTAATAGAGAATGGAAATTATTAAATAATGATAAATTTAATAATAGTAGTTTTATCTTAGTTAAGAGAGATAAGATAGAAACTGAAAAGTTAGATTTAAATAAATTTATAGATGAATTTAAAGGTGAAGAGTATTATGTTATTTTAGATAGATTAACTAATAATAATTATAATAATGTTATATGTACTAAGGATATTGATTCTAGTGATATAGAGTTATTAAGTATAGATAATTTAAAAGAAGAAGTTAATGTAGAAGAAAAGCTTATTAGTAGTGAAGGTGTTGTATCTACATTTATAATAATTGGATCTATATTGATTACTTTAGGGGTTGTAATTACACTTATATTGTTTTTATGAGAGGATGATTTGATGAGAGTAGTATTTATGGGTACTCCTGAATTTGCTTGTAATGTACTTGAGGGATTAATTGAAAACTATGATGTTGTTGGTATAGTTAGTCAACCTGATAAAGAAGTAGGAAGAAAAAGAGTATTAACTAATACTCCTACAAAAGAAATTGGAATTAAAAATAATATTAAAGTAATTCAACCTATTAAAATTAGAAATGAATATGAGTCAGTTTTAGATTTAAAACCTGATTTAATAGTAACTTGTGCTTATGGACAAATAATACCAGAAGAGATTTTAAATTGTCCTAAATTAGGTTGTATTAATGTACATGCATCATTACTTCCTAAATATAGGGGAGGAGCTCCTATACATAGAGCAATTATTAATGGTGAAGAAGAGACTGGTATTACTATTATGTATATGGATAAAGGTATGGATACTGGTAATATTATTTCTCAAGAGAGTATTAAAATTGAAGAAGATGATAATTTAGAGACGTTATCTAATAAACTTAGTGTTTTAGGTACTAAATTATTACTTGAAACTTTACCTAGTATAATTGATGGTACTAATGATTCTATTAAACAAGATGAGAACTTAGTTACTTATGGATATAATATTAAACCTGAGGAAGAACATATTGATTTTAATAAGAGTTCTAGAGAGATTTATAATTTAATTAGAGGATTATCTCCAGTAATAGGTGCTTATTTTATGATGGATGGAAATAGAGTAAAAGTATTTAAATCTAGAATAGGTAATGAAAAATATGATAATATTGGAGTAATTAATAAAATATATAAAAATGGTATAGGTATTTCTTGTAAAGATGGAGAAATAATAATAGAAGAGATTCAACCATTTGGTAAAAAGAAAATGGATGTTTCAAGTTACTTAAATGGTATTAAAAAAGAAGAGTTAATTGGTAAGGGATTAGAATGAAAGAAGAAAAGGTTTTTTTTAAAAAAAAGAAAGATGATGATAAAAAAGAAACTGAAAACACTCAAGAAAAAGCAGTTTGGTTTTTAGTTGCTTTTGCTTTTTTCTTGCTTGCTCTTATGATACTAGCTAGAACAGGTGAACATAAACCTATCACTAATCAATTAGAAAAGATTAGAAATGCTAATAAGAATAGTAATGGTATTAGTATTAATGAGTTGTTGAAAGGGGTTTTTTCATACCAATATGTTATTAATGTAGATGATAATATTTATACAATTAATGGTAGCATGGATGATGATAGGGAAGAATTTACTTGTACTAATGGTAAAAAAACTGATAGATATTATAGAAATATGGATGGTTTATATAGACTAAATAATAAAAAATGGGTTAAGAGTAAAGAGTGTACAAATTATCATAAGTTTTATAATTTAGTTTATATATATGCATTGTTAGAGAGTGCTTCTTTGGATCATACTTCTGATATTAAAGGTGGAGGAGAAGAATTCAATTTATCGATTAGTGTTAATACGCTTAATCAAATAATACATAATAAAAAAACTGATTTTAGTGATAATCCTAGTACTATTAAAGTAACTACTGATGAAGATGGGATAGTTAGAATTATTGATTATGATTTAAGTAATTATTGTGTTTTAAATAAAACTTGTAAGAAAAAATTACGTATTAATCTACAATATGGTAATATTGGGGATGTTGAAGAGATAGAGGATCCTCTTAAGAAATAAACTAGCAATATGCTAGTTTTTGTTTATGTGATATAATTAAAATATGAATATATATGGAATTGATTTAGAAAAATTAGAAAATTATTTAGAAGAGATTGGTGAAAAGAAATTTCATGCTAAACAGATATTTAGATGGTTATATGATAAGAAGATTTCTTCTTTTGATGAAATAACTGATTTGAAGAAAGAAGTAATTGGAAAACTTAAATCTGATTTTAGTATGGATATGATTAAGATTGTTAAAGTTGAAAAGAGTTCTGATACTTCTAAATTTTTATTTGAACTTCATGATGGAGAACATGTTGAAGCTGTTTTAATGATGCATGATTATGGTAAAAGTGTCTGTGTTTCATCACAAGTTGGTTGTAATATGGGATGTGCTTTTTGTGAGTCTGGAAGACGTAAAAAAGTACGTAATTTGGAAAGTTATGAGATGGTTGAACAGATTCTTTTGATTGAAGAAGAATTAAGTGATCGTATTAGTCATGTTGTAGTGATGGGAATTGGTGAACCATTTGATAATTATGATAATTTAATCAGTTTTATTAAAATTATTAATTCTAATTATGGGTTAAGTATTGGAGCTAGACATATTACTGTTAGTACTTGTGGTATTATTCCTAAGATTAGAGAATTTGGTGATTTAGATTTACAAGTTAACTTAGCTATTAGTTTGCATGGACCTAATGATTTTATTAGAAATAAAATTATGCCAATTAATAAAGTTTATCCTATTGATGATTTAATGACTTCTTTGGATGAATACTATTCTAAGACTAATAGACGTTTAACTATTGAGTATATTATGTTAGATGGAGTTAATGATAGTGATGAATGTGCTTTAGAACTTAGTAAGTTATTAAGAGGTAGAAATTGTTATGTTAATTTGATTCCATATAATGAAACTAAAAATATTCAATTTAAAAGAACTAAAATGAGACAAATTAGTAACTTTTATGATATACTTAAGAAGAATGGAATTAATGTGACAATCAGGAGGGAATTTGGTGGCAATATAAGTGCTGCTTGTGGACAACTAAGAAGTAAGGAGGAAGATATATGAAATCCTTTTATTTAACAGATGCAGGAAGAATTAGAGATCATAATGAAGATAGTGTAGTTATAGTTGAAAATAAGGGAGTACAATTAATGGCAATAGCTGATGGAATGGGAGGTCATCGTGCTGGTGAGGTTGCATCAAGTATTGCGATTAATTATCTAGCAACTCATTTTAAAGAAACATTTATTAATATGAGTAAAGTAGATGCGGTTAAATGGATTAGAGCTGCTTTTGAAGAAATTAATAATCTAATTTTTCAACATGAAAAGAATAATCCTGAAAGTAAAGGAATGGGTACTACATTAGTTATGGCTATCTTGAATGAAGATTATCTATTATTTGGTAATGTTGGAGATTCAAGTGGTTTTGTTATGAAAGATAATGTGTTACATAAAGTAACTTATGATCATACATTAGTTAATTTATTAGTTAGTGCTGGTGAATTAACAAAAGAAGAAGCTACTCATCATCCTAAAAAGAATGTACTTATGAAAGCTTTAGGAGCTAGTAGTAAGGTTGATGTTGATATCTTTGATTGTAATATGGATATATCAGAGATACTTTTATCAAGCGATGGATTAACTAATATGTTAGATAAAGATCAAATATGCAAAGTATTATTAAGTAAGAATGATTCTGTAGAAGAAAAAGTAAATAAGCTTATTAGTAAAGCTAATAATAGGGGTGGAACAGATAACATTTCGGTTGCGTACTTAGTTCGTGAGGATGTGAGTTCAAAATGATAGCAAAGGGGCAAAAAATTAATGATCGTTATGAAGTTATAAGATCTATTGGTGAAGGTGGTATGGCTAATGTTTATCTAGGATATGATACTATCTTAGATAGAAATGTAGCGATTAAGGTTTTAAGAGGCGATTTATCTAATGATGAAAAGTTTGTCAGAAGATTTCAAAGAGAAGCGCTTTCAGCATCTTCTTTAGCTCATCCTAATATCGTAGAAATGTATGATGTAGGTGAAGATGATGGTTTATATTACATTGTTATGGAGTTTATTGATGGTATTACTCTAAAACAATTATTGAAAAAACGTGGTAGTTTGACTCTATCAGAGACACTTGATATTATGTCTCAATTAACTGATGGTATGAGTCATGCTCATGATTCATATATTATTCATAGAGATTTAAAACCTCAAAATATAATGATTAAAGATGATGGAAAAATTAAAATTACTGATTTTGGTATTGCTATGGCTATTAATAGTAAACAGTTAATACAAACTAATTCAGTCATGGGATAAGTTCATTATTTACCTCAAGAACAAGCTTCTGGTCAGGGTGCAACTGTTAAA
>JAEEGL011886418.1_pt1 | contig 10313 bp, 7 predicted proteins | sample 9134231 | NCBI WGS metagenome assembly JAEEGL01 (sample SAMN16246548, study PRJNA631951) | gut metagenome | biome: gut microbiome; feature: rumen; material: fiber-attached | host: Bos | place: Iran: Karaj | collected 2018-10
CAAGAAACAGAAGATCAGTCTCAGGCAGGAGCGCCCCAAGCTGATCGCCGGCGTTTGCGAAACGGCAGGGCAGTTTGCCTATATCTTCGCCCTCGGCGACAACGCCATTGTGGCGGCGCCCCTGATCTCCTCCTACTGCATCGCCTCGCTGCTCTGGGCCCGTGTGGTGCTCAAGGAAAAGCTGACCTTCAAGCAATACCTTGTCATTGCCATTGCCGCCGTTGGCATTATCATCATGGGGATGGAATAAAACAAAGAAAAAAACTGTTCAAAAAGGAAGGGATCGGCTATGGAATTTCGGCTTGCTGCACCGCAGGAAACGGAAAAGGTCATTGCATTCTACCGAAAGGCCATCGAGGATATGGTCGGGCTTCCCTATATGCCGAAGTGGCAGCTTGGAGTGAATCCGACCGAGGAGGGGCTTGGCGGAGCCATTGAGCGAGGAGAACTCTACGTGGTGGAGCGGGACGAAGCTCTTGTGGGAGCTGTGATTCTGAACCATAAGCACGACGATGCATATGACCGCGTGGATTGGGCGATTGAAGCCGAGCCCGAGCAGGTAACAGTGCTGCACACGCTCTGCGTCACCCCGAAGGAGCAGAGAAAGGGGATCGGAGGATTCCTGATTCAAAATGTGTTAAAGCGCGCAAAGGAACTCGGGCAGAAGGCAGTTCGCCTCGACGTACTGGGCACCAGCCTGCCTCCGCAGAAGATGTATCGCCGCGCAGGATTTGATCACCGCGCCACGCTGAATCTCTTCTATGAGGATACCGGCCCTGCCGATTTTCTGCTCTTTGAATATGTGCTCTAACTGTCTGCCGCTTGAACAAGTCGGGAGAAAAAGAAGGAGGCAGCCCGCTTAAACCAAGCGGACTGCCTCTTTTGATTTTTCGATAACGGGCCAAGGCCGTACGGGTTCAGAATTTCTTTTCACCCTTAAGAATCATCATCTTGTCGAGCTTGGGGTCGATCTCAGGCGTTTGCACCTTCTCGGCCCATTCGTCTGGATCGAATTCCTCCACAGAAATGGTGATGGCGCGCTGGGGGCATCCCCAGAGTTCGAGAAAGAGCTCGTTGATGCGCTCCACAACCTTTTTCTTGGTTTCCTCGTCCTTGGGGAAGGTTTTGATGGCAATGTATGGCATGAAAACAACCTCCTTATCTCCGGTTTGCGGTGCGGCTCGGATCAGAGAAGATATTCATTCTCCCTGCGCTGACTGAGCTTTTGAGAAAATGCTGCGGCAAAGGTGCGATAGGCCGGTGTGTTCATATTCTTCGCTCCGGTGGGACAGACCATGATGCAGCGGAAGCAGGAGATGCAGAGCGCCGGATCGATCCGGGCGTCGTCCTCCCAGCTGATGGCCCCCACAGGACATTCCACAACGCAGAGACCGCAGTGGATGCAGGTCTCATCGGTCCGCGGATGGAAGCTCCCGGCGCCGCTTTCCTTGTAGGGATAATTCCCTTCAATGGCGGGCGGAGTCCTTCTGCCTTCCTGCAGCTTTTGCAGAACGTTTTCGGCAAAGGCGCGATCCTGCGCAAGATCCTGCTCGTCCGGACGGCCCACCTGGATCTCTCCATAGGTGTGCTGCGCCACAAGCGCCGCCGCCGCGATGGGAACAAAGCCACGGGAAGAAACCAGATCCGAGAGCTCAAGCAGAGCGTCGTCATAATGGCGGTTCCCGTAGGTCACGGTCACGATGCAGGGGGTCTGGTTGCCGTGCAGCTGCGAGAAGCGGAGAGCGGCCGGCGAAGGCAGTCTGCCCGAATACACCGGGGAGCCGAAGACCACCAGATCATCCGGCCCAAAGGAAATTTCCTTGGGAGGAGAGGGCTTTGTGAAATTGAGAACGTCAGCCTGCTCGTCCAGTACCCGAGCGATCGCGAGCACGCCTCGTTCGGTGCCTCCGGTGGGAGAGAAGTAAACAGCAGTCGTCTTGAACATGGATATCTGCTCCTTTCTGAATGGCAAAGGCTTGCCCGCTTCTCCCGTCGAAAAGAGAAAGGACGCAGGGGGGGTGTAAAGGGGCGAGAGTCGGCGGCAAACAAAGACGAAGGGGAGAATCAGTCTTCTAAAACAGGCAGGGGATTCGATTCGAACTCCTGTGTGCTGAGCATGGACTCCATGAAGTCGACATACTCTTCCTTGGTCATTTTGGGCTCGTAGCCGGCGATATGCTCCTTGGCTCGTTTGGCGTCGTCCTTGAGGAATTTATAGGCGGAAAGCGCAAAGATCTTGGCAGGAACCACATAGGCGAGATACTCGTCGGTCACGGCCACGTCGGGATTGTGCAGCATGCCGCTGAAACCGCCGGTGGCGAACTGGATCAGGGGCTTCAGGTAGGAGACGTCGCCGTAATCGGTAGAGCCGGTACCGTGCGGGGTTTCAGCGGGGGTGAAGAATTCGTATTTGTCCGCGGCGATGTCCTTGCAGGCCTCGATCACGGGGGAGGGATCATGCGAGGGGATGGTGGGCAGATAGCCGGGCAGGGTCTCGATCACAAGCCCGCATCCGGTGGCTACGGCGCCGGCGCGAAACGCACGATCGACCTTGTGGTGCGCGTCGACATAGGCGGGGATGTTCTTGGCGCGCACGGAGTATTCCATCGTCACGTTGTCGGCGATGACGTTCATGGCAACGCCGCCCGCGGTGACAAAGCCGTGCACACGCACGGTGTCCTGATCGCGGAAGGATTCGCGCTGCACATCGATGGCGTGCATGGCGATGGCGGCGGCGTTGAGCGCATCTACGCCCTTGTGAGGCGAGCCGGCGGCGTGGGCCGCCTTGCCCTTGAAGGCGATGACCTTGTTGACAAAGCCGTTGGAGGAGCCGTTGGAGAGCGAAATATCGTGTTCGGTGCCGGCGTGGTGGCCGACGACGAGGTCGATATTGTCGAGGGCTCCGATCCGGATGAGCTCGCACTTTCCGCCGCCATAGCGGATGATGCCCTCATCCCGCATCTTGCTCTTGAGTTCGAGCTCCACGAACTCCTCGGCCGGAACGGCAAAGAAGGTGATATTGCCTCCGAGCGCCGCTTTGACCTCGGGGTCACACAGGGCCAGGGCGGCGCCCATCACGGCGGTGATCTGCGCGTTGTGGCCGCAGCAGTGCGAAGCTCCGGTTTCGGGGTTGGCGTCCACATGAGAGGGGATGGGCAGCGCATCCATCTCTCCCATGAGGGCAAGGTTGGGACCTTCCGCATCTTTGCCCTTCAGATAGGCCTTCACGCCGGTTACGGCGAGGCCTTCTTCGGTTTCAAGGCCGAGCTTCTTGACAACGTCGGTGAATTTTCCCGCCGTGCGGAATTCGCGGTAGCCGAGCTCCGCATTTTTCCAGATGTCGCGGCCGAACGCAATGATTTCGTCCTTTTTTTCATCAATCAGTTGGCAGATGCGTTGTTCCAGTTTATCCATTGAGTTTGCCTCCTTTGTGGAAGAGATTCTGCAGAGCAGGAGACGACCTGCGCTGGTTTGGTTGATTATACCACACCGGACGGCGAAAGAAAAGAAAAACACTCTTTTTTTTGATATCAAGGCCGTCGATCGGAGCAGGACAAAAGAATATAAGGCCCGCACAGGGCAGGCTCTCCGGCGAAAACTCCATTTTATTAGAGGAGAAAGGCTTTTTCTCACGGGGAAAATATGGTATACTTTTGGCAGATCCTATGCGGCGCAGGAGCGGCGTAAGCTCTGCTGCCGCGAGAAATCGAGGAGGTTCGCCATGCTCTATCTGACACGAGAGGATATGCAGCGCGTGATGTCGATGGAAGAGGCCATCGGGGCGCTGGAATCCGCCTTTCGCCTCTACAGTTCCGGACAGGCCGTTGTGCCGCTGCGCACGATGGTAGATGTTCCGAAACACAACGGACAGGCCATCTTCATGCCCGCGTTGGCAGGCGACGCGCTGGGGATCAAGATCGTCAGCACCTATCCCGACAATCCGAAGGCGGGCAAGCCGGTGACTCCGGCCTGTATGGTGATGCTGGACGAAAAGACGGGAGAGGTCTCCTGCCTGATGGACGGCACCTATCTGACCCAGTTGCGTACAGCGGCGGGGGCCGGAGCGGCCATGCGGGCACTGGCGGCAAAAGGCGCCGCCGTAGGGGCCCTGATCGGTTTGGGCGGACAGTCTGCCTGTCAGTTTGAGGCCCTGCGCGTGGCCGTTCCCACCTTAAGAGAGGTTCGGGTATTTGATATCGACCCGCAGCGTCGAGCTGCATTTGCCGCTGAGCGGGATGGAGTGAACGGTCTCCGCGTGCTGCCGGCCGCAAGCGGAGACGAGGCTGTGGAGGGAGCCGATGTGGTCACCACGGTCACGACCTCGAGAAAGCCGGTCTTCTCCTTTGCAAGCGTGAAAAAGGGCTGCCATATCAATGCGATCGGCTCCTACACTCCTGAGATGCAGGAGCTTCCGCCCGAGCTGGTGGCGGGGTGCGACCTCATCGTGCTGGACACGGCCGACGGGGTGCTGCACGAGTCGGGCGATTTGCTGAGGCCTCTTGCGCAGGGCCTGCTCGAGGGGAAAAAGATCGATACCGAGCTGGGTCACGTGCTGCTGGGCGAGGCGGTTGGCCGCACATCGCCGGAGCAGATCACGCTCTACAAGTCGACCGGAAGCGGCGTGATGGACGCCGTGTGCGCCTCCGCGATCATGCAGCGTGCCCGGCAGGCGGGAGTCGGCGTCAGGGTCGGCTGAAATTCAAACGGTTTTGCGAGCCTGTCTGACTTTGTGGAGCAAAGGATTTCGATTTTGAACGGATAGGGAAAAGCTTTGTAAAGAAAAGAGGAAAATGCTCTCCGGGATACATTTTTTATCTTGGCAAGCGGCTCAAAAGATGATACACTAAAAAAAGAAAAGTTCCCATTCCCCCGCGGAGCACATCGGCTTTTTTCAAAGGGAGACAAGGACGATGCCCTGCTCTGCCGTACCCTGTTTGGAAGAAGCCTGCACAGCCTCGACGGGATAGCGTGTTCCAAAAGGAGTTCTCACCAGAGAGGTCAAGGGCTGTTCGGGAGCGGGAAACCAAACCGGAAAGAAGATCCGAATCTGTGAAGAAAGGGAGAATTTGCATGAAACATGCTGTAGCAACACCCGGCGCGCCGGCTGCAATCGGCCCCTATTCTCAGGGGATCCGCGCAGGGGGCATGGTATTTGTCTCCGGGCAGCTTCCGCTGGATGTCAAAACCGGCGCATTCCCCGAGGATATCAAGGGGCAAACCAAGTGCTCAATTCTCAACTGCAAAGCCATTCTGGAAGCTGCGGGGCTGAGCCTCGCAAACGTAGTCAAAACCACGGTGTTCCTGAAAGACATGGATGATTTTGCCGCAATGAACGAGGTATACGCCTCCTTCTTTGAGGAGCCCTTCCCCGCCCGCGCCGCGGTGCAGGTGGCGAGGCTGCCGAGAGACGCCATGGTGGAAATCGAAATGATTGCCGCTGAATAAAAATGCAATATGGATTTCTTTCCGAAATGCGGCGTGTTTCGGATAGAAGCAGCAAAAAGACCCGCGCAACGCACATGCAGTATCACCCGTTCAAACAATGATTTTTGGAAAGGATGAAGTGGTTGTGAAGTTTAATTTTGACGAAAGAATCGACAGGACCGGAAGAGGACAGGCAAAATGGGAGCCTGAGATCCTGGAAAGACTGTTTGGAGATCGTGACCTTCTCTCCTTCTGGGTCGCCGATATGGATTTCCGTGTCGCCCCTCCGATTCGCGAAGCGCTGGTTGAGGCGGTCGAGCACGGCTGCATGGGCTATACCAGCCTGGACAAATCCTTCTATGATGCGTATATCAACTGGCAGAAGCGCCGCAACGGTTGGGAGCCCTCTGTGGATTGGTTCCGCTACACCCCCGGCGTGGTGCCCGCAATCAACCTGCTGCTGCTGTCGATCACCGAAGAGGGAGACGAAGTGCTGATTCAGCGCCCCGTCTACTATCCCTTCACCGACTCCATTGTGAAGCAAAAACGCGTTGTGGTTTCGAGCGCGCTCATCAATGAGGGCGGCAAATACACCATCGACTTCGAAGATTTTGAGAAAAAGGCCGCTTCCCCGAAGTGCAAAGCCTTTGTTATGAGCAATCCTCACAACCCGGTCGGCCGTGTGTTCACGGAAGAAGAGCTCAGGAAGATCGGTGAGATCTGCAACAAGCACGGCGTGTTCGTCATCTCCGATGAGATCCACTCCGACCTGATCGCAAAGGGCCATAAGCATGTGGTGTATGCTTCCCTGGGCAAGGAATTCGAGCAGAACTGCGCGATTTGCCATGCTCCCTCGAAGACCTTTAACCTGGCGGGACTTCAGCTCTCTTGCATCCTGATCCCGAACGAAGAGGCCCGTGCAAAGTTCGATGCGATCCAGAACCGTTACAGCATCACCAGCCCGAACTACTTTGCACCCGTTGCCGCCAAGGCCGCTTGGAACAAGGGCGAAGAGTGGCTGGAAGCCTGCTATGACTACATGTATGAGAACTACAAGTACATCGTTGATTTCTGCGCCGCCCATTGGGATGGCAAGGTCATCGTCTCGCCCCTGGAGGGGACCTATCTGGCATGGCTCGACTTCCGCGCCATCGAGAGTGATCCCGAGAAGCTGCTGAACATGGTTCGCAAGGAAGGGAAGGTCGCGCTCGACGAGGGCTACATCTTTGGACCTGAAGGCGCCGGCTTTGAGAGAATCAATCTGGCCTGCCCGAAGTCGCTCATCGTGGAGCTGATGGATCGTCTGGTCAAGTTCGTCAAATAAGCAGGACAAAAAGATATCATATCAGAGCAGGATCTTTGTGCGGAGGAGGACCATTGTGGTTCTCCTCCGCAGCTTTTGGGCAGGGCAGCTTTCGGTAAAAGCTGCCCTGCCTTATTTTGAATTGGGGGAGTTGAAGAGCAATCGCGCCTTGGCGGCGTGGTTCCACGCTGCCAAGGCATAAATGGAAAGCGATATGCTTGGTGGAAGAGGGGCAGGCTTTTGGAAAAGGGGGTGCAGAAGAGGTTGCCGTGGGGGAAAATCTGTCCCAAGCAGAGACTTCCGATCTCGCGATTGTGCCCGTATGCGCGTGAAACAAATCAACCGAAATTGGGAGATTTCAGGCCTTTGCACCGCTGGGTTTCAAGTCTTTTTCGCCAGGGAAAAACATGCAGGCTGGATCGAACTTCCCGCTTTTAGAAAAGCTAAAAATAGAATATTTATTCAATATTACATTAGAATATACAATTGAAAACCTGCCGCCGCAAGCAGCGTTTTTGCTCAGAAAGACCGGAAGAGGGGAGAACGGAGGCAGGGGCCCTGCGTCTTCTCGGGAAAGAAACGGGTCGGAAATCCGGATGGATTTCCGACCCTTCGGTTGTTTTGAGCGTATTGAGAGAAACAGCCTTTGGAAGTTTGATGAGATAGGGCAAGATGCCGCAGAATCAAAAGAGCCCGGCCAAAATTTTTGCCGCTTCGCTGCGCTTCACGGTGCCGCCGGTGCGGACGGTGTTGTCTTCGTAGCCGCTAAGGAGCTTGAGTCCGGTGAGCACCGAAACGGATTCCCTGGCCCATTCCGGTACCTTTGCCGCGTCGGCGAAGGTGAGGTCGGGGGAAGGATACCCCTTTGGCAGAGTTTTTGCCAGCATGGTCATAAGCTCGCCACGGGTCACACTGTCATTTGCCGCATAGACCACGCCGGTCGAGGTGGCCCTTCCGCTGACTAGGCCCAGGGCGTAGACCGTTTTGATGTAGGGAACAGCCCACTCCGGCAGACGCTGGTTGTCTTCAAAGGGAAGGGAGGTGCCGGCGTAGGTTTCGGGGTTTTCACCGAGCAGCCGCACCAAAACGGCGGCGATCTCGGCACGTGTCATGCTGCGGTCGGGACGGAAGCAGAGAGCGCCGCCCTCGCCGATTTCACCAGAGAAAAGGCCCTGCGCCGCCGCATAGGCAACCGGATCTGCTGCCCAGTGACCGTGCATATCGGCAAAGAGAACTTCAGCCTCTCCGGCGTTGCCCAAGGTCAGCGAGGTGCGGGCAAGTGTGCCAAAGGCGCCGCAAGCTGTCAGCGTGAAACGGGTCAGCTCATCTTCCCGCAGCGAGACCGCTGCGGTCACGGTCAGAGTGTCCTTGTTGTAGGAGCAGGGGATCGATCTTCCGTTTTGCGTCAGAGTGAGCGATTCCACAGGGCCGCCGGAGGCGTCTGCCGCAGTGGCCGTGAGGGTGAACTGCAGAGAAGCAGACTGCTCGTCAGAGACCGGATCGGCCTTGAGCTCCGAGAGCAGCGGAATGGCTTCTGCACGGGGGGAAGAGGTATAGCAGGCAGTGATCTGATCGAGGAAGAGGCTGCCGGCCAGCTGCTGCGGCGTCACCTTGATTCCTGTGAGAGAAGCCGCGCCGTGCGGGATCGCAACCACGCAGAAGGTATACTTGCTGCTGCCCGGGAAGGAATAGTCGACGGTGCGCGTTCCAAAATTCAAGGTCAGGGAAGCGGCGTCACCCTTGAGGAAGAAGGAGAGGTGCGTTGGGGAATCCTTCAGAGACAGTGCGGCAGAGGGGGCGAGCGTGAAGCTTGCGGGCTCGGCGATTGAGTCGGATTCAGTGAGATAGAGGGAAAGCAGCCGTTCGGAGCGGGGAGCTTCTTCAAGGGAGAGGCCCAGGCCCTCGGGCAGACCGTCGCCCTCCTGTTCCACAGGCTTTTCCGAGGCTTCAGTAGGAGGGAGAGTTTCCGTCGGCTCTGTCTCCGTTTCGATTTCGGAGGAATTTGCAGACTCCGGCTCAGGTTGTTCAGGATCGATCGGCTGCTCGGAAGGATTTGTGGGTGGAGCATCGGTTTCCGGCAGTTCTTCAGGGAGGAAGTTATAATCGATACGCAGCGCCGACATCCCGCGGGCTACGTCATTGTGCGTCTGGGTCAGTGCCGCCTCGGCACCCGATGCGCTCCAGTTGCTGCCCTGCTCAAAGGGTTCTACCGTGTAGGGAGATTTTCCGGTGGAAAGGGGAACTTCCACCTTGCGGTCGCCCGCCGCAACGATCAGGGTGCCGGTGGTGCCTGAGGCGTCGGAAGCGGTCAGAAGACCTGTGGAGTCAACTGTTGCCGCCGCGCCCTCCACCGAGAAGGAGACCGCATCGGAAGAGAGCAGCACATTCTGACGACGCCACACGGCGCGAACCGAGAGGTGAACCTGCTCCCCTTCGTCAAGCGTGAGCGAGCTGATCGTGTTGTTTCCGGCATAGACCGAGAGCCGGTCGGGAGTTTCAATTACAGTGAGCGGCGCGCTTCCGGAGAGAGAGCCCGCCTTTGCACGAACCGTATAGGTGCCTTGGCGATCTGGAATGCGCAGAAGCCCGTCACGATCCTGTTCCCCTTCGAGAGACAGCGTCACATGGGAGGGCAGGGGGGCGGGGAAATAGTTTTCGTCTGTGGCATGGGAGCTCAGGCTGATGATCGAGCCTGCCAGGGCCACTGCCCCATATGGGGTAATGTGGAGCAATTCCGCCTCTTCGGTCGGTTGACTTGTGGAGCAGAGCAAAATGGCATTTGCCACTGCGCGCAGCCCTCCGTCGGAGGGCTTGGTTTTCAGAGAGGGATAGCTTTCATCTGGAGTTTTGGCGAGCAAAGCCGTCGAGCCGCCGCCATCGAGATTGATGGCCGAAATGCAGCCGCGTGCGGCAAATTCCCGGGCAAGCTGCGAAAGGGTCGCGCCGGCTGAGTAGTCACTGCGTCGCCCGTCTAGCGCATAGAGCAGCACGTCGCCGTTGCTGCAGACGCCGATGGCGGTGCGTGGATTTGCCGCGGCGATTGCATTATCGAAGTTGGCGCAGATCTGTCCATCCTCTACCAGAAGGTCGCCGCCGCCGACTGCCTGTGTCACATCGTTCCAGGCAGGCTCCTGCGCTTCGATCGAGAGGGTGAGTTCTTCTCCCGGCTGCATCAGGGTCAGCAACGGATAGGCGGTGCTGTCGACCGAAGCGGTGAGAACGCAGACTCCTTCGGGAATGGCCATGGAAATATCGGTTTCAATCACGTCTTCCACGCGCAGCCGCATGGTACCCCCGATGCGGGGATCGCCTTCCAGGACGCGCAGCATCACATCGCAGCCGGCGCCCTGATTTCGGGTTTCACCGGAAAAATCTCCGGTCAGCAGATAGATACCGCCGGCTGCCGTCCGCAGCTTGTTGAGATGTGCAACAGGGAGAACGGTGGTGGTACCGCGCAGGATCATGGTAAGTCCAGGCGCTCCGATCAGAGCAGAGCCGTCTGCCCGAAAACCTACGGCATTTCGTCCCGCGTCGCTGGAACGCAGGATTCCATCTGTGACGACAATTCCCATGGGAAGACCCGTCG
>JAEEGL013016471.1_pt1 | contig 10313 bp, 7 predicted proteins | sample 9134231 | NCBI WGS metagenome assembly JAEEGL01 (sample SAMN16246548, study PRJNA631951) | gut metagenome | biome: gut microbiome; feature: rumen; material: fiber-attached | host: Bos | place: Iran: Karaj | collected 2018-10
ACCCACTTGCCGTGGTAGAGGCTCGTGGGCGCGGCGTCGAAGTGCGTGTCGCCGAGGATCGAGATCGAGTAGGAATCGGCGATCGCGCAGGAGTGCACCCCGCCCGCCCAGGCGGTGCCGAACGCGGCAACGCCTGAGATGAAACTGCGCCGTGTAGTCATTTCTTCATCCACCCTGTACTGAGCGACCACAGGCGACAACGCGCGCTTCAATTCCCGGCCTTCTCCACCAGGATCTTCGCGGCGTGTCCGTTGAGGTCTACGGCCGGCGCGTCGCCGCATGCGGCGAAATCAAGCGCCGTTGCGAGCGTCTCGGCTGTCGCGTAGGCGCGGTGCGCCTCGATCGCCGCCTTCAGCTCGTCGTTCGCCTCCACCGTCACGCGGATGCGCTGCGTGACCTCGAAGTCCGCCTCCTTGCGCATCGCCTGCACGTGGCTCACGAACTCGCGGGCAAGGCCCTCGGCCACGAGCTCGGGCGTGAGCGCGGTCTCGAGGCCCACCACCACGGCGCCCTCCGAGGCCACCACGAGGCCGGCCTTGGGCGCGCGGGTTACGAGAACGTCGTCCTGCGTGATCTCGACGCCCTCGATCGTGAGGGGCCAGGCGGTCGCGCAGGAGCGCGACCCTCCCAGCGCGGCGATGGCGGCAGCGACGGCCTTCATCTTCGGGCCGCACTTCTTGCCGAGCGTCTTGAAGTTCGCCTTGTAGGAGACGTCGCAGAGCTCCGTCTCGTCCGCGACGAACTGCACGGCCTTGACGTTCAGTTCGTCCTCGATGAGAGACTCAAGTCCCTTCACGTCGCCGCCGGCCACCTTCAGGACGGAGAGCGGCTGGCGCACCTTGAGGTCGTTGTCGGCGCGCAGGCGCCGTCCCAGCTCCACGACGGCCTGCACGTCGGCCATGCGCCGTTCGAGGTCGAGGTCGCGCGCCGCGGCGTTTGCCGTCGGGAATTCGCACAGGTGCACGGATTCGGGATCGTTCGCGCCCTTCAGGTTGCGGTAGATTTCCTCCGCGATGAACGGCGTGAACGGCGCGGCCACCTTCGCGAGCTGCACGAGCACGTAGCGGAGCGTGCGGTAGGCGCAGAGCTTGTCGCCGTCGTTCTGCGATTTCCAGAAGCGGCGGCGCGAACGGCGGATGTACCAGTTCGTGAGGTCCTCGATGAACTTCACGAACGGACGCACCGAGCGCTGCAGGTCGTAGGCGTCCATCGCCGCCGTCACGTCGGCGATCAGCGTTTCCATGGAGGAAATGATCCAGCGGTCGAGCACGTTGTCCGAACGCAGTTCGGACATCTGGACTTCGCGTTCGTCGAAGCCATCCACGTTCGCGTAGGTCACGAAGAACGAGTAGGCGTTCCAGAGCGGGATGAGGATGTCGCGCATGAGCTGCTTGACGCCGTTCTCGGAGAACTTCAGGTTCTCGGCACGCACCACGGGCGAGTAGATCATGTAGAGGCGGATCGCGTCGGCCCCGTAGGTGTCGAGCATCTTCGTGGGGTCGGGGTAGTTCTTGAGGCGCTTCGACATCTTCTTGCCGTCTTCGGCGAGCACGAGGCCGTTCACGATCACGTTGCGGTACGGCGACTTGTCGAAGAGGCACGTGCCGAGCACCATGAGCGTGTAGAACCAGCCGCGGGTCTGGTCAAGGCCCTCGGCAATGAAATCGGCGGGGAAGAAGTCATTGACTGATGAAAGGTGAAAGGTGAAAGGTGAAAGGTTCTCAGCGCCCACATCTCCTTTACACCCTTCATCTTTCACCATTCCCCTTTCACCCATGTAGTGCTGCTGGGCGTAGGGCATGGAGCCGGACTCGAACCAGCAGTCGAGCACCTCGGGCGTGCGGTGGTAGGTCTTGCCGTCCTTCTTGATCACGATCTTGTCGATGAAGTGCTTGTGGAGGTCGGTCACCTTCTCGCCGGAGAGCGCCTCGAGCTCGGCCACGGAGCCGACGCAGATCATGTCGGACGGGTCGTCGTCGTTGATCCACACGGGGATGCAGCTGCCCCAGAAGCGGTTGCGGGAGATGTTCCAGTCGCGGGCCTCCTCAAGCCAGTTGCCGAAGCGCTTCTCTCCCACGTAGTCGGGCGTCCAGTGCACGGCAGAGTTGTTCTTGGCAAGGCGCCCGTGGAGATCCTCCACCTTCACGTACCATGCGTCGATCGCGCGGTAGATGAGGGGCGTGTCGGTGCGGTCGCAGAACGGGTAGGAGTGGACTATCGTCGCCTGGTGGACGAGCTTGCCCTCGGCCTTGAGGCGCTTGATGATGTCCTTGTCGCAGTCCTTGCAGAAGCGCCCCGCGTATTCGGGGACGGCGGCCGTGAACGCGCACGACTCGTCCAGCGGGTCGGCGAACGCCGCCATCCCGCCCTCCCTGCACACGCGGAAGTCGTCCTCGCCGTACGCGGGCGCGATGTGCACGAGCCCCGTGCCGTCGTCCGTCGTCACGTAGTCGTCGTTCAGGACGGTGAACGCGCCCTTCTCCGCTTGATCGGCGAAATACGGGAACATCGGCTCGTAGCGCCACCCCTTGAGGTCGCTTCCCTTGAACTCGGCAACGATCTCGTACTCGCCTTCCTTCTTGAAAATCGAACTTAGCCGCGCCTTAGCCATTATGTAGACGGGCTTCTCGCCGTCGGCAAGGTCGCGCACCGCCACGTAGTCGATGTTCGCTCCCGCGCAGATCGCGAGGTTCTCCGGGAGCGTCCACGGCGTCGTCGTCCAGATGAGGAAATAGATGTCGCTTCCCCCGCCCTTCACTTTTAGCTCTTCGCTCTTGACTGACGTGGCGCGGACGCGACACGTCACGGCCGGGTCCTGCACGTCCTTGTAGTTCGAGCCGGCCTCGAAGTTCGAAAGCGGCGTGGAGAGCTTCCACGAATACGGCATTATGCGGTGGCTCTTGTACACGCGCCCCTGGTTCCAGAGCTGCTTGAAGACCCACCACACGCTTTCCATGAAGCCCGGCTCCATGGTCTTGTAGTCGTTGTCGAAGTCGACCCAGCGGCCCATGCGAGTAACCGTCTTGCGCCACTCGCCGACGTACTTGAGGACCATCGAGCGGCACTGCTCGTTGAACTTGTCTACCCCGATCGTCTTTATCTCGTGAGCGCCCGCGATGCCGAGCGCCTCCTGCGCAAGGGCCTCTATGGGAAGGCCGTGCGTGTCCCACCCGAATCGGCGCTCGACGTACTTGCCGCGCATCGTCTGGTAGCGCGGCACGATGTCCTTGATGGTGCCGGCGAGAAGGTGCCCGTAGTGGGGCAGGCCCGTCGCGAAAGGAGGGCCGTCGTAGAAAGTGTAGCGCTCGCCGCCCTCGTTCTTCGCAAGCGACTTCCTGAACGTGTCGTGCGCGCTCCAGAAGTCGAGGATGCGCTCCTCCATCTCCGGGAACGCGACCTTGTTCGATACGGGTCTGAACATCTCTTGTTGTTCCTCTTTTGTGCGCCGGCCTTCCGGGCCTGGCGTCAGAAAACTATGGCGACGCCCGGCAGCGCCTCGCGTATGCGGGCCATCTCGTGCGGGTCGTTCCCTATCGGGGTGTCGCCAAGCTGCAGCGACAGAAGCCCCTTCCACGCGGAAAGGTCCTTGGGCAGCTTGGATATGCCGGTAAAGTTGAACGAAAGGTTCTTGAGCCCCTTCTTCCCCGCAAGCCACTCCGGAACCTCGGTTATGGGATTGCCCGAAAGCTCGATGTCGGTAAGGGAGGGAAGGTCCTTCAGCGTCTCGGGAACGGCCTTGAAGCTGTTGTTCTTGAGGTAGATGCGCCGCAGGTTCACAAGCCCCTTCAGGTCGGGCAGGGCGGAAAGCCTGTTCGAGTTGAGCCTCAGCCACTTGAGCGAGGCGAACTTCTCTATGCCGTCGACGCTTTCGAGGCTGTTGCGGTCGAGGTTGACGTAGTCGACGTCAGCCGGAATCTCCGGAAGGGACTTCAGCCCCTTGTCGGAGAAGTACGCGCGGCGCTCGGCCGGAACCGACTTAGAGGCCGGTTCCGGCTCGTTGAAGCACCCCGCGAAAAGAAGGATGCAAAATGTAAAATGCAAAATGCATAACGACCGAAAGTTCATCTTGAAAACCCCTCGTTCAGTACCTTCCATTCTACAGCTTTCGCACCTTCCGCCCCGGACTTCAGTTCGCCGCGGCGACAATGCCGGCGAAGTCGGCCGCCTTGAGGGCCGCGCCGCCGATGAGGCCGCCGTCGATGTCCTTCTTGGCGAGAAGTTCCGCCGCGTTGCCGGGCTTCATCGACCCGCCGTACTGTATGCGGACGGTCTCTGCGGTCTCGGCGCCGACGAGCTTGGCGAGCGTCGCGCGGATGAGCGCGTGCACTTCCTGCGCCTGGTCGGGCGTCGCGGTGCGGCCGGTGCCGATCGCCCACACGGGCTCGTACGCGATGACGAGCTTCGCGCAGTCGGCGGCCGTCACGTCCTTGAGGCCGACTTCCATCTGGCGCACGATGACTTCCTCGAGCTTGCCGCCGTCGCGCTCCTCGAGCGTCTCGCCGACGCACACGATGGCCGTAAGCCCAGCCGCTATCGCGGCCCTTGCACGGAGGTTCACCGTCTCGTCGGTCTCGCCGAAATACTGGCGGCGCTCGCTGTGGCCGATGATGACGTACTTGGCGCCCGCGTCGAGGAGCATCCCCGTGGAAATCTCGCCCGTGTACGCGCCGGACTCCTTCCAGTGGCAGTTCTCCGCGCCGATGCCGACGTGCGTCCCGGCGGCGGCCGCAACAGCGGCGGGGACGTCAATCGCGGGCGTGCAGCACACGACCTCGACGTTAGCAAAGCCCTTCGTCGCCTCGACGACGCCCTTGACGAGCTCCCCGGCCTGCGAGGGGAGAATGTTCATTTTCCAGTTGCCTGCTATTATTTTCCTTCTCATTTGTTTTTTCTCCTTAAACGTTGCCCTTTTCCGAAAGCGCGAAACGGCGGTACTTGACCCCAGCCGACTTGAACATCTTCTTCACGGTGTCGAGGAACGCGGTATAGTCGCCGTCGTAGACGACCTCGCGTATGCCGGCGTTGATTATGAGCTTGGCGCAGATAAGGCAGGGCGAGATGGTGACGTACAGCGTCGCCCCGTCGATGGCGACGCCGTGCAGCGCCGCCTGGCAGATCGCGTTCTGCTCGGCGTGTGTGCAAAGGCACTCGTCGAGCCCCTTCCCGCTCGGCGTCTTGCCGGCGCAGCGGGGGCAGCCGCCCTCGAAGCAGTTCTTCACGCCACGCGGCGTTCCGTTGTATCCAGCCGAGAGAATGTGGTTGCGGTTCATGATTACCGCGCCCACCTTGCGCCGAGAGCAATTCGATCTCTTGGCCACGACGTGCGCGATCTCCATGAAGTATTCGTCCCAGCTGGGACGCGGATCTCGTTTCTTCCTCGCCATATTTATGGGTATTATATCAAAAAAACGGCAACTATGGCAGAAAATGCCGTCTCGCGCCGCGGCAACTGGTCAGCGGCGCCGCGGATATTCGTTTAGCTTGCGGTCGAGGAAGCGGTACGCCGTCTCGAGGATGTACATCGGCGGCCTATGGGCGCACTGGTGGTTGAGGAAGAGGAAGTCGTCGGGATACTCGTCGTAGACGTGGGTGGAGAGTATCTCGGTCTGCGACGTCGAGTCGTCGGTCTTGCCGGAGATGATGCAGAGGGGCTTCCCGCCGCCGATGGCGATGAGCTGGTTGTTGTCGAGGCCGCGGCGGCGCGCGTCGTTGAGGATGAGCCCCCAGTACCACGGAGACTCCCAGTGGGTCTGGTCGAAGCGCATGCCGAAGTCGCTCGCGACGACCGCCTTGATGCGCTCGTCGAGAAGGCCGGAATAGAACGAGCCCTGGCCGCCGAGGGAGTGGCCGCAGATGCCGATGCGCTCGGGGTCGACCCTCGGGTCGGAGACGAGGAGGTCGGTCGCGAGGCGCGTGTCGAACACCTTCTTCGCCATGCAGTTCCACGTCGGCCACTCGGAGTAGAACTTCTTCGAGATGATCGTCCAGCGGCTGAAGTCCTTTACCTTGAGGTCGGGTATGTAGTTCTTGTGGTACGTCTCGGAGCTCATCGAGGCCCAGCCGCGCTCCGCGAAGTGGCGCATGAAGGCGACGGGGAGCTGGCCCTTGATGTCCTCGCCCGTGTCGAAGTTGCGCGCGATCATCTGGTCGGGCTGGTAGTACGGCACGACTATGCCGGGGATCTTGCCCTCGAACTTCTTGGGGAACGTGAGCAGCACCTGCTGGAAGGTACCCGGGCCGTTCGCCTGGAGGTAGAGCTCGCCGTCGCACTCGGGCCAGTCGAACTTCCTCACGAGAGTCACCTTGCGCTCGAACTTGAGGTAGTCGGCCGGGGGATCGATGTAGGCCTTCCACATCGCCTTAATCGCCTCAAAGTCGTTCGGGTCGACCATCGGCCCCCTGTAGGGGTGCTTCTTGACGTACGGCTCAAGCGGCTCGGCCGGCTTTTCGTACTTGGCAAGGCGCGTAAAGACGCGAAGGCCGCTCGACGGCGCGTCGGACGTGCGGTCGGGGAAGTAGGTGAAGAGCGATATCGAGCACTTCTTCGCGTTCACCGCCCAGCATCCGCCGCAGGAGAACATCCTCGTGCCGCACTTGGCGTCGCCAAGCACCCATTCGCGCACGTTGCCGAGCATGTCGTAGAGCCCCCAGGCGTTCGGCCTGTATGAGCCCGCCTTCGCAGTGCCCGCCTCAAGCCCGCAGTCGCGGAAATACTTGCGCCCGCCGTTGTAGTAGTAGCGGCCGAGCGGGTCCATTGCCTTGTCGTGGTCGGGGTCGGTCATCTTGGAGCCATCGGTGAAGTCGCCCTCGAGCCCGGCGTGCGCCGCGTATTCCCACTCCTCCTTCGTCGGCAGCGTGAACGCGATGCCCGTGCGCGACGAGAGGAGGTCGAGGAACTTGTGGGCGTCGTCGAACGAGACGCACTCCACGGGGCGGAGCTCATAGCACGAGTCGTTGCAGAAGAACGAGGGCCTGTCGCCCATCGCGATCTCCCACTGGCGCTGCAGCACCTCGTACACGCCCGCGTACATCCCGTCGGGGAGCTTCCGCAGGACGAGCTCTCCGCCCGACGGCGCGGGGGATTTCTCCGCCGAGAACTTCTTGGTGTCGAAAGTCGCGAGGTCCACCGACAGGAATTCCGCCGCAACCGCAAAAAGCGGCAGGGCGACTATTTGTGCAGCAATCAATCTACGCATGGTTTGTTGTTCCTTATTGCATCAGTCAAATCTGTATGTCGCGCCGGGCTCGGGCGCCGCGACGCACGGTATGCCCTGGTCCTTCAGGAGCTCCGCCATCGCCGCGACCTTCTCCGGGTCGCCGTGCACGGCGAACGCCTGGCGCACGTTGTCCTTTATCTCAGATATCCAGTCGACGAGACCCGCCCTGTCGGCATGGGCGGAAAGCGCGTTTATGACCTCGACGCGCGCCTTCATCTCGACTTCCTCGCCGAGCACCTTTATTACGGGCCGCCTCTCGACGATGCGCCGACCGAGCGTGTTCTCGGCCTGATAGCCGCAGATGAGGATCATGTTGTCCCCGTCGGCCGCGCAGTGGCGCAGGTGGTGCAGGACGCGCCCTCCCTCGCACATGCCGCTGGCGGCGATGATTATCATGGGGCCGGGCGCGTCGTTGAGCGCCATCGACTCCTCTGGCGTGCCGACGAACGTCATCCCAGGGTATTCAAGCGGGCTTTCGCCTGCGGCGATCATCTGCCGCGCCTCGTCGTTGTACACCTCGCGGTGCCTGGCGTAGATGCCCGTCGCCTTGCGCGAAAGCGGGGAGTCGACGTAGAGCTTGACCTCGCGAGGCACCTTGCCCTTCAGGCGCAGGCGGTTCAGGTACCAGATGATCTGCTGCGTGCGCCCGACGGAGAACGCGGGGATGAGCAGCTTGGAGTTGTGCCTGTCGATGTGCTTTAGGTAGCGCTCGAGCCTGAGCTCCACGTCGTCGGCGGACGGATGGAACTTGTCGGCATACGTCGACTCGACAATGAGTATGTCGGCACCGGAGGGATATTCGTAGTGGCGCAGGATGGGCTGGTTCGGCTGGCCGAGGTCGCCCGAGAAGAGTATCCTGTGCCTGTGGCCGTGGTCGGAGCGCACGTCGAGCTGGACGAGGGCGCTGCCGAGGATGTGGCCGGCGTTGAAGAGCTCGAGCGTCACGCCGGGGCAGATCTCGCGCGGCTCGTGCATGTGCACGGGGGTGAAGAGCTTCATGAGCGCATCGACGTCGCTTTCCTCGTAGAGCGGCTCGAAAAGCGCCTTTCCGTCGCGGCGGCGCTTCTTGTTGATGCATTCAAGGTCGCGCTTCTGGAGGAAGCAGGAGTCCCTAAGCATTATGTCGCAGAGCTCGACGGTGGAAGTCCTCGCGAAGACCCTGCCCCTGAAGCCCTGCCTCACGAGCTGCGGCAGGTTGCCGGAGTGGTCTATGTGGGCGTGGGAGAGGACCACGTAGTCGATGGTGGAGGCGTCGACGGGCAGATGGCGGTTCTTCTCGAATGCCTCCTTGCGCCGCCCCTGGTAGAGACCGCAGTCAAGCAGTATCCGCTTGCCGTTCGCCTCGACAAGGTGCATCGACCCGGTAGTCGTCTGCGCCGCGCCGTAGAACGTTATTCGCATGTGTTATCGCCCTCCATGAAATATGCGGTATTATACATAAAATCCGCAGTCAAAGTCAAGAAGACGCAATTCAGCGCGGCTTTCTGCCCAATGTGGAGAGGAACTTCGCGGAGGTCTCGATAGTCTCGAGCATGTTCGTGACCCCGAAGTGCTCGAGCGTGAACCAGCCGTCGTAGCCCCACACCTCGCGCGGCAGCTCTATCATCCTGCGGGCGGGAATCGCCCCCGTGCCGAACGCGACGGAATACTTCGTGTCGCGGCTCTCGACCGGCCTGTCCTTCAGGTGGAAGTGGCTTACGCTGCCTGCAAGCTCCTTGAGCGCGTCCTCGGCGCTTTCGCCGCGGAAGTGGAAGTTGCCCGTGTCGAACGCAAGCCGCACGTGCGGGGCGCGCTTCAAAAAGTCCTTCGTGTTCGCGATGTCGGCCGTGGGGGATTCGGCGTTGTCGTAGTCCTCGATCGTGACGACGACGCCCTTCCCGGCGGCATACGCGGCATACCGCTCAGTGCGCTCGACCACAAGAGTCCTCATGGCCGGGTCGTCCGCAAGCGAGCCCCTCGACGTCGCCGGGACGACGAGTATCCTGTCGCAGCCGTTCTCAACGGCCTTCTCGACTATCTCGCGCCCCTTCGCCTCGTCGTACCGCTCGTCGAAGTGCGGGAACCAGATGACGCAGGAAATCGCGAACCCGGCGTCCCTGTAGAGCTTGATCGTCGCCCTTCTCGTCGAGGACCAGATGTCCACGCCCTCGAAGCCAAGCGCGCGCACCCTCCGCGCCACCTCCGCAAGCGGAAGCTTCGACTGCTCGGCGGCCTCCTCGATGTGGTCGGAGAAGATGGAGAACTTTAGCCGCGGCGAAATTCCCGCAGCCCGCTTCAGAAGGTGCACCGCCGCGCACGTGACGTCGTTCGAGGCCGCGTCGCGCCAGCGGCCGTCGCCGCCCTGCGCGGAGACGAGGCGCACGGCAAGGTCGGTCTTCGTCTCGCCCTCCTTGCCGGAAAGCGCCTTCTCGTCGCGCAGGAAGTCGGCAAGCGTGCCGAACCTCGCGTCCTTCGGCGCCCGCGAAATCGCGTGCTCCACCTCGTTCATTACGCTCGGCTCCAGGATGTCCGGGTCTGCGAGCGGCTGAAGCGCGATTGTCGCGGCCAATACGAACATTGTCATGGGATTTCCCTTTCGATATGCGAACTACAAAGGAAGACGCCGAAAGCGCTTCGCCATGAAAGGCGCAAGCACGACGAGGCACACAAGAAGCAGCAGGAACCCCGGCGCATCTGACTTTTTCGCCATGGACTCGTCGAAATCGAGCGACTTGTCGCCGTGCAGGGCCTCCATCTCCTTCTGCTTGAGTCCCTTCTCCTGCGCCGCCGTCTCTACGACGATGTAGGCGGACTTCGTCGTGAGCGTTCCAGTCTTGCGCGAAATTTCGAGAAGCTCGCGCCTTGAGTCGAGCGCGGGTTTAAGGAACGCATTGTTCTCAAGTTCCCACGCTTTCGCACCCTCTGTCCACGCGCCGCCAATCTTCGTCGCGCCCTTGAGGTTTGCGAACACGACCGCACCGCCATCACTCCACCGGCAGGGAACGGCAACCTTACCGCCATCCTCGCCGTCGAGGAAGAACCATCCATCGAGAGGCCTGTCGCCAAGCGACGCAAGCCCTGGAAGTTCGCGGCGCAAGATGGCGAGGTCTGCTTTCG
>JAEEGL013568734.1_pt1 | contig 10313 bp, 13 predicted proteins | sample 9134231 | NCBI WGS metagenome assembly JAEEGL01 (sample SAMN16246548, study PRJNA631951) | gut metagenome | biome: gut microbiome; feature: rumen; material: fiber-attached | host: Bos | place: Iran: Karaj | collected 2018-10
AATGCTGTTTGTGAAGCAAATGGACTTCCTACTGTTGACTACGTTACTGAAGAAGAAGTAGAAAAGAAAGAACCAAAAGAAATTAAGGTTGAAACTAAAGTAGTTGAATTCGATGATTTCTCTGAAGAAGAAAAAGAAGAAAAACCAAAGAAAGAAACTAAGAAAGCTACTAAAAAAGAAGTAAAAGAAGAAGTAGTAGAAGAAGAACCAAAGAAAGAAACTAAGAAAGCAGCTAAAAAAGAAACTAAAAAAGAAGAAAAAGTTGATTATTCAGCTATGACTGTTGCTGAACTTAAGAAGTTAGCAAAAGAAAAAGGTATTAGTGGATATTCAACAATGAAAAAAGATGAATTAATTTCATCATTGAATTAGGAGGATACATATGGAAATTAGTGCTAGTATGGTTAAAGACCTAAGAGAAAAAACTGGAGCTGGAATGATGGATTGCAAGAAAGCTTTAGTTGAATGCAATGGTGATATGGATGCTGCAATTGATTATTTAAGAGAAAAAGGTATCTCTAAAGCAGCTAAAAAGACTGAAAGAATTGCTGCAGAAGGTCTTTCAAATATTTATGTTAAAGATAATGATGCTGTAATTATAGAAGTTAATTCTGAAACTGATTTTGTTGCTAAAAATGCTGAATTTAAAGAACTATTAGATAAAATAGGAAATGCACTTTTAGAAAGTGATGCTAAAACTTTAGAAGAAGGATTAAATGTTAAAGTCGGTAGTGATACTGTTAATGATTTAATAGTAGGAGCTACTGCTAAAATTGGTGAAAAAATTAGTTTAAGAAGATTTGAGAAGGTAAGTAAGACTAACGGTGAGGTTTTCGGAACTTATTTACATATGGGTGGAAAAATTTCTTCATTAACTGTTGTTGAAGGTAATGATGAAGCAGTTGCTCGTGATGTTGCAATGCAAGCTGCAGCAATGAGACCACTTTATGTAAATGTTGAAAGTGTTCCTGAAGAAGATTTAGAACACGAAAAATCTATTATTCGTGAGCAAGTAATAAATGAAGGTAAGAAACCTGAATTTGCTGATAAAATTGTTGAAGGTAGATTAAGAAAATTCTATGAAGAAACAGTTTTAGAAGAACAAGCATTTATTAAAGATTCAGATATGACTGTTAAAACTTATTTAGAAAATAATAAATCTAAATTAGTAAAACTTGTTAAATATGAAGTTGGCGAAGGAATGGAAAAGAGAAACGATGACTTTGCTCAAGAAGTTATGAGCCAAATTAAATAATTAATTAAAAACACAAATATTAAATTTGTGTTTTTTTATGCAAAAAAGTAGTGTTTTCATGTTTAAACTTCTAATTATATTATTAGGAGGCAATATGCAAGACAATTACTATGAAAATATAAAAGAATCATTAATTAATAATGAAATAACTAAAAGAGTAAAAGAATATTCTAAAAATAAAAGTGATTTAGAGACGTATTATAAAGTGGGAAAACTCTTAAGTGAAGCAGGTAAACATTATGGGGAAGGAATAATAAAGAAATATTCTATTCAATTAACTAATGAATTAGGCAAAAAGTATTCTTATAGAACTTTAAATTATATATTAAAATATTATAATTTTCAAAAAATGCAGCCAGTTGCTGCAAAATTAACCTGGTCACATTATATAGAATTATTGTCATTAAAAGATATTAATAAAGTAAACTATTATATTAATTTATGTATTAATCAAAGCTTAAGCAGAAATGATTTAAGAAAACGAATTAAATCAAAAGAGTATGAAAGATTACCAGATAGTACAAAGAATAAACTAATTAACAGTGAAAAAACTAATATTAAAGAATTAATACCTGAACCAATAATTATAAAAAGTAATTTAAAAGATAAAGAACTAATTAGTGAAAAGATATTGCATAGATTAATAGTAGAAAACATTAAAGGTTTTATGAATCAACTAGGATCTGATTATTCTTATGTAAGTGATGAATATAAAATTAAAATAGGAGACAGTTATAACTATATAGACTTGTTACTATTTAATATTAAATATAATTGTTATGTAGTAGTAGAACTTAAAGTAACTAGTCTAAAAAAAGAGCATATTGGTCAAATAGAGATATATATGAATTATATTGATCAGAATATTAAAACAATATATCAAGATAATACTATTGGAATAATACTAGTTAAAAGAAATAATGAATTTATAATAGAGTATTCATCTGATGATAGGATAATATCTAGAAAATATGAAATAAAATAAAAAGTTGATTTCTCAACTTTTTAAGGTTCATAAACAGTTCCAAAGAACCAAATATTATCATTTTCTTTTTCTTTAATTAAGAATAAGAATGGTCTATTAAATACAATATTTATTTTATCTTTTTCAAGAGGCATTGCAGTGTTTTTAAACATTCCAAAATATGTAACTGCTGATGCTTTAGTGCCATATTCGCTTAGTTCAATATGAGTTTTATGAATAGCTTCTCCTACGTATAGTTCTAGTAAACTATTGTCGTTTAACATTTCTTTAAAATTAGCTTTATTTTCATCAAACGCATCTGTTATTCCAAGAAATTTTAAATCATCCATAAATTTTTCATACTTGTAATCAAATTTGAATTTAGGAAGTGATAAATTAATTTCTGTGTTTTCATCATTTGTTTTTTTATTGTTTAGTAAACTATTAAGTTCATCTTTATTAAATTTATTTATATATTCTTTAATATTACTATTTGGTAAAATTGCAATAAATTCTAATTCAACATCACCATATTTCTTATAATCTTTTATTATTCCTTTGGCATTATTATTTTCAATATATATCACATCTTCATCAGTATGCATCATATCTACTTCTTTAGTAGTATTGTCTATTTTAGTAAATGTTTCTTTTCTTGTATTATTTTCTATAAATTGATTTTTCCATTCAACATCTATTGCTATAGCATTAGCAATTCCAAGGACAAAATCTTTATCCATTTGATCAAGTATTTTATCTATCATTCCATATGTTTTTTCTTTTGTCCAATCATTTATTACTCTAGGAGTTTCAAATTCATCAAATAATATTTCACTATCGTAATTATTTTTTACATTCGTTATATAATTATTACTAATATCATTTTTATATTTATTTTTGATGAACAGTGCATTAGATATAGCAATTCTATCTTTTATATTGTTTATTTTAGTAATATTATAATTCTTTAATACATCATCTATTTGTGTTTTTGTATTATCTTTTGCACCATCTTTTAAAATTGTAAGAGCATATCCTATAGAATAAGGACTTATTAAATAGTTTTTATCTTCTTTATTAGCAGCATGAATAATATTATAGTCAAATGAAGACGTTTCTGTTATTTCACTAGGATTACTAGGAGTAGGTTTCTTTTCCCACTTTAATGTAATTCTTTTGTAAATTGAAAATATTATAATAGCACTAACTAATAGTATTAAAATAATTAAAATAATTTGTTTTCCTCTCATATTTATACACCTCATATTAATTATATTATAAAAATAAATATATTACTAATTGTTTATTGAAATTTTACTTGAAATTTGGCACTTTTTGTAATATAATTGTCTATAGTCATGAAGGGAGGGAAGAGAAGTGACACATGTTGATGTAAAAGACGGAAATGTTGAGGGTGCATTAAAACGTTTTAAAATGAAAGTTCAAAGAAGTGGTATCCCTACTGAAATGAAGAAAAGAAAAGAATATTCTAAACCAGGAATTCTTAGAAGAGAAGCTAAAAAAGAAGCTATAAGAAATGCTAAAAAGCATAACAAACAAAGATATTAATTTGTAGGAGGCAATATTTATGTTATATGAAACAATTTCAAATGATATGAAAGAGGCTATGAAAAGCCATGATAAAGAAACTCTTAGTACTCTTAGATTATTAAAGTCTGCAGTAGATGCATATATTATTAATAACAAAATGGAAAGAGGAACTGCTAGTGACGAAGTTGTTATAGATGTTGTTAGTAAACAAGTTAAAACACATAAAGAAAGCATTGAAGAATTTAAAAAAGGTAATAGACAAGATTTAGTCGATAATTTAGAACGTGAAATTAATCTATTATCTAAATATTTACCAGTTCAATTAACTATAGAAGAAATAAATGCTGAAATAGATAAGGCTTTTGAAAAAGTAAATCCAACATCTATTAAAGATATGGGACTTTTAATGAAAGAATTAACTCCTGTACTTAAAGGTAAAGCAGATATGAAAGTAGTTAATGAAATAATTAAATCAAGATTAAATTAGAAACATTTATGTTTCTTTTTTTATGCAATAATCTCTATATATGGTATAATATTTAATATGAAATGTGTTATGTATAGAATACTCAGATTTACATTAAAACCTATTTATAGGTTACTATATATGCCTAAGTATGAAGGATGTGATAATATTCCAAGTACTGGTGGTTTTGTGTTTGCTGGAAATCATACTAGTTTTATGGATGCAGCAACTATAGTAAGCACTCCTAAAAGAATAATACATACATTATCTAAAAAAGAATTATTTAAAGGTGGTATTATTAGTGCATTTTTTAGAAGTATGGCTTGTATTCCAGTAGATAGAAAAAACCATGATGAAAACGCCAAAAAAGAAGTAATAGATATGTTGAATAATGGACATGCTGTTGGTATATTTCCAGAAGGAACTATCAATAGAACTTTAGGAACAAAAGATGAAGTGCCACTTCTTCCATTTAAAAAAGGAGCAGTTAATTTTGCACTTAAAACAAATACTCCTATAGTACCTTTTGCAACTACAGGTAAATATAGAATATTAAGAAAAGGTTTAATAGTTAGATATGGTAAACCTTATTATGTAAAAAGTAATGATATAGAAAAAGAAACTGAAATTTTAAGAAATAAGATCCTTAAACTAAAAGAAGGTGTTTTAGATGAAAAGTAAATTAAATGCTAAAACAACTATGTATGAAGAATTAATTAAAAATAAAGATAATTATAGTGATTATACTGCTATAACATGTAATCAAAATAAAATAAAATATAGCTCATTTATTAATAAAATAGATGAGTATGCAAACTCATTTTATAAAATGGGTATTAATGAACTAGAAACGGTTACTATAATTCTTCCTAATTTAATTGATACTTTAGTTTCTATTTATGCACTTAACAAAATAGGTGCTATTTGTAATATAATGCATTATTTATCAAGTGAAGAAGAGATAAGAAAAAGCGTAAATGAAACTAAGTCACATTATATTATAACTGATGAAAATAAGCTTAAATTCATAAAAGAATTATGTGATGAAGAATATATATATAATATAATTTATATTTCTGTAAATGATATATTAACTCCATTTGATAAAATTAAAAACATTTTTAAATCAAGAACTAATTTATCAGTTAAATATATGTCATTTTATAGATGCAGAATTATTGGAAAAAGTCTAAAAAAAGAAATAAAAACATATAAAAACCAAAAGAATATTGCTCTTATTATTAATAGTAATTCTAAGAAGATATATATAAGTAACTATAATATTAATTATTATGCTAATAACTATAATATAGATAAATATATATATAAAGAAGGATTAAAGATATTTACAGATAACTCAATTATTAATAATTTACCTATATATCATAGAGCATTATTAAGTGGACAAAATATAATATTAAATCCATATAATAATCCTAAATTAATAATAGATTATATCTTAAATGAAGAGCCAAATATTCTAGAAATTTCTTCTAATATATTAGAAAAAATATGTATTAATAGAAAGATGAATAGAAAAGATTTATCTTTTATTAAACTAATTATTTGTGAGAAAGATACACTAAGTGATGCATCTTATCAAAAAATTAAAAAATTTTTTAATATTAACTTCTGTGATGCTAAAATAATAACATCTTATGGAATGCTAGAAACTACATCTAACTTTACATATAATAGCTTACTTGATAGTAAAATTGATAGCGTAGGTATTCCTATTAAAGATATGTGTGTTAAAATTATTAATGTTGATAATGATAAATTATGCAAAGTTAATGAAACAGGTCGTATATGTATAAGTGGTCCATTATTAACAGAAGGAACATATAAAAAAGATAGTGATGGAAAAGAATGGCTTTATAGTGATGATATAGGTCATTTAGATGAAGATGGATATTTATATTTTAAATCATGTTTAAAAAGAGTAATTACATCTGATGGAGTAAATATTTATCCAGAAGAAATAGAAAAAATTATTAAAAAACATGATTATGTAAAAGATGTATCTATAGTGGGATTTCCACATCCATATAAAAAAGAAGTAGTAAAAGCATATATAGTTCTTAAAGATAAATATGTACTTAATAGTGAAATTAAAAAGAGTATAAAGGAATATTGTGAGAAAAATGTTGCAAAGTATGCTCTTCCATATGCTTATGCATATAGAAAGGAACTTCCAAAGAATGCTATTGGAAAAGTTGCATACTCTGAACTAATTAATACTGATGAGGAGGAATAATATGTCTAAAATTAAAGGAGAATGGAGTTATAAATTATTAAGACCATTTGTAAAATTATATTTTAAGTTGAGATTTCATCCAACAGTATATGGAAGTGAGAATATCCCTTTAGATGGACCTATAGTTGTTTGTGGAAATCATAGACATACACATGATCAATTTAATGTAATGATAGTTACTAAAAGAGTAATTCATTATATGGCAAAAGATGAATATTTTAAAGGAAAAGGGGCATGGTTTTTTAAAGCAGCTTGTTGCATACCGGTTGATAGAACTATTCATGATGAAGTTGCTAAAGAACGTGCCCGTGAAGTTTTAGAGCAGGGTGGCGCTCTTGGAATATTTCCAGAAGGTACTCGTAATAAAACAATAGGCACTCCTGATGAAGTGGTAATGCTACCATTTAAATTTGGTGCTGTATCTCTTGCACAAAAGACTAATGCTTTAATAGTACCTTTTGCAACTACAGGGGAGTATACTGGAAAGAAGGGTAACTTAGTTACGAGAATAGGAAAACCATTTAGTGTTCAAAATATGGATCTTGAAAAAGCAAATGACTTGCTAAGAGAAAAAATATTAGAATTAATGCAAATAAAGGAAAAATAGTATATAATATAGTGAAGAAGAGGTGAAATATGAAATTTATTTTAACCGCAGGTGGTACTGGAGGTCATATATATCCTGCACTTTCAGTATTAGATGAAATTAAAAAAGATAAAAATAATGAGTACTTATATATTGGTACTACTGATAGAATGGAAAGTGAATTAATACCAAATATGGGTATTCCATATGAAGGCATTGAAGTATATGGTCTTTCTAAAACTAATGTTTTCCAAAATGTTAAAAATTTAAAATGTATAAGAAAAGCTTATAATAAATGTTTAAAAATAATGGATGAATTTAAACCTGATGCAGTTATAGCATTTGGTGGATATGTAACTCTTCCAGTATGTTTAGCAGCTAAGAAAAGAGGAGTTAAAGTATTTTTACATGAACAAAATATGTTACCTGGCAAAGCTAATGTATTTATTTCTAAGAAAGCAGATGCAGTATTTGTATCATTTAAAGAAGGAACTAGAAAATTAAAATGTAAAAATATTATTTATACTGGAAATCCTGTTAGTCAAAGAGCAGTAGAAACTAAAAAGTATGATAAAACATTACTTGGTCTTTCTAAAGATAAAAAACTAATTGTAATAGTAATGGGTTCTTTAGGAAGTACATCAGTAAATGAAAAACTACTTGATTTCTTAAGAACATATGAAAAAGAAGATACTGAGATAGTATTTATTACTGGTAAAAAGAGTTTTGCAACATTAAATAATAATTTAATTGTTCCAAAAAGTACAAAAATATTACCATTCTTTGAAAACTTACCAAGTTTAATGAAATCAGCTGATCTTATAATTTCAAGAGCTGGTGCTTCAACTATAGCTGAAATTATGGCTACTAAAACACCATCAATATTAATACCAAGTCCATATGTTGCGAATAATCATCAATATTATAATGCTCTTGATTTAGTTAATAAAAACATAAGCATTATGTTAGAAGAAAAAGATTTAAATAAAGAATCTTTAATCGAAGCAATAGATGAAATATTTAAAGAAGATACATTTAAAGAAATTAAAAAGAATTTAAAAGAAATAAAAGATTTATCTTCTAGTACTATTATAATGGAAGAGATTATTAAGGAAATAAAAGGAAAAAATGGAAAAAAGGAAAATTAAAAAATTCAATTTTAAGAAATTTTTAATATTCTTAATACTAATAATTATATTATTTATAGTATTAAGATACTTTTTGAATATGAAATTAAAAAATATAATAGTTATTAATAATAATTATTATAGTGATGAAGAAATAATTGAAACTGCTGGTTTAGAAGAGTATCCTAAATTCTTCCTAATAAATAAAAAGAAAATAGTTAAAAAATTAAAAAAATTAGATTTAATTGAAGATGTTAAAGTAACTAAAAAATATGGATATATAATTGAATTAAATGTAGAAGAGAAAAAAGTATTATATTTAGATAGATCCACTAATTTATATAAAACATCTGATAATAACAAATATGATCTTAAAAATATTACTGGAGTTCCTACATTGATTAATTATATTCCAACTGATATTGAAACTAAATTTGTTAAGAAGTTTAAAAAAATAGATATAGATATTATATCTACTATTAGTGAAATAGAATATGATAAAACAGCTTATGATAGTGAAAGATTCTTACTCACTATGAACGATGGAAATACTGTATATATTAATATAGCAAGGCTAAATTTATTAAATAAATATATTGATATAGTAAAGAAACTAGATAATAAAAAAGGAATACTTTATTTAGATAGTGGTAATTACTTTGAAGTAAAACAAAAATAGATATGAATATTCATATCTTTTTTTAATATATTTTATTATGAGTAAGTTAGATAGTTTTAAAAAATTTGTATTTAATCATCCAGAGTTTGCAGATTATGTTAAAGCAAATAATGTATCTTGGCAATCACTATATGAACTATATGATATATATGGAGAAGATACTAAAGTGTGGAGTAAATATTTAACTAAAAGTGAAAGTTCTATTTTTAATATAAATGGACTATTAGATACAATTAAAAATATAGATTTAAATTCTTTAGAAGAAAATATAAATAATATACAAAAAGCAGTAGGATTCGTAGAAGAATTAACTAAAAAAGAAGAAATAAAAGAAGAAAAAAGTGAACCAAAAGAAACTAAAATAGATAATATATACGGTGATAAATGAAATATAATGTGTTAGAAAAATTACATAAAGATCCTAAATTTTTAAATTATTTAAGACAAAACTCATATTGGTATAAAATGCTTAATAGAGATAGTAACTCTTATAATATATTTGTACATGATATGAAAATAAAGTATAAATTAAGAGCAATTGATAAAGTAGATAACTTTGTTGATAGCGTAGATTTAATAACTAAAATAATAGATGCAAGTTAATACTTGCATTTTTATGTGTAAAAAATAGTATTTAATTAATTTTTATAGTTGACAATTCAAGCAAATTGAATGTATAATTGATATATAAGATAAGGGATAATTAGAAAGGAAGGAATTGAAAATTATGAATAAGAAAGGTTTTACATTAGTTGAGTTATTAGCAGTTATTGCAATTTTAGCAATTTTAGTTATTATAGCATTACCAAACGTATTAGAGTTATTCCAAAGTACTAAAAAGAATGCATTCTTCGATGAGGTTAATGCTGTATATACTCAAGCAGTTAATAAATATGTGTTAACTCAATTTGGTACAAGTACTGGTAATCAAGTATTTTGTTCTGCTGCTGATTGCGAAAAATTAAATGTACAAAATGGTACTGGAGACTTCCGTTATTGTGTTATAGTAGATGCTCATGGTAAAGTTACTACTATAAATGTAACAGATGGTGAATATAGATTTTCTGGTACTAATGTTACAAAAGCATCTGAATTAAAGGCTAGAGATGTTCAAGATTTTGTGACAGGTAAAAATGCTGATCCTACTAAATCAAGCAATACAATAACTGGCTGTGCTGCTGTTAGTTAAGACCTATTAAGGTCTTTTTTCTTGCAATAAAATATTATATAATTAATATGGTGATTTTATGAATAATGAACTTATTATTGGTAGTCATGTTAGTTTTGTTAATAGTACGCAATTACTTGGTAGTGTAGAAGAAGCACTTAGATATAATGCAAATACATTTATGTTTTATACTGGTTCTACTCAAAGTACACAAAGAGGTATTATTAATGATGTTCTAACATACAAAGCTTTTGAATTAA
>JAEEGL013995469.1_pt1 | contig 10313 bp, 4 predicted proteins | sample 9134231 | NCBI WGS metagenome assembly JAEEGL01 (sample SAMN16246548, study PRJNA631951) | gut metagenome | biome: gut microbiome; feature: rumen; material: fiber-attached | host: Bos | place: Iran: Karaj | collected 2018-10
ACACTGCAGGTACTGAATGCCTGCATTGGTCTGAATTTGGGCCGTCGTCGTGGATATTCCAAAAGCAACGAGAAACAGGGAAATGATAATCTTTTTCATTGTGACACACTATTTCGTGCAAAAGTACAAAATAAGAATGAAAACACCAAAAACTTTTGATGATTCATTTGGTCATTTCAATTGAAAAGCGTAATTTTGCAGCTTATGCGACGGAATGATGTCATAAAAGGCTTTCGTATTGGCATTCCCATTGGCATGGGCTACTTTGCTGTTGCCTTCTCGCTGGGCATCATTGCCAAGCAAGCGGGGCTTACTGCTGCCATAGGATTCGTGAGCAGCTTCTTCACCCGTGCATCGGCTGGCGAGTATGGCGTCTATACGCTCGTCGCCGCACAGGCAACCTATGCAGAAATTGTAGCGATGTGCCTGGTGGTGAATCTACGCTATATGCTGATGAGTGCGGCTCTCTCCCAGAAGTTGGCGCCTGGCACGTCGTGGTTTCACAGGGTGTTGATGGCCTGTTGCGTTACAGACGAGATATTCGGCATATCCATTGCACGCCTGGGTTACTGTCCGCCTGCCTACACCTATGCGGCGGCACTCGTCTCCACCCTCATGTGGGCATCGGGGTGCGCAGCAGGCATCGTAGCTGGCGGCATGCTGCCTACAGCCATTGTCGCAGCACTGAGCGTAGCACTCTATGGCATGTTCCTGGCCATCATCATGCCTCCTGCACGCAGCGACAGGAATGTACTCTATGCCGTCGTTGCCAGTTTTGTGCTGAGCGGCGCGTGTAGTGTTGCCCCTCTGGTAAGAAACTGGAGCAGCGGAACGAGAACCATCGTGCTGACCATCTTGATTGCAGCTGCGGCTGCCTGGACGAAACCTGTTAAAACAGAAGAGGAGGAGGAGAAGCATGGATAGACAAAGCATCGTCGTCTGCATCCTATTGGCCATCGTCACCACGAACCTGATTCGGGTGGTGCCGATGTTGTTGATTAAAGGACAGATCAGCAACCGCTTCCTGCGCAGTTTCCTATATTACGTGCCATACGTCACGCTGGCCGTCATGACTTTCCCCAGCATGACGCAGACCACCATGTCGCCCCTGTCGGGCATCGTAGCCCTGATTGTCGGCATCATCGCTGCCTGGCGCCGCATGGGACTTTTCCCTGTAGCGGCCATCTGCTGTGCCATCGTTTACCTGATGGACAGCTTGGTAGCATGACAAGACTATCGGCCAAAGGGGTTGATGACAAATTCCCCTGTCATCAGTCTTTTCAATAGGAAGAAACTACTTGGAAACATGAAGAGACTAACGGTTTTACTACTGCTTGCCGGCGGGGCTATGGCCGTGACGGCACAACGCGTCAGTATAGTGACGGGAAAGCATGCTTCGGCACGCGAGAAATATGCTGCGGAATACCTGCAAAGAAAACTGACGGAGAGGGGCTACACCATGACCAGCGGGAAAGCGGACTGCAGGGTGGTGCTGAGGAACGCTGACAACGGAGCGGCCGAGGGTTACACCATAACCAAAGACCGGAAGGGCATCACGGTGACTGGACATGACGCTACGGGTGTCATCTATGGCTGTGTGGAACTGGCTGACCGCATCCGTCAGGCGGGCTCGCTTCAGATTGACGGCGTGGAGGAAAGCCCTGGCATGGTGATGCGCGGTACTTGCGTCGGACTGCAGAAGACGGTCTATCTGCCGGGGCATGGTGTCTATGAGTATCCCTACACGCCAGAGAACTTCCCTTGGTTCTACGACAAGCAAGAGTGGGTGAGGTATCTCGACATGATGGTAGAGAACAAGATGAACTCGCTCTACCTCTGGAACGGCCATCCCTTTGCCTCGTTGGTGAAGCTGAAGGACTACCCCTTTGCCCTTGAGGTGGACGAAGAGACCTTCAAGAAGAACGAGGAGATGTTCTCGTTCCTGACCCGCGAGGCTGACCGCCGCGGCATCTGGGTGATACAGATGTTCTATAACATCATACTGAGCAAGCCTTTTGCCGACCATTACGGTCTGAAGACTCAGGACCGGCACCGTCCCATCACTCCGCTCGTCTCGGACTATACGCGTAAGTCGATTGCCGCCTTCATCGAGCACTACCCCAACGTAGGCCTGCTGGTATGCCTGGGCGAAGCCATGGCCACCATCGACGATGACGTGACGTGGATGAAGGAGACCGTCATTCCCGGCATCAAGGACGGGTTGGCGGCATCAGGGCGGACGGACATCCCGCCCGTTGTCCTTCGCTCTCACGATACCGACGGTCCGTTGGTGCTCAGGGAGTCGCTGCCTCTCTATCCCAACATCTACACCATGTCGAAATATACGGGTGAGTCGCTGACCACCTACGAGCCCGGCGGTCCGTGGGGTGAGACGCACCGCCAACTGGCTGCTGCCGCACCCGTACACATCGACAACGTCCACATACTGGCCAACCTGGAACCTTGGCGCTGGTCTTCGCCCGCCTTCATCCAGAAGACCGTACAGGCCATGCACCGCGTACACCACTCCGGGGGGCTGCACCTCTACCCGCAGGCTTCCTACTGGGACTGGCCTTATACGGCAGACAAGCTGCCAAATGGTGAGCGCCTGAAGCAGCTGGACCGCGACTGGATGTGGTACGAGGCATGGGGGCGCTACGCATGGAACGACCAGCGCGGCGATGTGGGAAACGGTTCAGCCGCTTCCACCGAGGCCTCCTATTGGAAGCGCGTACTCTCCGACTATTACGGCATCGACACCATTGCAGCCAGCCATCTGCTGAATGCATACGACGAGACGGGCGAGATTGCCCCCAAGTTGCTGCGCCGCTTTGGCATTACGGAGGGTAATCGTCAGACGCTGCTTCTTGGCATGACCATGGGCGAGCTGGTCAATCCATACAAGTACACCATCTATCCCGGTTTCTACGAAAGCTGCGGACCGGAGGGCGAAAAGCTTATCGACTATATCGAGAAGGAGCACAAAGGCCAGACTCACAGGGGCGAGTTGCCGCTGGACATCGTCGACGAGTGTGTAAACCATGGCGACCGTGCCCTCATCGAAATGGGGGCCATTGCTGCGAAGCCGACCCGCCACGCAGACGAATTTGAACGTGTGTGGAACGACGTGCGCTGCTATGCCACCTTCGCCAAGGCTTTCCAGTTGAAGGTACGGGCTGCTGCCGAGGTGCTGCGCTATAAATGGACGCAGGATATCAGTCACCTGGAATCGGCTGTCAAGTGGTTGGAACAAAGCCTCAGCATCTGGTATGACCTGAGCCGCATGACAGACCAATGGTATCTCTACGCCAACTCCATGCAGACAGCACAGCGCCGAATCCCCGTAGGTGGTGACGGAGGCAAGATGAAGACATGGAGCGAGCTGGCCGTGGTGTATCAGGCAGAACTGGATGCCTTCAAGGAAAACATGGAGAAGCTGAAGCACCCTGCGACACAGGCTGATATCAGGATACTGCCCGCCAAGCCCGCAGTTGTCCGACTCATTGCGGCAGGAGGCGACCAGGCTATAGCCCGTGCTCAACAGCAGACGGTAGCCCTGCAGAAGGGTGCCATGCTCTTTGAACAGCGTCCCGACACGCCTGTAGACAGTCTTGCCCCTGAGCTGGCAGGTCTGCAGGCTTTAGTGCTGAACCGCGACACGACGCGCATTGCCGGCACCAGCATCGAATATGAAAGCGACCAGCCCGTCAAGCTGCTCGTAGGTCTCTTCAAGGACGAGGACACCAAGTTCGCCAAGGCTCCCAAATTAGAGACTGACGCGACAGGCAATGAATACGGTCAGGCCGAGCCCTTGCTAACCAATGCCATCAGCATCGTACAGATGCCGAAAGTCAACGTTCACCAGTACTCGCTGCCTGCCGGCCGCCATACCATCCGACTGCCCAAGGGCATCCTCGTGGTTGCCGGATTCACGTCCAGCGACATCAAGCCCCGCGACTGCGGCCTCAATGGTCCCTCAGGCGAAGTGGACTGGTTGTTCCAAAAGTAAATGCGTATGAAAAATATACTTGCCGTATTCCTTTCGTTTGCCAGTGTGCTCAGCGGGTATGCCACCGAGATTCCCGCCTCCGTCATGCAACGCATATACCAGGAAGTTCGAACACCTTATAAATATGGCATGGTGGTGGCTCCCTCTGACAACTACCATAAAACAGACTGCCCTACCGTCTTCCGGGCAGGAAACAAATGGATGATGACGTATGTGGTCTACAACGGAAAGGACGGGCTGGACGGGCGAGGCTATGAGACGTGGCTGGCCTCATCAGACGATCTGCTGCATTGGAATACCGAGGGGCGCATCCTGAGTTACAAGGAGGACGGGTGGGACATGAACCAGCGCGGCGGTTTTCCTGCACTCATCGACTGGACATGGGCTGGTTCGTACGGCATATCCCAATATAAGAAAAACTATTGGATGACCTACATCGGAGGACATGGCACTGGCTATGAGGCCGTGCGCGAACCTCTGAACATCGGCATGGCATGGACTGACGGCGACATGACGAAAGCCCATGAGTGGCAGTCGGGCGACAAGCCTCTGCTCAGCATTGCTGACAGGGATGTGCAATGGTGGGAACAGCTGGTGCAATACAAGAGTACGGTGTACGAGAACAAGAGGGGTCCCGGGAATGGCCTTGCACCAGAACTGTCAAAATACCGTTTCATCATGTTCTACAATGCTGGCGGCATCAACCCGGAGAATAACCTGAAAGCAGAACGTATAGGCATCGCCCTCTCCAACGACCTGAAGAAGTGGAAGCGCTATGGCGGCAATCCCGTATTCGCCAACGAGGTGGGAGGCATCATCACGGGCGATGCACAGATAGTCCGAATGGACAGTCTCTACGTCATGTTCTACTTCAAGGCCTATGACCCATCGCGGCGTTACAACGCCTTTAATACTTTTGCCGTAAGCAGGGATCTGCTGCACTGGGAGCGATGGGAGGGCGAAGACCTGATCGTCCCCAGCAAACCGTATGACGAGATGTTTGCCCATAAGAGCTATGTCGTCAAGCACGATGGTGTGGTTTATCATTTCTATTGTGCCGTCAACAACGACCAACAGCGCGGCATAGCAGTAGCCACCAGCGTTCCCATGGGGCGCAGTAGCATCCGCTTCCCAGAGCCCGAACCCACAGGCAAGCGTCGCCTCATCAGCCTCAACGACGGCTGGCAGGCCCACTGTAGTGTGGCGCACGATTCCGTCGTGCGCATCTCGCTCCCCCACAACTTCGACGATTACTACGGTTACCGTCAGCTGCGTCATGGCAACCTACACGGAAAGGCGACCTACCATAAGGTCTTTACCACCAGCAAGCAGAACGACAAGCGCTACTTCCTACAGTTCGAGGGTGTCGGCACGTATGCCACTGTAACACTCAACGGCCACGAATACCCCAAGGAACTCGTTGGACGCACGGTATGGACACTGGACGTCACAGACCATCTGAAGGATGGCTCTAACGAAATAAGAGTCCTTGTCGACCATCCTGCCATGCAGACAGCATCACCGTGGGTTTGCGGCGGCTGCTCGTCAGAATGGGGATTCTCTGAGGGTTCCCAGCCCTTCGGGATTTTCCGTCCAGTAACGCTCGTTGAGACCGATCCCGTTCGCGTCGAGCCCTTTGGTGTCCACATTTGGAACAATGCCGACTGCGACAGTATCTTCATCGAGACGGAGATGAGGAACTACACGCAGCAGCAACAGGACGTAGAACTCGTCAACAAGTTCACCCTCGCCTCAGGCAAGCAGGTGTTCAGACTGGCTATGAAGCAGTCGCTGCAGCCAGGTGAAACGCGCATCGTAAAGATGGCTGAGCGTATAGGTGACGTCCACCGCTGGAGCATCGGCGACCCCTACCTCTATAACCTCGCTACCATGATCAAGCGCGAAGGCAAAACCACCGACGAGCTTCGCACTCCGTTCGGAATCCGTAGCATCTCATGGCCAGTGCTCCGACACCAGTCTGTGGGTAGCAGTTTGCCCGCTGACAACCGCTTCTATCTCAACGGCCAGCCCGTCTTTATCAACGGCACCTGCGAGTATGAGCATATCTTGGGAAACAGCCATGCTTTCTCACCTGAGCAGATCCGCTCACGAATGAAGCAAATCGTCAATGCGGGGTTTAACGCCCTCCGAGAGGCTCACCAGCCACATAACCTGCTCTACCAGCAAATATGCGACGAAAAGGGCATCCTCTTCTGGAGCCAGTTCTCTGCCCATATCTGGTATGATACCCCGCTATTCCGCGAGAACTTCAAACGCCTGCTGGTACGCTGGGTGAAGGAACACCGCAACAGTCCTTCCGTCATTCTCTGGGGGTTGCAGAACGAGAGTGTCCTCCCCAAGGCCTTTGCCGAAGAGTGCAGCGACATCATCCGCTCGCTAGACCCAACCTGTCGCGACCAGCGCGCCATCACCACCTGCAACGGGGGCGAAGGCACTGACTGGAACGTCATCCAGAACTGGAGCGGCACATACGGAGGCTCTGCCGAGAATTACGACCAGGAGCTTAGCCAACCAGAACAACTGCTTAACGGAGAGTATGGTGCCTGGCGTACCGTCGACCTACACGGCCCTGACAAATACAGCGAAGAATCTTTTACAAATCTTCTGGAGACCAAGGCCAGCCTTGCAGAAAAGGCTTTCGATGCCACTGGTTCTGACGGAACCACCACAGGCAAGGGAGTCTGCGGCCACTTCCAGTGGATATTCAACTCGCACGACAACCCTGGACGCGTCCAGCCCGACGGTGCCTACCGCCGTATAGACAAGATTGGCCCTATCAACTACAAAGGTCTGGTCACTGCCTGGGAGGAGCCAACCCCTGCGTATTACATGTACCGCCAGCGCTACACATCTACAAGTGGCGAAAGAATGGGTACATGCCCTACGGCTGCCGATCGTAATGTCGACCTGCTGAAAGCAGCCTCTGGCTATCATTATCTGTACCGCATCAACTGCGGTGGGGATGCCTTTATGGACGAGTTCGGTCAACAATGGGTTGCCGACGATACCATCCGCAGCCACTCTTGGGGACAAGACTTCCCTGGCATCAATGCCCTGCAAGCCAGCCAGCGGCATATCTCTGACGACATTCGCGGAACCAATAGTGACGAACTGTTCCAGTTCTTCCGCTATGGGCGTCACCGCCTATGGTACGATCTTCCCGTTGAGGGGGGAAACTCTGATGCCGAGTATCGCATTGAGCTGTACTTCTGTGAGCCCTGGCATGGCAAGAACGGGGGTGAGGCTGACGACTACGAAGGTCTCCGCATCTTCGACGTTGCCGTCAATGGTCAGACCCTCATCGACGATCTCGACCCATGGGCCGAAGCTGGTTACCTTGGCGCCATGAAACGTGTTGTCACAGCTAAGGCCAAGAACGGTCGCCTCCACATCTCATTTCCTGAGGTAAAGGCAGGTCAAGCCGTCATCTGCGGCATTGCTGTAGCCTATGCTGCACGACAGCAAGAAACAGCGCAGGCTGCCAGTATCGAGCCTGTCGCTGTGGTACAGCGACAAAAAGCGCAGTTAGCCTCATGGCATGCCCTCGACACTGACACCATTGCCAAACTACCGAAGGAAGAGCTGCCTCTGGATACAGAGACTCGTCCTGCCACTGTTTACCTACCCGTTAAGCCCGCTACCTTTGTCATCACCCCTGGCTTGGGACAGGAGTATGCCCTGCGTTTCCGTTATAAGAACACCACGGGTCAGCCTGTAACGGCCCGCATGACTATCACAGACTCCAAGAATGCCGTGCTGGTCGACCGTCAGGTGTCGTTCCCACCTACACCGCCGAAGTTCAAGATGCTCAGTACCACAACGGGTACTCAGATTAATGCGGGAACCTATACCGTCCGACTTGAGACGAATGCCGTAGAGTTCAAGGAACTGGAAATACAATAAGCTTCCAAGGGCGGCTCATGCCATTTGTTTACACGATGACAAACGGACTATGTCAGCGTCTTTTATATAAAAGAGGATACATACATGAGAAGAACGATTCTGACTGCTATTGCACTCAGCGTGGCTTTGGGCTCTTACTGCCAACAGGAACACCACGACTGGGAGGACAATCACATACTACAGATTAACCGCGAGCCTGCACGGGCATACTTCATTCCTTATGGCGAGCAAAAGGGTGACCGTACAGTCAGCCTGAACGGAGCATGGCTGTTCCGCTGGACGAAAACACCAGAAGAACGCATCAAAGACTTTTTCCGGACGGACTACGATGCCAGTAATTGGAATACGCTGTCCGTACCCGCCAATTGGGAGGTAAATGGCTACGGCACACCCATTTATGTTTCTGCCGGCTATCCGTTCAAGATTGACCCACCCTATGTAACAAGAGAGCCCAAGAAGGAGTGGACGACCTACGTGGAGCGCAATCCAACAGGCCAATATAAGCGCACCTTCACCCTGCCTGACAGTTGGTTTACTAACGCCAATGGTTCGTCTCCCGCCGACGGTTTACCCGTTGGCAGCACACCCGCCGCCAAGCGCTCCTCCGGCCAGACCTTCCTACGCTTCGAGGGTGTCATGTCAGCCTTCTACGTTTGGATTAATGGCCATCAGGCAGGCTATTCGCAAGGCTCCATGGAACCCTCTGAGTTCAACATCACGCCCTATATTAAGAAAGGAGAAAACCAGATTGCCGTCGAAGTATATAAATATTGTGACGGTTCTTATCTCGAAGACCAGGACTTCTGGCGCTTCGGAGGCATCCACCGTGATGTACTCGTCTATCATACCCCTGATGTCAGACTAAGGGATATTGCCATCAGGACAACGCCACAACAGGACAAGGCGCAGGAATGGAGCCTTGCCATAAATCCACAGTTCTCCATTTACGATGGCGAAACAGGCGAAGCCTTTCAGTTCATTGCCACCCTCACAGACGGCACTGCTATAGTGGGCAGCGATACCATTGCTGCCGACGAGGTGCTCGACCTCCAGCATAAGGCCGCCCGTATGAACGAGTGGTTTCCCCAGCGCGGATACCGTAAGTTCAACCGTATGGAGATCAAGGTTGCCAACCCCCGTCTGTGGAGTGTGGAAAGTCCAAACCTCTACACCCTTCTGTTGGAACTCAAGGCTCCCAATGGGGAAACCATTGAGAGAGTTGTCCAGAAGGTGGGCTTCCGCGACATCAGAATCAAGGGAGGGCAACTGCTCATCAATGGCCAACCCGTCAAGATTCGTGGTGTCAACCGTCATGAACATGACCCCTACAAGGCCCGTGTGATGACGGAAGAACTGATGCAGAAAGACCTGAAGCTCATGAAAGAAGCCAACATCAATGCCGTACGCCTGGCCCACTATCCCAATTGTCCCCGCTGGTATGAGCTGTGCGACAGCCTCGGCATGTACCTCATGGACGAGGCAGACTGCGAGACCCACGGTCTGCGCGGCACTCTTGGTTCGACACCTGACTGGCACGATGCATTCCTGGACCGTGTCGTGCGCATGGCTGAACGGGACAAGAACCACCCAAGCATCATCTTATGGAGCCTCGGCAACGAGAGTGGCTATGGTGCCAACCACGCTGCCATGTCTGCCTGGCTGCACGAGTTCGACCCAACCCGTCCCGTTCATTATGAAGGCGCACAAGGGACGACCTCCGTCAATTCAGATATGACACGCACCGCCACAGACCCATCAACAGTGGATATCATCAGTCGCTTCTACCCACGTGTTATGGAGGAATACCTGAACCCGGGCATTCCTGAGGGGTCTGACAAGGAACGGGCAGAGAATGCCCGTTGGGAGCGTCTGCTGGAGATTGCCAACCGCACAGGCGACCACTGCACATGGGAAGGCTCTGACGGTGGCCCGCGACCTGTATTGACCAGTGAATACGCCCACTGCATGGGTAACGCCCTCGGCAACTTCAAAGAGTACTGGGACGAAATCAACAACCATCCACGCATGCTTGGCGGCTTCATCTGGGACTGGGTAGACCAAGGCATCATCAAAGATGGCAAGGTGCTCTACGGTGGTGACTTCGGCGACAAGCCCAACCTACACGCTTTCTGCATGAACGGCATCGTCATGAGCGATCGCACGCTTACCCCCAAATACTACGAGGTACAGGCTGTCTATGGACAAGGCAAGCAATCTCTACCCCAGCCGTTACCCTACAAGCCAAGAAATACTGGGAAAAAACCTCTTTCAGCCGAACTCGTGATGCTGGTTTCTGACATCCGACCCCAGATATTCCGCGCCCCAACAGACAACGACAAGAGCTTCGGCAACTGGCTGGCGAAAGACTGGAAGCGGTGCG
>JAEEGL013996377.1_pt1 | contig 10313 bp, 11 predicted proteins | sample 9134231 | NCBI WGS metagenome assembly JAEEGL01 (sample SAMN16246548, study PRJNA631951) | gut metagenome | biome: gut microbiome; feature: rumen; material: fiber-attached | host: Bos | place: Iran: Karaj | collected 2018-10
TCTGTGCATAACACCTCTCCCGCGGGTCTATTCTCCGTCAAAGCTCATTGTCAGAGCCGTTGCAGTGTCATTGATGATAAGGTTGATAACGGGCGATGCCTCGTCGCCTTCCTTGGAGAAGCTTAAGTCATCGTTACCCTGGCAGTTGACGGTCACACCCGCCGGCAGCTGAATCTCTATCTTCGAAAGATACGAAGTGATATCAATTGTCATATGATCGCCTTCCGGCTTCGGAACCTTGATCTTCACAAATCCGCAGAAATACAGCAGATATGCGTTGCGGGTATCGGCTTTGATCTCATCGGTGCCCTTCTGAAACACCGTTGCCTGCATGTGGTTGTTTCCCTCAGGATCATTTTTGATCTTCTTTGAGGTCTTAACCCCGAAGTGAGCCACAATTCCCACCATCGCAGCAACAAAACTTCCCGCCACCGCGCCAAATATCTTCAGTCCCGTAAGAAGCGGGCTTTTTTTCTTCTCGTCATTCATTTGATAACCTCCTTTGCGTGCAAAATCCACCATGTACCGATAAGTGTTTTATTCATTCTCGATAATGATATTTTATCACGTTAACAAAGAAAAAAGAAGGGTATTCATGATCATTGAACACCCTTTGCGTTACTATTCGGTTCTTTCTACGTAGAATTCTGCGCCATCGTCGAGACGGATGGCAGCCAGGCGACCGCCGTTAAAGCAGGCACCGCAATCTATGGCTATGTGGTTGTTCTTATGAAAAATGCGACCGGGGTTATCGTTTCCCTTGATCATCTGGGTGGGAGTGTGACCGGTGATCACGGTTACGTCCTCAAAGTATTGAGTATCGTAATCTGCGTGCTTCCAGACCAGGTCGTGTAACGAATAGTCTTCGATGTCCTTTTCGGGCGAGAAGTTGCTAAGCCCTCCGTGAACAAGAAGATACTCTGTATCCCCCACTGACAGTTCCTCGTAGATGGAGAAGTCCCTGATGAAATCAACGATTTCCTGTCGATCCTCGGTGCTAAGTTTGCCGTATTCCTTAAGGGTTGTTGCTCCGCCGTTATGCTCAAGCCAAAGAGAAACGTTATCCAGCGTTTCCTGCGTGATCTCCGCCAATGCACCCTCGGTGATCTCGGTGTTCACGAATTCGAAGGCTTCAAGGGCCATCAGTTCGTGGTTGCCAACCATGGGGATGACATTGGGCATGGTCATGACCTTCTGAAGGACCTTTATGGGGTGCGGTCCACGGTCAACCAGGTCGCCCAAAATATACAGTTCGTCGGTTTCTTTCAGCGCTATCTTATCAAGCATCTTCAGAAACATGTCATATTCGCCATGAATATCGCTTAATACATAAGTGGCCATTATTTACCTCATTTTTGTTTTTCTACATCGGACATCAACCCAAAACGTACTTTTTATGAAATTCCAGCCAGTTTTCTTTTTCCTTAAGGACGTCAAAATCGCCAAGGGACTGAAGCAGTTTGTATATGGCAAGGGCCCTGGCCTGGCAGTTGATGGATTTTGCAGGATTAAACTCTATGTCAGTGAACCATGTGTAGGCGGAGAGATCAAGGTCCTGACCATATTTCTCAACCAGAGCGGACACATAAATGTAATCATAAAAGGCCGTCTTGGGAGTCAGGGGCCATTCAACACCGTCCCAGATAAAGCTTTCAAGGCCATTGTGCATATAATACTTTACAGCTTCTTTGGCTTCTTTCGGCGGTATTTCAAGGAGTTGGGGTAAAGTGCCCACTCCGGAAAAGTTCTTTGATGACTGGAAAATATTTTCAAGATAATAACCCTTATACTTAAGATTGAAAGCGCTCAGGACTACACCAAGCTCCTCCCTTCCCTTTGAAGAAACTTCAAGCACGGTTTCACCGGTGGCTGCTTTTATGGATTCATGCAGAGAATCGGCGTTTTTCCTTTTCTGCGAAATGTTTAAGCCACTGATCCACTTAAAATCAAAATCCCGCCTTACAACCTTATTATCTTTAACGCTCCATGCCGGTCTGACTGCCATTTTCAATTCTCCTTTCAAAGCGGTTATCAGGTTCTATGTCCATTATAATACAAAGTGGGATGTACAGAAAACTGCACATCCCGGTCCCGATCAGTCAAAATCATCCAGAATAAAGCTCATTCCCGGATCCGGCTCTTCGATTATCTTCTTTACCAGCGGAACAAGAACCTGCTCAATATCCGACGTTTCCAGCCTGTGACCGCCCTCGAATCTGTATGCATGGTTCGGCAGATACCACTTGCAGAAATCTTCATAGTGACTGACGGTATCATCTTTGTCGCCAAACAGGGCATAAGTCGAATTTAGTTCGTTGATATCCAGTTTGTCCGGATTTCGCATATCTTTGTTTTTATAAATCTGTTGGCGGATTTCCCTCAGTTCCTCCACATACGCGTCATCCACGGTATAATGCGTTGCGCCGTCGGATCTTGCGCAAAAGAACTCGTGGGTTCCGTACCCCACGGCCGTTGCGATATCCTCATCCGCAAACATTGCCGGATTAACAAGAAGCCGCTTATGAAGCCACATGGTCTGGGCATAAAATCCCCCAAGTGATGTGCCGATCACAAGGTCAAACTCTTCATCAAGGAAATTCTTCCTTATGAACTCAACCGCCTCCCTCGGCCGCGCCGGAATCTCCGGATTTATGATCTCCGCCTCCGGCAACAATCTTTTCAATTCTCTCGGTGTCCGGCTGTCGACTCCCGAGCCGATGCCGTGAAGATAAAGGATTTTCATTGAGGTTTACTCCCGGTTAAAACGTCATTTCATTAAACTGATCTATTATTTCTATGAATTCATTGGGCAACCTGTTTAGGCACTCCTGTTTAAACGATTCGGGTACACCAAAGAATGCTTCTGCCAGCGCGCCGGTAATACAAGTCAAAGTATCGCAGTCTCCGCCTAACGATACAGCGTTACGAATGGAATCTTCAAAGTCTGTCCCCTCAAAAAATGCTGTCATCGCCTCAGGCACCGTCTCCTGACAGCTTTCAACATGGTGATAAGAAGGACGTATCTCATCGCAGGTGCGAGAAAGGTCATAACCAAATTCGTCGATGATATATTGTTTTACCATGTCCTTGCTTTGTCCATTGCGAAGCAGATATATCGCCGCAGCAACCGACTCCGCCCCCTTGATCCCTTCCGGATGATTATGCGTAACCTCCGCCGACCACCGTGCAACTTCACGTGTCCGCTCCAATGAGTCAAAGCACCAACCTATGGCCGACACTCTCATAGCAGAACCATTTCCCCAGCTGCCATAAGGTTGAGGGTCACTTTCACATAACCATTGTGAAAACCTTCCCCCATACTCTCCCTGGGCATAGTTATTGCCTATGTCCTGCATCTCGAGAACGAATTCCCTTTTCATGGTCGCTTCATCCGCAAATACTCCCACCATCATGATGGCTTTTGCAATGGCAATTGTCATTGCAGTATCGTCGGTATATCGTATCCATTTTCTCTTGTTGAATAACTCAAAATCTTTGCTTTTGTCACCTTGATCAAATTCATAAGGCGATCCTATCATGTCTCCCAAAATAGCTCCGTACATACAAAATTCTCCTTTAATCCCAACCACTTATATCACTATTGTTTTACTCTTAAATGTATTATTTTCTCAAGTTCCTGCAGCCTTCTGAGAATATCCTCGAATTTTGGATAATCCCCATAAATCATTGCGCGCATTACCCCATAATCTGCCTCAAGCCTTTTGATGCTGTGTTCCGGTGGCATAAGTTTTAATGAATCCATCCTGGCAAGTTCATACCTCGCCCAGTTTCTCGGATAAAACTTTCTTTTGAATTCCGCGACTTGGGTCAATAAATCAGCTTGCTCTAAGGCCTTATCAAGCACCTCGGTACCGGCCATGCAGTATAGATCATAATAATGTCTGGAATATCGATTCGGTATTATGGAGTTTTCCGGTATATGCGCCTCCTGATGAAGGATAGTTGCTTTCTCCCAAAATGTACGCTCAGCAGTCGTCGTTAATATTCCTGTATCCTTCTTTTCAAACACGTCAGGGTACTTCTCTGCCATATAGGAACTGATGTTGACCAATTTCGTAGGTGTCCATGCTGCCATAGCTCCGATTTCAAGCCTTATCTCGTTTAAAATGGCATTGTCTGAAAAAGCATTCGGATACTTCCAATGAACCGTACCTGCATCTTCTTCTGTGATAAAAGCATCAACGAACGTGCCCAGTTTCTTTTCCATATCAGCCTTAAATACCGGTAAAAAATCGTCATGTAAAAAAGCAAACAAACGTGTCCGTGAATCTTCTAAAAACTTTAATTGTCTTGTATTTGAACGTTCTTCCCAAGGCTCGTCTTTTTTGTAACCGAGCACACGCCAGTCCAAAATCAAATCGATATCTTCCGAAAAACGCTCAATTAATCCGTATGCTTTTGAAAGAGAGGTGCCTCCCTTAAACGCAAATGCACCTTTCCATTTACATTCATGAAACAGATAGTCCAGACAAAAACATACCCAGAAATCTTTCTCGACGATTGCTTCAGATATTTTCATTTTTGATGCAGTCGCGATGATCAGTTCCTGTCGCTCCTACATTGGTAATTTTGCTATCCTATTCATAAATTGCCTCTTCACAGATCATTTTGATCTTTTCATAAACCCATGATGTACAATGTTTTGTTTCCTGAATCATAATCGCTTTCTCTTCTTTCGAAAGAGAATCCGCTATCTTCCGAATAACGCTTTTATCGATTTCATCTTTTCCGAGAGCCTTCAGTGCTTGTATGATAAGAGCTGATTTCTTTGATACCTGAGTCAGTTCGGTATTCTTATTTGTATGCTTAAATACTATGGCAGTTCCATCATATTCATAGGTTTTATAAGGGCCATCGCTTAGAAATTCATAATTTGCCGGAACCTGTGTTGAAAGCCCCAGCATATTAAGGGCAGTTGCGCCGGTAGGGATGATAGTCCATCCAAAGCTTTGAGCCAGTGCTTCTGCAATATCTGCTATCCTTGGCGGTATGTTTTCACCAAGCAATTTGCTATACCTTGGTTTCATATATACACCACGCAGTACCTTGGCAACCTTACCATCTTCAGACAGGCGTTTTAATATCATATGAAGTGTTTTCGAATCCGTTATATCGGCAAAATCCGACATTCCAAACACTGTGCCATCATCGAAATATTCAAGTCTTTGCGATACTAGTTCGGTAAATTTTTGTTTACTCATGTGTGTCTCCTTTGTTGAAAATAGTATATACTTTTTTCAACATTTTTGCAACATAAAACGCGAAAACCCGACGCATTCTAAGCAGGTCTTTGTGGCATGTTTGCATAACACCGCAAAAAAACAGGACGTGCCGTTTCTGCACATCCTGCTTTTGGGTTATGACTCTTTTACGCTGCCGTGCCCATGGTTTCGGCTTTGATGCGCTGGATGTCGGAATAGAGAAGGGTCTCTTTTTCGATAAGGGCTTCGGTCAGTTTTTCGAGGAAGGGACGGTTTTTGAGGATTATGCCACGGGCGGTGGTGAGATAACGCTCGAGGGCTGCGCCGATGACGGGCTCAATTTTTGAAATATAATGTTCGGAGCGTTCGCCGTTAAAATCACCGTCGTCGAGCAATGACAGACCGCCGCAGCCTTCTTCGGAATAGTACCTGAAGAGAGCCCTGTAGGCGCGGTCGAGATCCCCGCTGCAGCCCTGGGCTACTCGGTCGGAGTAATACAGTTCCGTTGCTGCCTTTCCTGCGAGACATACCAGAATGCCGTCCTCGACTTCGATTTCCTTACATCTGTGGGTGAAGCCCGCATTGCCGTTGTATTCAACGACTCGGATGGAGACAAGTCCCACACTGCCTTCTTTAAGCGCTTCGCAGACAACGACGTGACCGGCTTCATGAAGGGCAGTCTTTCTGATTTCTTCTTTTGAACCCTTGGTGTAATCAGCAGGGGCGTGATACTGCATACTCAGAACAGCATTTACAAAATCGGACATCTCAATGCTGCTCTTGCGCAAATATCCCGCGCCTACAGCCGCCTCGTTAAGAACCGTTTCCAGTTCGGCACAGGAGCTGTATCTGAACATCTTTCCAAGGTCTTCAAGGTTTACGTCCGAAGCGGTTATTTTGTTCTTAAGATAATGCTTTATAATTTTCTCCGCGTCTTCTTCAGTGGGCACTTCAATCTCAATGGTCCGGTCAAAGCGGCCCACTCTCTTAAGAGATCCGGGAAGCTTATCGATGTTATTTACCGTAGCGATGACCAAAACATCATAGTTTTTAACCTCATCGATTCCGGCCTGAACAGCAACATACTCTTCAGCATCGCGATGGTGGCGGTCCTCGTTTGCAAATTTGTCCATGTCATCAAGAAAAACAATGGACGGTGCATTGTCCTTTGCTTCTTCAAAAGCATGGGTGATTTTGCCGATGAAGTCATCTGTGCCTCTGTTTCTTCTGATAACAAAAGTTTTGAGACCGCATTCCTTGATGAAGCACTTTGCCAAAAGGGTCTTTCCAAGTCCGGGATCACCGGAAAGAAGGATTCCCCTGGGAATCTGGGCACCAAGCCTCTTGTAGATTTCCGGATTCTTCACCATGTCGCAGACCTGAAGCAGGTCGTTTTTGATATTGTCATAACCTATTACTTTGTCAAACTCACTCATTTCATTTCCTCCTGTGATCAAAGGCTATCACTTCTCCGCCTTCGTGTCATTGAACTGTTGGTTTACAAGGACATCCTACAAAAGGTGTTGTACAAAAAACTGTACATACATTTTCAATCCCTCCTGTGTTTGACAGAATACAAAAAAGAGATGTACAGAAATCTGCACATCTCTTCTGCTTCTCCGTATTCAATTATCTCTTCAGCCTGAAGTAGATTCCGTATCTTTCTTTATATCTTCTGTAATGAGGAGCAAAAACAAGATCCGTGTTCTTAAGCTTGAGGCGAAGCTTTCCGTTTTCATCGACGCGCTCGAAATAAGAAGGAGCGTTTTTCTTGTAGTCGGGAATGTCGACGCCGCCGGGGAGGCGGATCTCGTCGCGGTCGGTGACTTTGTCCTTGGGGATGGTTACGTCGACGCCGGTGGTTGTGGTTTCCATTTTCTTTGTGCCAAGGTCGGCAGAAAGAACAACAGGGCCGTATTTGAAGGCCACGGCGGCGAGGTTATCCTTTAAACCGTAAGCGACGACAGTCTCCGGCATTGTTATGTCAACTTTAGTGCCATCCTTCAAACCCGCGGGCAATACTGCATATCCGCCGCTGATCTCGTAGTCGACGGGAGCTCCGTCAATCTTTATCTTTGCACCTTTGGCAAGCCAGTCAGGAAGTCGTAAGCAGAGTTTTCCGGGCAATGCACCCTTGACAGCATTTATTGTTATGTTAACCTTGTCTTTTTCCGGAAGCCCGGATTTAAGAGTCAGCTTCACTCCCAGCGCCTTGTTCTCAAGCACCGCGCTCTGATATAAGTTTACATAAATATCTTTGCCCTTCTTAAAGAATATGCTGTCACCAAGCTTGGTGAAGTTCTCCATGCCCGTGCCCACGCAGCACCAGAAATTGTCCCATCTGCGGCCGTAGGTCTTAAAATAGCCCGTCGCCATGGGCTGGAAGTATGTGGTCATTCCCGTCTCCGGATTCTGGGAAGCCAGGATCGAGTTATAATACGCATTCTCGTAATAGTCGGCATATTTCTTTTTACCGGTGATTTCAAAAAGTGTCCTTGAAAGCTTAAGCATGTTGTAAACATTGCAGGTCTCGTTGTTGCAGTTTGTTCTTTCTGCATCAAGAACATAGTCCACGCCAAAATGCTCCCACTCAGAATTTGCACCGGTAATGTATGTGTGGCGTTCAACGACCGTTTCCCAGAAAACCTCCGCGTAGGAAAGATACTTCTTCGCATCCACTTTTTTGCCCTTAATGACCTTCTTATCGCAGGTCACATAGCGGTTCAGTGCACCGATAAACTTAGGGATCGTTGTATTTGCGTGATGATTCGTAAGTACATTTTCGCCCTTTGTGAGCACCTTTTCATAAAAATCCTCTGCGTCAAAACAATGAGCCGCCAACGCATACTCATCCTTGCCCGTCAGGCTGTAAAGCTCGTACATGCAGTCGTTCATTCCGCCGAATTCCGTTCTTCTTACGGTCACCTGCATCTTTTCGCTCCACTTAAGGGCACGGTCGCATACCCAGTCGCCAACGCCCTTTGCAAGAACAAGGGCCGACTCAAGTCCGGTAAATTTGTATACATCGATAATGCCTGAAAGGATCTTGTGCATTGTGTACCACGGTACCCATGCCTGGGTGATGATGTCGCCCTTCATGGCTTCGATATTGTCAAACTGGATCTCAACGTTCTTTCTATCAAGGATCTGTGCTCCGAAAATGAAGCCCTTCTTCCCCTTGGAATTTGCCTGACACTCCAGAAGTCCGTCGATTATATATGTAAGCATGGACATTATGGTCTTCTTATCAGCCTTCGAAACACCGGGATTTGCATATGCCTGAGCCATAGCAGTCAGGTAATGCCCCATGGTATGTCCACCGATTAGCATCTGCTCCCAGCCTTCGTACCTCTTCTTTCCCCTCATGTCGATTCCGGCAGTATCCCTGAAGCCCGCCAGCAGCCTGTCCGCGTCAAATGCAGTGAGGTACGCGATCTCCTTCTCCAGCGCATTCACGCAGTATTCATCAGTAACCTTAACATCTTTTAGATCAAACGCTTTTAACTTTTTGCTCATATGTCCTCCAATTGCGAAACAATCTGTTTCATTATGACTTCATTATATATGCGGACAAAAACAAAAAGAATGGATATAAAGATATTTTGATGTATAAAACGGCAAATATGTGTTAAACTTATCCCGTAAACTTATGATTCTATCAGCAAAAGGGATTGATGAAACGGAATGAATATTTCACTTTCAATGAAAGACCGAAGGGTCGTTACCATATGTAACCACAACTTCAGTGAAGAAGGCATTTATCACCCCGACCGTATCCTTGATGAATACGATCTTCTATATATGCAAAAAGGTGAATGGAACATAATCGAAGACGGTATCACCTATCACCTTACCCCCGGGCAACTTCTCGTTCTGGAACCGGGAAAGCATCACTACAGCACTGAAAAGTGTTCACCCATGATGCGAAACGTCTATATACATTTTTCAAACTCATCCGACGACATTCCCGGCGGCAGCACCACCTCAAATACCCCCGGTGATGATCATATTACCATCGGAAAGCTCACTGACTGTTCCGGTCACCCCGAAATTCTCCACCTCTTCGAGAAAGTAATTGAAGCATTCTTTATCTACAGAGACACCGATCCCAATCTCCGCTGCTGCATTTATCTTGAGGAGCTTCTCCTGCGTCTTTCCGATATCAATGACTCGCAAAGTCAATACAAAGACATTTTAATACAGGAGATAATCCACCGCTTCCACTGCAATCCCGACCGTTTCTTCTCCCCTCCCGAACTTGCAGATTCCTATCATGTCAGTGTCCGCACAGTTTCCGGCCGCTTCAAAAAAGAAACCGGCATCTCCATCCACCAATACCAGCTTAACTTAAAGCTCGACATGGCCTACGACGCCCTCCCCTTCTCTCCCAACCGCCCCCTCCGGGACATAGCCAAAAGCTACGGCTTCTACGATGAGTTCCAGTTCTCCAAACTCTTCAAACGCCGTTTCGGGCTGGCACCTTCCGAGAGGAAATAGAAAAGAGCCGATCTCTCGGCTCTTCTCAAGCATTTTATTATTATAATATTTTACGGAAGTTCAACCTCATCTCCAGCATAGACATATCTTAAGTGGAAGCCCGTTGAGGTATCCTTAATATCTGAAAATGCGATGGTGACACCATATTTGGCAGAGATATCAAGGCCCTTATCACCGAAGCCGTATACATAGTGGTAATGGGGATGGGAATCCTCGATAAGCTTACCCTGGCGTTCTTTGACCCATTTTTCTTCCTGCATATAATATGCTTTTTCTGCTATAAGCTGAATTGTGCTGCCGGCGGGCATGGACTTGGACTTTGCGCCCTTGGTATATGTATCTTCCCATGTGTCGCCTTTTTTCTTGCCTATATAGTTTTCAACAGTTTTCCCCTTCTTAAGGATGTAATACCAATAAGTATCGCCTTTGCCGCCAAAGACATGGTCTACATCGTTCTGAAAGGCCTGGTAAAACTCAAATCCGTCATTATCTTGAACAAGTTGTATGAAGCGTTCTTCTGACATAGCAATTCCCCCTGTTCTTATTCCTACTCATGCATGAGCGCTTCAAGTTCGGAACCGGACTTACCCGACA
>JAEEGL014079304.1_pt1 | contig 10313 bp, 9 predicted proteins | sample 9134231 | NCBI WGS metagenome assembly JAEEGL01 (sample SAMN16246548, study PRJNA631951) | gut metagenome | biome: gut microbiome; feature: rumen; material: fiber-attached | host: Bos | place: Iran: Karaj | collected 2018-10
CACCAATGATCACAAAGACAAAGACCCGGAGCTGATACTTTAAACACATGACATCCTTCAGGATCAAACCTTTCATACCGGTTCACCTCCGATCTTTGCTGACATAGTACAGCATGATCTGCTCAAGGGAAGCGCTCTCGCATACCATGTCCGGATAGAGCTTTGCCGCCGCATGCCGGTCGTTGACCAGTACTTCGCATCCGAAACTGCTCGTTTCGCTGCCTATCACCAGGGAGGGGCTGATCTTGGAAAGTGCCTCTTTTTTGCAGCGCAGGATCCCGTGTTTATCCAGAATTTCATCCTTATTGCCGGCAAGCGCAATCCTGCCGCCGTCGATAAAAACCACCTCATCTGCAATCTTTTCCAGGTCGCTTGTGATATGGGAAGAGAGCAGGATCGTATGATCCTCCTGCAAAACAAATTCCCGGAAGATATCAGTCATTTCATTCCGGACGATGGGGTCAAGTCCACTGGTAGGCTCGTCCATGACCAGAAGCTTTGCCTTATGAGACAGGGCAGCAGCGATCTGCAGTTTCATCCGCATTCCCCTGGAAAAGTCTCCGCATTTTTTCTTGGAAGGCAGAGAAAAGCGCTTCAGGTACTCGAAGAAGGCTGCTTCGTCCCAGTTTTTATAGATGTTTTTCATCATGATATTGATATCGCGGCCGGTCATGAATTCATGAAAGCCCATTTCATCAAAAACCACGCCGATGTCTTCCCGCAGGGCGGCGCTGTTCTGATCAACGTTTTGGCCAAAGACCCGCACGTCGCCGTTGTCCCTTGCGATGATATCCAGGATCAGGTTGATGGTCGTGGTCTTTCCGGCGCCGTTCTGTCCGATGAACCCGCAAACGGAGCCTTCCGGTACGGTAAAGCTGATGTTATCCAGTTTAAAGTCACCATAGTCTTTTGTGACATTGGCAAGTTCGATGACATTTTTGATCTCATTCATTTTTCTTTTCCTCATAAATGATTGAAAGCATCTCCTGCATTTCGGAAAGGGATACCTTGCCCAGGATTGCCTTATCCACTGCCTTTTCCAGGCATTCTTCGATGGCAAAAAGCATGCTTTCCTTCATGATCTCGCTGTTGATTCCTTTGACAAAACTGCCCTTCCCGACAACGGATTCGATAAAACCGTCCCGTTCCAGGTCCTCGTAGGCCCGTTTGGTTGTGATCACGCTGATCCGAAGCTCTTTCGCCAAAAGGCGCATCGACGGCAGGGCGTCCCCCGCTGATAAGTCTCCGCTCATGATCATGCGCTTGATCTGCTCCTCGATCTGCTCATAGATAGGCACACCGGAGGCGTTGCTGATGATAATGTCCATTTGGTTTTCCTTTTCCTGCATACAGCGAAGTAAGTGATACCTCGCCATGCTCAATAATATTATTGTATATATGCATTATATACACTTTCAAAATGAATTGTCAAGAGGGATATTTTTTGCAGACCGCTGAAGATGTATCAAAAGCTGGTTACAAATGAAGATCGCCGGAGCATCAAACTGATCTCCGGCGATAATTTCAGTATCTATTACCAGCCCAAGCCGGTGCTTGAGATGGTGAGCAAATTCATGAAGACCAATTACTGATCACCATCCAAAAGTTCTTTGATCTGCTCATAGGTGATCCCGTATTTTTTTGCGATGTTCATCGCGTAGGATTTGGAATCCGGATCACAGCGTTTCACCTTGAAGGTATTTTCGCCGTCTTTGATCTCCATGACCAGACTGACGAAACGGCTTTTGCCCGAATAGGCATTCATTTCCTCGATGGAGCGGGCCACCTCATGGATATGGGTGTTGAAGATCACCGAAGCACCGAGTTCTTTCATAACGTGCAAAAGATCCTTCGACAGATACAAGCCGTCCACCGCACTGGTGGTGGAATAGGTCTCATTAAACAGCACCAGCGTTTTATCATCCGTCTCCTGTATGATCTGGCGGATCCTCACCGCTTCTTCTCCCAGTCTTCCGAAATTGATCGTCAGGTTTTCATCGATGGGGAAATGCGTCAGAATATTCGAAAAAGGCTGTCCCGAACACTCAGATGCCGTGACAAAACTGCCGACGGATGCCATGACGGAAATGATGCCCAGTGCCTGTTCCATAATGGTTTTTCCGCCCCGGTTCGGACCGGTCAGGATAAACAGATTCTCCTCGGGCGAGAAGGAAAAGTCGTTCGTCACGATGTTCTTCTCCCCTGCCAGAACCAGTCTTAAGTTATACATCTCCTTCATCTGAAAACGAACACCGCCCTCCTGTTTTTCCAGCTTCGGATAACAGATCGTGTGTCCGCCCTTTTGCAGTTTCCTGCCAAATTTCGCCAAAAGCACATAGAAGGTCAGTGCCTCATACATCTCCGTGATAAAGACCGTATCCAGCCCGATGTGCTTGCTGATCGTGTTTTTGATATCGGTAAAATGCCTCTTGAGATGCTTTTCCATCAAAGGCGTCATATTTACCAGCATCGGATCGATGACTCTCGTAGAATTTATCGGACTCCTTACGGAATTGGACGACGTCGAAAAATTCATAATGTTACCGATCGCCGCTGCCACTTCCGCAACAGTATATTTGGAGCGCAGCCTGTAGGGAACGAACTCAATGGCCGCAACCGATTCCACATTCAGATCTGGTGTAAAGTTAACACCGACTACTGCGCCCTTAACCGTGGACAGATCCTCAAGCATTTTTTCAATATCCTGCTTGGCCTGATCAAACTCCGGCTTACTGACCGCCGCATCCAGCTGCTTGTAAAGGCCCTGCATACCGGATGACTTCAGGTTACATTTTTTCAGCGCCGCCACGATACTCTCGGATACCGACACATAGGTCGAAAGCTCGCGCAGTTTCTCCAGCAGCGTATACAAAAGCTGGTCATTTTGCATGAGCATCGGTCTGGACTTGCTGAAATCCTTCAAAACCTGTATCCGTCCAAGCGTATCCTCGAGCTCATCCGTCAGCGTTTCGTTTTCCATGAAATCACGAAGGATCTGCTGTCTGTACATACTGTCGGCAGGATCCTTCGGTATCTTTGTAAAAATGTTTTGCAGGATCAGTTTGTTTTTCTCTCCGGCTCCGATGCCTTCTACAATCTCCGAAAGTGCCAGATCCTTTACGGTTTCCGGTTTCAGACTGATCACTTCTCTGGTTGAGTTTTCGCAGAATAAAAGGTCCATGTTCTCTCCAATCCCCTGAAACAATTTGCCTATGTTACTTTCACTATAATCAATCCGCTCTTTTACTTATATCATACTCTTTATATTTTCATCAAATGATTTAGGCATATAAAAAAGGTCTTAGCAATCCATCTTGCTAAGACCTTTATCGCTGGGCTACAAGGATTCGAACCTTGAAATGACGGAGTCAGAGTACATATAGCCAAGCGCCGGAGTATCAGCAATTACAGTCACTTTCAGACTTATGAATTTGTCATATGATAATTAATATGATAATACACCCTATTTTGAGTAATCTCAACCTTGTTTTCGGGGTACCTGGACGACATTTTTCACTTCGCCGTCCGCTACAATCTTCTTTGTCATAGAAATATAATGTTTCTGTATCGTTTCCGTTGTATCTCCGAGATAAGCAGCTATATCCTCTATCCGACATCCGTTGTCGTGCATCATAGTGGCGCAGGTGCGACGGAGAATGTGGGCACCGGAGATTTCATCCGGCAACCCTGCCAGCCGGTACAGCTTCGAGATATTGCTGTCGTAGTTGGACGGATTGGATGGTTCATTACTTCTGCCAAGAAGAATGTAGTCCGTCGGATCCGTCTTCGGAGATACTCTTTTCATTTCTGCCAAAACAATTGCTGCTTCACCTGTAAGCGCTATTGTCCTGGCGTGATAGTTTTTGACTGAATTCTCATTGGGGATATAAGTATCCCCGGGGCCTTTGGAATTCCGGTTTTTGGTGATATTTCGAGTTTTGCTGATAGTAAGTGTATTGGAAGACTCTGACCAGTCAGACCAGCGAAGCGCACACAGTTCACCGACACGCATCCCGGTATGCAAGAGAAAAAGCATACTCAAGCCCATCAGATATCTGTACGTTTTAACCTTTTCACGAAGGTCATCAACCATCTTTGTCAGTTGCTCTGCCTGTTCTTTTGACAAAACTACAACCACACCATCGGAGCTGTCACGCTTCTCCAGATTTTTAAGTCTTGTCTTCAGCCTGTCTTGAACCGGCGTACATGGATTATACTCCGTGTAATACTGATCCTTTGCCCATTTGTAGGCAGCATTGATCACATCCAGAGTCTTCACAATAGATGAAACCGATACCTTTCCTTCTTTTATAAGCAATTCTATATGTTTGTTGATATCTGCCGGGGAAACAGCCAGCGCCTGCAGCCTTCCGATCCTGTACGGTTCAATCTGATTGCGGATCGTACTTTCCCTTCTGTCTGCCGACTTCGGTTTCAGTCTCCCACGCTCGCTCAGATGCTCATTCAGATGTCTGTAACACAGTTCGGAGAGCGTGATTTTCCTGATCGCTCCTGAATCAAAGCATTGATCCCCGGTCTCATCTTCCCTGAGCCTCATCTTCTTCAGGCAGTCCGTTTCGGAAGATCCGGTCACAGTCAAAATACGGGGCCTGCCATTGGGAAGCGTCCCGAACTGTTTTCTCATTCTTAAATTGCCATTCGGGAGCTTCTCAAAAGAGCCCAGACCGTTCTTACGTCTGCCCATACCCATCACCTTCAAATCTCAATGCTTTTACCGGCATTGTCCTGTAGCCATGACTGAAAATTAGTCACTGTTACGAAATATGTCTTACCTATCTGCGTGGACGGAAACGAACTTGAGCGCATCAATGCGTAAGCTCGGTCCTTCCCGATCTTCAGGTAATCCATGAGATCCTTCACTCGGAGGATCTGCAATTCTTCATTCGCGTTAGCCATAACAGCCCACCTCCTTCGTTTTCGCACTAACCTTTTTGGTTTGTATTTGCATTCTACCATACCTAATCGTATAAATCAATACCTAATCGCAAAGTTTAGCAAATATTTTTTATAATCTTGAAATTTTGTATTTAACTTATTCGGTTATCTGCTATAATAGGGGCGTAGGTGTGCAAATATGCTATGGAGAAAGGGAACAGATATGGCATTTGGTTTATTGAAATGGCATGATGATGGTTCGGAAGAGTCGCCGGGCTCGATTGGCGGAAAAATCAAACGATACCGGGAACTCAGGAAATGGTCACAGCGAGCGCTGGGGCTGAAATGCGGTTTTTCGGATTCGACTGCAGATGTCCGGATCGCACAATATGAGAAGAATAAAAAAGCTCCCAGGGAAAAGCAGCTGAAAGAACTTGCCGCCGGACTCGGGATCAACGAATGTGCCCTGTTTGATGCGGATCTTCTGTCAAAAGACCGGATGTGTCACGCTTTATTCGATATCGAAGATTTTCATGGTCTGCATCCTGTCAAAATAGGTGACCGATATTATCTGGAATTCAGCGGTCCTACCTGGCTTCACCCGGAGGGTTATACAAGGCTTGCTTATTACGGTTTCCTGGAACGCTGGTATCAAATGCGGCAAAAGTATACACCTAATGATACCGACTCAGAAGATGAAAAGCGTGAGAAAGCAGCAGAATACACGCTATGGCGTGCAGAATACCCTGATAATGTTGCAAAAGAAGATACTGAACAGCTGCAGGATATGATGAAAATGGATCGCCTGCAAGCTGAAATGGATGCGCTGAATGCCAAAATGCAGTCAGAAAAAGAGCTTGCCAGAATTGATACCGCTCTGGAAGCTGTTATGCCAAAGGTGCATAAAACTTACAAACCTATCCAGAAGGAATCGGATCTGATCTACCTGATAAAAGATATGATTGAAAAGGGAGTGGCTGTAGAACGTTTCTCCCCGGAGATCCCGTCGGATGCCGACCATAAGTATATTCATCTGCTTTCCATAAAAACTGAAGAGATCCTTGGCGATGAGAACAAGAAGAAACTGTATGCCGGTTTGGTATGTGCATTAGATACACTCCGAAATCTCGGCTTTGATATATCCAAAAGGATCACCTCAAAGAACAAAGAGCTTTTTGTTACCTACTGCTATGCATCTGAGGACTATGAATACTTCGAAGGTGTAGATAAGCACTGGGATGAAATGATGTATATCATAGAACGGAAGGATGCCTGGTCTGAACAGGAATTAGCGGAACTTGAAACAAATTTCAAATCCGCTGTTACCGGAGAAGGGGATATGGATTATACCATAAGATCCGATACCTCCGCTGATTAACCTTACCAAATCACCAATTTATCGCCTGATCGTACTTGAATCCCCTGTGGAATTGTGTTATATTTGGGGTAGAAAAAGGTGCCACCGGAAGACGGCTGGCCCGAATATTTATTTGGCTATTGAAATAGCCGCCTAGTTTTGCGGACCGGGGCGGCTATTTCTGCGTCTTACGATTATCGTTACGCCCCATGGCGTATCCGATACTATAGCAGGCCAGTCCGAAACTGAGCACTGCAAGCAGTCCTTCAATCGTCAACATGAGCGTCGCCCTCCCTTCATCAGATTCCCTTTCAGGTTTCTATATAAACGGAGGGTCACAGTCCCTCCGGAGAGGGCCAGCCGTCCACCATCTTGGTGACACCCAAGAAGAGTATAGCATTATGACACAGCGTAATCAACGGTTCTATTCAACGGTGTTAGAATCAAATTATCAAACTCATTGACTACAGCAGCTAAATGTTGTACTCTTATAACACAGGGCGTAGACCTGCATTGGATATGTGCGGGGGCTGCGCCATTTTTTTGATAAATAATTGGGCTTCCAAGGTGGATGATCCTGAAAGAGGATTGGCTCTTAAACAAAGCCGCCTCTCATGGTACAGACAGGATCGGAATTATTCTTTTGCTATTCTTTTGCTATTCTTTTCTCTTATCGAGAAAGTTGAGCAACTCCACGAGCATCATCCCCAGCGATATCAGCTAACCGATCATTCCAAGGATAACTATAATAGTTTTATAGACCGTCATTTACGCCAAATACACATAGAACAATAGTAATAATGCACAAAGTACAAAAATCAAAAATGTAACCAAACCCTCTGATGAATTGACGTCGAAAAAGTGCGTGATACTATTTCGCTTTTTACTATGTCGGGATAATAAGTACATCATCCCTACACACCCTGCTATTCCCAATGCCACGATAGAAACGAACCCAAAAAATCTGTCATTGAATAAAGAAATCTCAAATTCTGAATCAGTTAGTTCACAAAGAATTATCCGTACAAACATAAAATACATTATAGAAAAGATCGAAAGAAAGCCATCTACTTTTTGCACCCCTTCAGATTCCGAAATCGAATCAAACTTATTAGTAAAATTCGCTACCCAAAGGAGTATTGCAAGAATAAAAATCTCAATAAGCCATATTACTTTAGGCACTTGTCCAACCACAATATTATAAACATCGCCCGGAAATGATAGAAGAACAGTTAGTCCCGCGATACATGAGAACTTCGCCAATGATTTTTCCATCTTTCTTTTCTGCTCGGCTTTTCCTTTAGTTTTCTTTCTTGCCATTGACATTTCCCCTTCATAATTTTCACAAGAAGCATTTACAATCAGTCGTTTCGACCACTCTATACAAAAGAACCCAGGCCTCTTGACATTGGTTTCTCATTAAAAATGGTCAGCATAGTCTTCTATGCTGACCACCAAATACTTTCTTTTATACTTATGGAAGTTTAACTCCTTTGGGAAGTTTATACTTAGCATTCTTCGACAATTTCTTAAATGCTTTTTTGCCGACCTTCTTAATCTTTTTCCCCTTCACTATTATTTTTTTGAGTTTCTTGCTGTTGTAAAATGCTTTTTTACCGATTTTCGACACATTTTTACCAATTGTAACCTGTGTTAAACTACTCCCCTCAAAGGCTGAATCGCCAATCTCCTTAATAGATGCCGGAATAACGATATTGGTGGCTTTAGTCTTTTTGAAGGCACCCTTTTTGATCTTTGTTACATTATAGGTCTTTCCAGCAATTGTAACACTGCCTTTTAGAGTAGTTTTTCCTTTTTTCAGTTCAGATGATGTAATCACTGCGTCCGTACCATCGATTTCATATGTTACATCATCTAATACAACTTTCGTTTCCAGCCCCTTTTGCACGGGAGTCTTTTGCTCGGGAGTTTTTTGCTCAGGAGCCTTTTGCTCAGGGCCCTTCTGTTCCGGCGCTTTCTGGACAGACACATTAACAAATTGGTAAAAACTTGAATCCTTATCAATAATCGCTGTAAGGATTATGCCTGTATCCCCAGGCTTGATTCCTCTTACCGTAAGCTTATAACGACCATCTGACGTTTTTTCTATTTTCTCACCTTTTGCGATATTCTCATCAAGATTTCGTATTTGGATCATGTTGGCACTTGAAACACCTGCATTAGTTCTAAATTCATACTCTATACTAGCGCCTTCATCGACTTTATATATTTCACCAGAAACATCAGTCCTGATATCTATAACAACTTTAGCTTGTGCGGTGGAATGAGTATCCTTTGCCTTGATAGTAATAACGGCCTCTTCATCTTTAGATATCTTTTCAGATATTTTTACTAAGCCTTTAGCATCTACCGTCACATTGTTAGACGATGATGTAAAGGATACACCATCTTCAACCTTCGGTACTATTACAGGAGAAAGCTGAAATGAATCACCCGGTATAGCCACTACGCGCTCTTCCGAGGGTTTTATCGACTCAATTACATCTACAGCCTTAACTGTGACAACTTTCTTAACGGTTCCTATATCTTTTGCCGTGATAGTAATATTGGCTGTTCCGGACGCCTTAGTTGAAAGGGTCACCTTACCGGTACTATCTACAGAAAATTCCTTATTATCCGATGAATAAAGCAGCTCTCTATCATCTGCATCTTCTGGTAAAGCAGCCGCCTGAATTTGAACTGTTTCACCGGCATATCCTTCGTATGATTCCTTATCTGTTGCGATACTAAGTACATTGCTAAACACATTTACCGTAACAAACTTTGTAATGTCTCCATTAAGGGTATCATAATTATTCTCCTTTTTTAGTTTTGCCGTCAAGGTGGCAGTTCCTTTAGCTTTAGGTGTAATAACTCCTTTTTTATCAACAGTAAATATACTATTATTTCCTGAGCTCCAATCAATTATCTCTAAAAGGGGTGTTCCATCAAGATCTCTCGGGCATTTGAGTGATACCTGATAATTCTTGTCTTTGGGGATGGAGATTTTGTCCACAGCATTACCATTTTCAGCTATCGAAAAATCAGTACAGACTACATGAATGGTACACTCAGCGTTAGCACTTTGATTTCCCTTAATGGCTGTAGCCGTTATAACAGTTGATCCATATCCTGTCGGAACAACTCTATCTTCACTACTTATTATTGCAACCTTTTCATTTTCTGATTTGTATGAAACTTGAGCATCTGAAGGGGTAACAGTTGGTTCGAGCATAATCCCTCGAGCAGAATGGTCATTTACCCATCTTTCAGGTTCGCCAAACTCAATTGTCACATTTTCAGCATATACCGGTATACCGCTAATACTCAAACTTAAGCATAACAGCAGAAACAAAACCGTGTTTTTACCTATACTTCTTCTACTTCTTCCATCCATCATTGTGTCCTCCTAGTATTATTTTTTCACTTATACTTTTCAAAAATATTAAAATACAACCAGCCGCGAAACAACACGCTATAAAACCTATAAAGATGTAATCCATTACCTCATCAACAAAAGACGTTCCTGACACTATAGCAATCAATAAAATGATAAATGTAATGAACGTTATTACAACCTTAGCGTTCAATTGAATACCTTCATATTGTCTAAAGGTGTACATTTTGACAAATACACAAATACTTTAAGAAGACACTTGAGATAATGATTATAATCAATATAATTGACTAAATTGACTTCTAAATGCTTTATTTCCGAAAATGATTGTGATAAAATATTTTATGATATCGAACTCTCAAAATGTACACCTTATGAGAGTTCATTTCTTCTTGGTTGTAAGCCGATACTCTCGCAACCTTCTGTAGAAAGTCGCAGGACTCATATGGCACTCGCTGATAACATCATCAAGAGAGAGTAGCCCTTTTTCCCATTGACTAACAAGATTCCCGAAGTTTTCCGGGATCGCTTTCTCCGGGCGGCCAAACCGGACTCCTTTCGCCTTAGCTGCTGCGATTCCCTGGCGCTGGCGGATCCGTATCGCGTTTCTTTCGTTTTCCGATGTGAATGACAGCACCTGTAAAACAAGATCTGCCACGAATG
>JAEEGL014201108.1_pt1 | contig 10313 bp, 7 predicted proteins | sample 9134231 | NCBI WGS metagenome assembly JAEEGL01 (sample SAMN16246548, study PRJNA631951) | gut metagenome | biome: gut microbiome; feature: rumen; material: fiber-attached | host: Bos | place: Iran: Karaj | collected 2018-10
AATGGTGGGGCGTACTTCCGGGTTTCGTAACGACATACATCCCGTTCTTCCTAGCCAGCAATTACGTCCCGGACATGGCACCAGCAAAACGCACAAGATTCCTTGTAATAGAATGGAGCCTCGTCGCAATCCTGCTGATTGTCCTGATTCCTCTCGGCATCATTTAAGGGGAAGGAGTTCCCCTAGGCGGCACACGGTAGCCGCCTACCCCTTCTAGCGGGCATAACATACTCCAGTTTCGCCCGCAACGCCTGGATAGTCTACCGCAAAAGCTTTTCCACTTTATCAAGAATCAAGATGTCCGCAGGAAGCCATTTTACAGAACGGAGAGTCTCGCGCGTAAGCCACGCCGCGTTTTCATGCTCCAGAAGTTTTAACTCGCCAGAAACAATAGAGCACAAAATACAATGCATTGTCAGATGGAAGTTTGGATAATCGTATTCTACTACACCGAGAATTCTTTCTGCTTTTATTTCTGTGTCTAGTTCCTCGCGAATTTCGCGGACAATACACTGTTCTGGAGTTTCCCCTGGTTCAATTTTACCACCAGGGATTTCCCACCAACCTTCCCAATCACCATAACCACGCTGGGTTGCAAATATTTCTTTTTTATTAGTTTCTGGATTTGTTCTTAATATAACTGCACCACTAACTGTTACTTGTTTCATTCTTTTTCCTCTATTTTTGTTTTATCTACATCGGTTATAAAGTCATTATACAAATCCGCTGGTAATTCAGGAATTGCAAAATTCATAGTTACAGGACACTCTCCTTTTGCTGTATCTTCCATTGTAGCAACTTCTCCCAAGTAAATAAATTCCTGAGGGATTGATTCGACTTCCTTAAATTTTCTAACAAATAAATGCAAATGTGTATGTCGTTCTGTATTATTTATAACATCTCTTCCTCTATCGCTATCTTGTGTCATGTTATTTGGTGACTGCCATTGAAATACATTTGAAGAAATGAACTTATCATGATAGTTAATTTCTTCGCGAATATCATCAGCTTTATACAAATCAACAAATATAAAATATTGTGGTTTTGCACTTGTCAACAACCCCGAACCTCTAAAAGAACTGTGAATTTTTTCATAATTACATAATGGAGCTATATTTCGCATTGAATACTTTCCGTAAGGTTTTAAGAATGGAAACCCATAATCTTCTCTGCCAAATTCTTCATCATATCTCAGAAGAGCATATTCTATATAATCATTAATCCACTTAGAAAACTCTTCTTTATTTGAAGAAGAAAAAAGGTTCTTTACATTCTTATTAAGGGAAATTGTGTTTCCATCAAAATTCATAATTACATCTTCATAAATTTTCTTTTCTGTTGTATCAAAGAACTTTCCTGCAAGAAAAGAACAAGCATTAAGAAGGCTTGCTTCATTATAATAATTGACATATTTTTTCATACTGTTTTTTATATCATCTATCGAAATGGCAAAATCGGAATTTGAAATAAGACTGTTAATTATGCACCACTCTTCGATTCGCTTTGCTGGAAGTAATGTATCGATGAAACGGATAAATGTTGTAAATATATTATTTTGAGATAATTGATTAAGAATTACAGATTCTGATGAATTAAGTTCATTTTCTGCACTTGTCACAAATTCATAATATGAATGATATAAAAGATTTCCTTTTTTTATTTTACTGAATACACATGGATCCAAATCAGAACCATGTTTAATATAATCAGTCAAATAAGGCATTCTGTTTCCATTATCTTTTCTGAAGACGAAATAAGCTTTCTTTTGATTTGTATCGGACATAAATTTTTCTTTATCTATCTGGTTTAGGATCTGTTCTTTAACAATCTTATCAAAATGAATAAAAGTATCTCCTGGAATATCAACAAAATCTGTTGCAACTTCACGTAGACGAGTTTTTTTATCTGGATTAGGTTCTTTAGAAAATACGCTAGTCATTAAAAATGATTTTTGGTAATTACCAATAAAATCTAGAACTGTCAGGAATTCTTTTCCTTTAATTTTTCGGAGTCCTCGTCCAAGCTGCTGTGTAAATACGATAGAAGATTGAGTAGGACGAAGCATAAGCACAAGATTTACATCCTGAACATCAATTCCTTCATTAAAAATATCTCGTGAAAAAATGTACTGTAATTTTTTATCATCATCTTCAAGTTGATGTAGATATTTCTGACGCTCAGGCACAGAGTTTTCACAAGAAAGAGCTATCGCAGATCCTTCACCAAGTTTTTTATTAAATTCTTCTGCCATGAATTTTGCATGATCCACTGTAGCACAAAATCCAAGACATTTTGTCTTATCACCATCGTGCCCGTAGAAATTGATTTTCTCAAAGATATAATCTGCGCGTTTGGTTTTCATAAGCATTCTTGCAACTTCATCAAGATAAGCTTCGCCGTCTTCAGGTTTATGCTCCAGTTTCTCGTAATCAATTCCTTCAATATCTTTTATCCCAAAATAATGGAAAGGACATACAAGATTCTTTTCAAGAGAATCTCTCAATCGTATGTTTACAGCTCGGTTAAAATCAAAAATACTGAATATGTCTTTCCCATCTGTGCGTTCTGGAGTTGCTGTAAGGCCGAGCAGGAATTTGGGTTTAAAGTAATTAAGAATCTTTGTATAAGAATTATCAGCTGCGTGATGCGCTTCATCGATGATAATGTAATCAAACTCATCAGGACTAAAATCTTCCAAATGAAGCGCCATAGTATCTTCTGTTACAAACAAGTATTTGCAATCTTTATTTTGCTTTGAACCTTTATAAATCTCAGAAGAATAGTTTGGAATTGTTTTTCCAAGAACATTATCAAAAGATTCTTGAGCCTTTATAAGAATATCTCCACGATGAACTACAAACAATGCTTTCTTAGGATTTACTTGCATTGCATCAAAAACCGACATATAGGTTTTACCAGTTCCAGTTGCAGCAATAGCCAGAGCTTTGTGTTGTTTCATCTTACGAAGTGTATTCAATTTCGCAATTGCTTCACTTTGCATTTCATTAGGTTTAATAACCTTTTCTTCAAAATTGAATACATCTTTATTCTCTTGTTGAATCTTTTTTATTTTAGCTAAATAGTCACGATATTGAATTAAAAACTCATCAGAGAAATCTTTGGAATAAGGACTCTTCCAAAGTTCATTAAACTCTTCCAGAACCGATTTTGCGAATACACCTGGCTCTTTGTTTTCAAGAACTTCTTCATTATTGATAACATTCCATTCAACATTTTTCTTAAAAGCTGCCCCAGTGATATTTGAAGAACCAATAATGATAGTCCATTTTTCTTTGTTGTTCTCTTCAGGATTTAGAAACAGATAACCTTTTGCATGAAAACCTTGATCATGAGTTGATGTAAAGACCTTAAGCTCGATGTTAGTAAATGAATTAAGCATTTCGAGAGCATGTGGCTGTGTAACATTCATGTATGTAGAAGCCAGAATCTGCCCTTTTACGCCTTTAGTATTTAATTCAGCCAACAGATCCATCAAAAGCTGAACACCACTTATTCGAACAAATGATACGCAAATTTTAAACTCTGTGCATGTTGAAAGATTTTCTTTTAGCGTTGAAAGAAAGTTTTTGTTTATTTCATTTGTGACAAGCTGATTAGTAATGTTCATGAAAAGTCCTTTGTAACTGACTAATACTATGTCACTTTAAACGGTCGTTTTTTGTGCTACAGACTGGTACAAACTTATAAAGTTATCCCTAGAAAAATGTAGTCATCGATAAAAATTATCCCTAGAAAAGTGTAGGGAAGCCCTCAGATTATCCCTAGAAAAGTGTAGGGAAGCCCTCAGATTATCCCTGGAAAAGTGTATTATTTTTCTTGATTTATCCCTAGAAAAGTGTAAAATAGGAGTATGTACCGCACAATGTACGAAAACCTCATTAAATGGAAAAATTCGCCTCATCGAAAGCCCTTGATACTTGAAGGGGCTCGTCAGGTTGGAAAGACTTGGCTTATAGACGAATTTGGACCAAAAGAATTCAAATATTACATAAAGATAAACTGCGACAACAATCCCGAAGTAGCTGATCTTTTTTCAGATTATGATATAAAAAGAATCCTGCGAGTAATCTCAGCTATTGCCAAGAAGCCAGTAAAATCGGGAGAAACGCTGATTTTTCTGGATGAGATACAGGAACTTCCAAAAGCTCTTGGTTCTCTTAAATATTTTTCAGAAAACGCACCTGAATATCACATCGTTGTGGCTGGTTCTCTTTTGGGAATAAAACATCATCCAGGTGAATCGTTTCCTGTCGGAAAAGTAGATGTTTTAAGACTTTATCCGCTCGACTTCAATGAGTTTTTGTTGGCATTGGGTGAAGACCAGAAAGTAGAAATTCTTTCCAGCTGTATGTGGGACGACATAAAATCTCTAAAGCGATCTTTTATTGAACTTTTGCGTCAATATTATTTTACTGGTGGAATGCCGGCCAGTGTTAAAGAATATGTAAAAACACAGGATGTACTTCGTGTTCGTGAAATTCAAAAGGCAATTCTGCATGATTACGATGATGATATAGCAAAGCACGCTCCTAAAAATGATATTGCAAAGATAAGGATTGTATGGAATTCAATTCCTTCACAGCTTGCTAAGGAGAATAAAAAATTCGTCTTCGGTGCAATAAGAAAAGGTGCGAGGGCTGCGGAGTTTGAGAATGCTATTCAATGGCTATGTGATGCTGGGCTTGTCCACAAGGTAATGAGGATTTCAAAAATTGCCATGCCACTAAAATTCTACGAGGATTTTTCTGCCTTCAAACTGTTTATGAATGACTCCGGTCTTTTTGGTGCACTGACAGAAACTCCAATCAAGGATATACTTTTGGGAAGCCGAGTTTTTGAAGAATACAAAGGTGCATTTACAGAACAATTTGTTGAACAGCAGATTGCTTCATGTGGTTATTACACGTTATACTATTATACGAATGATAATTCTACGAATGAAATTGATTTTGTCACTCAACGGTTAGATAAAGCTTTACCAATCGAAGTAAAAGCAGAAGAAAACTTACGTTCCCGCAGTCTTAAGACTGTTCTTGACAAGGACCTCTCTTTGCACGGGCTACGGATTTCAATGTCAGATTATAGGGAAGAAGAACGTTTTGATAATCTTCCTCTGTATGCTGTAAAAAGTTATTTTGATGGAAAGAATAGATATGAATAAAGAAGAAAAAAACATCACTAAAAACGACCGTTTAAAGTGCGGAACTTCTTCCCGTACAAAGAGGAACTACGAGGAACTAAAGCCCTTTATTCCTCAAAACGGAAATAAAGAAAATTATGCGCTTCTCAGTCATTACCTTATGATGGATGAAGGAGAAACTAAAAATATAAAACGTTCTGAACTAATAGAAACGTTCGAATTTTCTGAGGAAAATCTTTACCTGGCAGAACAATTTTTTTCTTCAAAAGAAATAACATTCCGTCACAAAGATAATCCGTCATTCACATTTATCGATTTGTTTGCGGGAATTGGCGGATTCCGACTTGCTATGCAGGCAAACGGTGGAGAATGTGTTTTTTCGTCTGAATGGGACGATGCAGCAAAGCAAACATACTACGAAAACTACGGAGAAGTCCCGTTCGGAGATATTACAAAAGACGTAACAAAAGGGTTTATTCCAGAATATTTTGATGTACTTTGTGCAGGATTTCCATGTCAAGCGTTCAGTAATGCAGGTTTAAAAAAAGGAATTGAAGATACAAGAGGAACTCTTTTTTATCATATTGCAGAAATTCTTGAGACTAGAAAACCAAAAGCTGTGTTTTTGGAGAATGTACGTGGATTGATAAGCAATGATGAAGGTAGAACTTTTCAAACCATATTACGAACAATTACCAACATGGGATATTCCTCCAATATTTCATCAGAAAAACTGGAAACATTTTCTCTTTCAAAGTTAAAGAACGAAGCTGCAAAAATGGTGCTCAGCGCAAAAGATTACGGAGTTCCACAAAATCGACCTCGGATTTATATCGTATTATGGAAAAATGATTTATCCATTGATGAATTTAAATATCCTCTTCCACTAAAAAATAAAACTTCTGTTGGTACTATTCTCGAGAAAGAGGTCCCTGAGGAATTTACAATTTCAGATAAATTATGGCAGGGACATCAAAGAAGACGTTTAGAAAATTCCTTGAAAGGAAATGGCTTCGGATATTGTCTTTTTAACGAGGAATCTCCTTATACAAGTACAATCTCTAGAAGATATTACAAAGACGGAAGCGAAATCTTAATTGAACAGAAAGATAAGAACCCGAGAAAACTGACACCTCGTGAAGCAGCAAATCTTCAAGGCTTTCCTAGAAATTTCAAACTTCCAAGTTCAAATACAAAAGCATATCAACAGTTCGGAAACAGTGTAGCTGTCCCTGTCGTTCAGCTTGTTTCGGAGCAAATAGTAAAGCAAATATTGGAGAAATAAAATGCTAAAATTAAAAGAATTAACTTTACAAGTAAAAGAGAGAATGGAGCATAATATTGATTTTTCTGAAGTATTGCTTTCTAATTCAATAAAAAATGAATTGACGGAGCTTATTTATAAAGAAAGCAATAAAAATGTTTTTTTTATAGAAAGGACTTTTTATATTGAAACTTCTCCAAAACATTACGCCATTGTACCTAATCAGTATTTTTCATTAGCAAAAGAATGTTATTCACTGGTAATACGACTTAGATATTTATTTGATTTCATTGATAAAGAGATTAGACCGAACAGTGAGTTAAGAAGAACTTTAAATGCATTTCAAGATGATTTTTCGAATCAGAATGTTACAAATCTTGAGAAAATATTTTCAGAATTAAACTTTTCGTTGCTAGATAATAGAGTCAATAAAGAAGATTTCTTCTATCTCATATCAAATTTTAATAAAAAATTTGGTAATTTAAAAGAAAATACATTAAGAGCAAGTGAGGATTTATTAGGTGCTTATGTTCTAAATATCGTTCCTTTAACAACTGCTGCTAGTGGTTTTTTTGGATCCCTTGTGTATTATCTTTCTGCAAATGTAGATATTTATAAAAAGCTATGTAATGATATTTCTATTGTAAATTTAAGAAATTCAATATCTGATAATTATATTTCCAATCCTTTCCAAATCATCTACTACGGAGTTCCTGGCTCCGGTAAATCGCATAAAATCGATGAAGAAACAAAAGGCATTTCTGATGAGCAGAAAATGCGTGTTGTTTTTCATCCCGAATATACTAACGCAGATTTTGTCGGACAAATTCTGCCTGTTCAGACAAATGAAGGATTGGAATATCCATTTAAAGCCGGTCCTTTTTCACGAATATTGAAGCGTGCGTTGGAAAATCCAGATAAGCCATATTATCTAATTATTGAAGAGATAAACCGTGGAAATGCGGCAGCAATTTTTGGAGATCTGTTTCAATTGCTTGATAGATATTCGAATGGCTGGAGTGCATACTCAATAGAAAATCTTGATATAAATGCCTTTATTAGAAGTGAAGATGAACGCTATTCAGAGAAAAATCCACCAAAAACAAAGAAAGTTGGAAATATTGAATTTACCGAAAACACCTCTCTCCGTCTTCCACCAAATCTTTCTCTTTACGCCACAATGAATACAAGCGATCAGAATGTTTTTACCTTGGATAATGCTTTCCAGCGTCGTTGGGATATGAAACTCGTTGAGAACAAATTTGAAGGCGATGATGCAGAAAGTCAGCGGAATGCAGAAATCGGTGGAAGCGAAGTAACTTGGGAACAGTTCCAGACTCACATCAATAAGAAAATAAGTGAAATGTCATCTTCGATGGGAATGAGCAGCATGGAAGACAAGAGGCTTGGCTGCTGGTTCGTAAAGGCAGAAGATAATAAAATTTCAAAAGATAAGTTTGCGGAAAAAGTCCTCAAATATCTTTGGGATGATGCATTCAAGTTCAGCCGAGAAGAAATCTTTGACATAAAGGATAAAACTTCTAGTCTTGAATCAATTGTTTCTGATTTCAAGAACGGAGATGAAACCGCTCCGTGTAACTGGAACATCTTTAAGGATACAAGTTTTATCCAGCAACAGAATAATTCGCAATCAGAATCTGACATAGGTGAAACAGAATAATGCTTGCATATGAGGCCGAACCAAACACTCCTGTATTCTCTCTAAAAGACGCATGTGTATACGATGCAAAACTGAATGGAGATGAATTTGTCGGTCTCAAATATGAAAATGGAAAACTTTCTATACAGTTTCCTCTAGGTTACAAAAAGTCAGACGATGAGAAAGAAATCCGTAAAGATATACTGAATCTGATTTCTGTACTTTCTACATTCTGCGAGCACGAGGATTCTTTCATTCCCGATTCGTCTTCAAAAAATCTATCCAGCCAGTTTCCCATTCATGCATACATGTTCTTGATTTCTGATTTTATGAACAACGGCTACTACACGGAAAATGAATCAGTTTACAGACGTTCTTCTTCTGGAAAAATCAACTGGAGCAGGACAATAAAACAAATCCGTCCGCAGATTGCACTGGATTCACCGATATATCTGGAATTTATTACTAGAAGAACAAATCACAACGAAAACGAACTCATAAGCCAGATTCACAAAACTCTCGTCTACGAAAGCTTTTCAAAAATCGGCTGGCTTTTTTCTTCGTTCATGCCACAAAAAGGAAATCTAGCATTTAATGCAAATCTTTTTAGGGCAGTCGTAAAGTCTAAAATCGCGCAGAGTTTCGACGAAAGAAGACTGACTCTTTTCCACAACATGCTTCTCATAATCGATTACATAGATTCTTCCAATGAAGCAAAAACTTTCTATTTTGGAACCGAAAATTATGAAAGTGTTTGGGAACGTCTTATAGATACTGTATTTGGCGAAATGGATAAAGAAAAATTCTATCCTAAATGTCATTGGTTCATTGAAGGCAAAGGAGAAGCAAATCTTAGTAATGACATTTACAAAAAGTATTCTCTTCGCCCTGATACTATAATGATTACAAACCGGGGAAAAGAAACCCAAAAGATTTTTATACTCGATTCTAAGTATTACAAATATGGCGTTTCAGGATTTGATTATGATTTACCGGGGACGGGTTCAATTGTAAAACAGTTTGCCTACGCAGAATATGTTGAAAATTCTCCTTCTGCACTCCCTAATGATGTTAAAAATGTACTCAACAAAAATGAAATCTATAATGCGTTTATCTTGCCGGGTGAAAATAAGTCCGATTCAAAACTTCACTATTTTGGATATTCTTATGCTGATTATAAAAATGAAACAGAGAAATCTTATTCAAAGATATATGGACTTACTTTGGACATAAAATCAATTATGTATCAGCACATCCCAAAAGATAAAAAGCTTATCGAAGAACTTGATGAATTAATCTTATCCGAAAAGTCGCATGCGGGGTTTTAGGGGTGGAGCCCCTAGGAGAAGGGGGTAGCGGAAAACACCGTAGGCGGTTGAAGCGAGGGGGAGACTTCCCCCTCTTATATCATACTTCTTACATGTTCCAGATTTTTACTGCTTTTAAGGTTACGTCGTTGAATAAAACGCTCAACTGTAGTTCTGTGCGTTCCATATAATTTAGCCATCTGATTAACATTTGTACCAGCAAGAAGCATCATACTTACAGCAAATTCTGAGCCATCAAGTTTACTGTGTTCACTTTTCTTTCCAAGAGGACGTCCAAGCTTTTTGCCTTCTGCTTTTCTACGTTCAAGGGCTTCCTTTGTGCGCTGGCTAATAAGATTACGTTCTATTTCTGCACTAAGCCCGAATGCAAATGCCAAGACTTTACTTTGAATATCATCACCAAGGCGATAGTTGTCTTTGATTGTCCAGATACGGGCACCTTTTTCCATAATCAGGTTTAGAATAGACATTATCATAAAAAGGCTACGGCCAAGACGGCTCAATTCCGAACAGATTATAAGATCATCCTTCTGTACAAGTGATAAAAGTATACCAAGTTCACGTCTCTTTGGATCAATTGTTCCGCTGATTATCTCTTCTATCCAGGAATCAATTTTAATTCCTTGATGATTACAAAACTCTTCTATTTCGAAACGCTGATTTTCTACAGTTTGCTTGTCTGTACTTACACGAATATAACCGTATACCATAATAAAAATATAATAAAACACTTTATTTAATGTAAACTTTTTTCACCCACCCCACAATCCTCTCATCTCTTGCTCAAAAGATTCTTTTTTGCAAGAATACTCCCATGCTGAAAGAAATCACAAAACCAATGACAAACACTATGTCTACGGCGGAAAGTTCCCAGATTGTGACGCTTACGGACCGGATATC
>JAEEGL014253185.1_pt1 | contig 10313 bp, 7 predicted proteins | sample 9134231 | NCBI WGS metagenome assembly JAEEGL01 (sample SAMN16246548, study PRJNA631951) | gut metagenome | biome: gut microbiome; feature: rumen; material: fiber-attached | host: Bos | place: Iran: Karaj | collected 2018-10
CGGATACCCTTGTCGTCGGGGAGGGGGTTGACATGCTCTTGGGGAGCATACTTGAGAGAGACTATCTTTCGCTCAGGAATGATCTCCTGAAGAAAAAGCGTGAGGAGGCGCTGACGGCCCTCTGTGCCAAAAGATCTTTTAAACCAATAGTCAAGAAGAATTCGGGCATAACGCCCCGGAGTTTTGATATTTTCCATAGTTTTTTTCGACAAAAATCGAATAAAAGAGCCGTGTAAACAAAAAATAAACGATTAAGTTAAAAAAACGGCCTTAGAGGGCACTGGAAGGGATAAAAAAGAGTACCATGATAGCCTCAAAAAGCATAAAAACACAGGAAATTTAAGAAAAACAGCTAAAAAAACGGACCTGCATACCCTCCAAAGCACGATTTAAGAAAAATTACCATAAAACGGATAAACCCTTCCTATTTCCAATGACTGCGCCCCGTCATAGTTTCCGTAAAGCGGCTGAGAGCTGGCTCTCTGAGTCAGCAGGGAACGTTAGCAAGAAGACTATCGAGCATTATCGGTGGGTGCTGGAGAGGTTTGTCTTTCCTAATATCGAGGGATCGTTGGAGATTACGGGAGAAGAGGTCGAAAAGCTGGTAGAAGGAACACGAAAGGAGGGCCTATCAGAGAGCACATTATATGAAATCCCAAGGGTTATATGGAAAGTACTGAGCTTCGCCGCGGCAGAGGGTATGTGCGAAGCTCCGACATGGACTCTCACTCCTTCAACACCAAAAAAGATGACCTCAACGGCCATTCTCTCCCCTTCCGAAGAAAAGAAACTGCTTAACTATCTCACCGAGAATCCCACCTCGAAGAACCTCGGGATCTATCTCATCCTCACCGAGGGCCTCACTCCGGGAGAGACGCTTGCTCTTAAATGGGCGGATATTTCCACCCGTAAAAATGAGATACGAGTGCTTACAGAAAAGGAGACTACCCCGGATACCAGGAACAAATACCGAACACTCCCTATCAATGAGAGGCAGATAATATACCTTAAAAGGCTCTCCTCCCTACCGACAGTCTACCTTGTGAGCGGTAAGCCCAAGCCTCTTACTCTCAGTCCCTTCCGAAGCCATTTCCTAAAAGTGCTGAAGGACCTCGGACTCGGAGAGATAACACTCTATGACCTTCGCCGCACATTCGCTGTCCGCCGCCTGGAGGAAGGTATGGACTATGAGAAGCTGAGCAAAGTCCTCGGTCAGCAAAATAGCAGGAGTTTTCGCTCGCAGTATCGGGAGCTGGTCTCGCCTGAAACGTGTGAGAGGCTGGAATCTGAGAACATTGCCTCCCGCAAAGTCCGTCAGGCACCTAAGACCATCTCTCCGGCAGAGAAGGACCCGGAAATCAAGCGATTAGAAGACAGGATCGAGATGAGGAAAAAACAGCTCAAGGAGACTCTCGACAACCTGGAAGGAGATCTCGCCATTATCCATGCCCTCCGAAACAGCGACCTCCCCTCACCGGGACCACGGGAAGGCCTGTATCAGTTCATTGAGAAGGTTCTGGGCGACGATCGCGACGGAAGGATGCTTGTGGAGTACCTCCGCTGCAACATGCGGGTGGCCGACATGCCCTCGCAGAAGGATGTCACCGTCCAGACCATCCGTTCCCGTATATATCGCGGATTCGCCAAGCTCACGGAGCGCCTGGATGCCATCTATGCCGTCGAAGGGTTCGACATCCTTGACATGTTCCATAAGCTTACCGCCCGGATTCAAGAAATCGCCCCACCGGAGCCTGTTCGCCCCGGCCGTAAGCACAACCCCACGGTTGGAAACGAATTCAAGAAGGCAATGGCGGCACTGGACAGAATAGTGGCAAAAGAAGATAATGGGACAGCTTCACAATGAGGCTGTCTTTTTGTTGAACCCGGTTTTATGTGGTTGGATAATCTTTTTGGTGAGCATTCTCCATGTCCGCGCTTACAGCGGTGAGACATTTACGAAAACAGCCTACACGACATATCGGCCAATCGAGCGGGCTCATGCCCTTCACCTCAGCGTGACGCTATAGGGGGTATTTTTTACTTGTTCTCCCTAGCTATCCACTCACGGAAGAATGGGTCCTCCATTTCATAATGGTCAGAATATATTACGTAGCCATCTTTTTGCATCCGCTTCAGTGCACTGTATATCGTGCTTGTACGGTACTCTCCCGTTTGCAGTGGTTTGCAGGATGACAATCGTTGCATAATCCACTTATTCGTCCTTTTGAAGTTCATCCACAGTCTTTCATAATCCAAACCGTGGGTGGTAACGATATGATCAATGGCAGTCCTTAAGGGGTCGGATATCTCAGGTTGTAAAACACCAACCTGCCACAAATTAGCCGCCAACTGTTGCGAATAATATGGATGACATCCAGTATAGTCAAGGATACTATCGGCCAGCGCATCACAGGTGTCTGGATAGCATCCGGCAAGACGCTCAGAGAGGTAGCGGTGGAAATCTTCACGCGGGAGTTTTCCAAGTCGCATCATTTCGCCGAAATTATAGAAGGGAGACTTCTTGTTCTCAAAGATGTCCGTCATCATGCTTTCTTGACTGCCCAGAAGGATATAATTGATATGCTTCTGCTCCTGCATGATTGAGCGAAGCTTTTTATCCAGTTTAGGAGCCAAGTCACGAATCTCTTGGAACTCATCCAGTACGATGATGATACGGTCCCGTTCCGAATGCGCCTGCTCAATCATTGTCATAACGTCCTCGAGGACAACACTGTCATCAACGCCTGGCTGGAAGGATACATCCAGTGTTCCGGTAATAGGGTTGGAAGACACGGTAGGTATGATGCGGAAGTGAGTGATAAGATGGCGTACACGCTCTAAAGGATGCACTTTAAAGAACTCCCGCAATAGCTTTGCTGACATATCTGAAACCGATGTCACTTGCTGGAGATTCACTGTGATATACTTTCGACCAGTCTGCTTGACAGCCTTCGCTACCACACTGCTCTTCCCGAAACGGCGTGGACTGATAATCACCAGATGGTTCGCGCTATTCACAAACTCCTTGATATAGGCGACTTCCTTCACTCTGTCAGTGAAATACTCTTCCTCTACGATTGTGCCAAACTTGAACGGGTTTTCCATATTACGCAAATTTTCGTTACGATTTTTTTCGTAATGCAAATATAAAACAATTTATCGATACGCCATAACGCCCGACTTATCGGCTTACAATCATAGCCTTGCCTTTTCGTACTGATCCCTTGTCTTGAAGGACGTGGAGACTTCTCGTCCTTGTACGGTTATGCATAGCGGGAGCTTTGAATGAAGAGAGCTGGCTTGAATAGCCCACCGGGCTCATAGTGACTGTCTTGTTGGTGAAAATAGGAATTCCTGAAGAATTATAATGATACCATTTCTGAGTGTTATACACATACTCGAAATAGCGCATCAAGCTATATGAAACAGTCGTCCCGTCCTCTAAACTAAATGACTCTGGGATCAAAGTGACGACCCCGTCCTTAACTTTAGAGTGAGCGATATCATACAAATTATCGACACCCTCTACATCTAAATAAGTGTTCCCATTATAGATGTATTCGCCGGCAAATACCTTGTCTGCATTAGATTTGAAATCAGAATCGTAATAAGACTCGATGTCCTGCCCGTAGAAGTATAGCATTCCGTCTTCTTTCCGATATCGGGCGAAGAACCAGTCTTCACTGCCGTTCATCTGGTAGCTTATGCCGGAGCCGGTCTCCCATCCATTGACATAATATAGATAATTGGCTTCGCAAGAAGATATGTCAACGTAGAATGACGAACTTCCATCAGAGATCTTCCACCTGCCAAGCCATCTTAGGAATCCTCCGGAAGGCGTTTCCTCTACGACGTTGCAAGGTGTTTTAGCATAGTTTCCGGTAACGGTGCCTTCCTTTGTGATTTCAATCATGAAAGCAATATAATTATCGTGGAAGAGTAGGTCAAAGTAGGTTGATGTTGTTCCCTTGTCAAATACTCCCGTTAGCTGAGTGATTGAAGTCCCCTTGTTCTTTGCGCGGTCGGCTAGAATCGAAGCCTCCTTCTCAAAGAGAGATTTGATGTCTCCATTGTATGTCTCATTGATTTCTTTGGTAGTCACAGTGCGGACAAAGAAGTAATTACTTCCCGTATATTTGAAACTGAATGCTTCTCCTACTGAAACAGAGCCGTCAGAGTTTGTTAAATTTTTCCGGCCGCCATAAATGATGCTCCAATCTGAAACTTCCTGAAGACCGGTCATTTCCAACGTTTTGAAGGTCTTTATCTCGCCGAATTCTCCACAGCCGTCATCAAGATAAATAGCGTAAGGCCGATAGTAGTACAGACTGTTTGGAGAGAGATCTTCGGCCTTTCCGCTGAATGACCCGTCGGCATTGCGGTCACATACGATGGCGTGGAAATCTGTAGGGGGTTCATCGAGAACTATCGCCTCATCAGCCACGCTTTCCGGGTAGCGAGAATAGATAAATCCCGTGGCGAGCGGTGCTGAAGAGTAATCGTAAAGAATTGTGACGGAGCCGTTTAATTTAGCGGACTCATGGGTAATATCGGAGGCCTCGCCCGTTGTGAGCTTCAAGGCTTCTGACGTCTCAAAGGACAGGGTCTCTCCGTAATGATAAAGACCGCCATATTGGATATATGCCTTGTAGTAATATCGAGTTTTCGGTATAAGATTGTTGATGTTTGCCTTGAACTGATTCTGCTTGCCCATTTCCATGACCGGATAGTCAGTCGAATTGCTTCTGTCCGGCTCTGCCTTGTCAGAAACAAGGAATCCTAGTAGGACGGAGCCCAATTCGGAAGTCGGATGGGCTTCGCCGACGAGGGTGGCAGTAAAGGGTGTTACGCTAGTTGCTTCGAGGGTTATGATGAGCTCCTGTGGGGCAGGGACTTCCTCTTTATCTGTAGTGAAAGAACGGATTTCGCCAAAGACTTCGAGATTATTGTAAATCGCGCAGGCTCGGTAAAAATATGTCGTTTCCGGGGTCAATCCTTCCAATGATTTTGAAAAGATACCATTTTCTCCTTTCTCTCCCTTAGTATATTTATCCTTTCCGCTTGTCAGATCCTCTTGGCTGGTTGCGTAGCGGAATCCTACCTCTATAGCGGAGGAAAATTCATTGTCGACGGTTACTTTTCCATTGAAAGTGACTGTTTTGGAAGTGACATCAGTTTCTTTTTGAGTAATAACTGATAGCTCGAAAGCTGAAGTCTTGAAAGACTTGATCTCGCCATACCGGTAAAGGCCCCCTGTATGGAGATAGGCTTTAAAATAATACTGGGTGTCCGGCTTCAGACGGTCCGTCGTGACAGAAAATGAGTTTTGGCTGCTCAACTCCTTGGATTCCAGGTCAATGCCTTCGTTGATTCGAGCATCCTCCTTTTCGGACACCAGGATGCCGAATTTGAAATCCTTCATGTCGCTGGTAAGGTTGACAGTCCCTGACATCGTTGCAGAAAAGGCGGAGATGGAAGAAACCTCACCTGTAATGACCATTTCCTTGGGCTCGACAGGGTCGATTGGCTCCGGTTCCGGCTCAGAGTTGTTATAAGGCTCTCGCTTGTTGCAATCTGCGAGAATGACTACCATCAATAACAGGGCGATGACCTTGAAAAACCTATCCAAAGAGTTCTTTTTCATAATTAATAGTATTATAAAAAACGGGCTATTATGGAATAAGCGACATGACAAACTCTCTGTCAATGATTATTTGGCCAAGCGGAGAGTAGGCTTGCCATTTGCCGCGGATCTCTTTACCATCAGATGCTGCATTCCATGAGAATGAATGGTTTCCCGTTCCATTTTCATTGACCATAATGAATATATTTCCGTCTTGTATGGATCCGTCATCAACCAAGCACCAGTCATCATCCTCTTTATTGTCAAATTTGAATGCTCCCCAGACAGGAGTATTGCCGCTCTCGTTCGGATACCTGTAGATCATTACGCACATTTTAAAGGGACGGGGATCGGACTCGTCCAGCATATGGCCCTGATACATTGAAATAGATTTGATAATGTTGTATCTAAGCCATTTTTTATGTGGACTCCATTCGTTGCCAATCAAGAATGAGACGTCGTCTAAATTCCAGATACCTTTTTCCTTGACAAGGATCAGCCTAACTTCATCCTGCAGCCTTCCAGAATCCCCAAAATCCTGATCTAATGATACTTGAACGACGGCATCATTATCGGTGCAAGAGATAGTCTTGAATTGTCTTTTGGCCTCTTTTGTCATTTCTTCTCCACCGATTCCCATTGCTATCAGATCGTCTCCTAAAAACAGTTCACCTGGGAGAGAGAGTTTGTCCCCGTTGCCTTGAAGTTTGGGATTTTCATATTCTTTTAATAGTGCATCAAGATCGTTGGAGTAGATGTTATCTTTTGAGCTCAGTCCACCGATAATCTTGTCAACGATCTCATTCAGTCTTCCATAAGTAATATCTTTAGTCCCAGCAAGGACTTGGACCTTTGCCTTATTTACGCAGCTGATAGAGACAACAGCAATAAGAGAGAGGGAGAAAATTAAAGAATTGATTTTCTTCATGTTTTGTAGTTTTAACATGACAAGGTACATATTTTTGTTCAAAAGACAAGTCTCTGTGTGCTGTTATTTTGTTCCAGGTCTCTTTTCATAGCCGGGACTTGGGACGTAGGAAGAAAGATACGTCCCGGTTAATGGACCACTCTCTTATAAGTGGGGCGGGAAGGGCTGGTTTTACTTCCAAATATTGCATTGAACCGAGTAGCGATTGAAAAAATGACTTATCTTTGCAAAGAAAACTAACATCCATTCATATTATCATGAAAAGATTCTTGCTTTATTCATCAATGCTGGCTATGGCATTGATCTTTGTAAGTTGTGAAAAAAACACCGGCAATGGTGATGGACAGGAAGGAAATGAGAAAGGAGAGGCAACTAGTCTAAGTGTTTCTGGTTTTGCTCAGAAGGGACAGCTTATAAAGGGTGCAAGTGTCACGGCTTTTGGCCTTGATAAGAAATTGACGGCCACAGGAGCAAGCTATCCTACCAGTATCAAAGACGACATGGGGTCTTTTTCCCTCAACGCAAACAGTGATGCAGATTATCTGGAATTTCGCGCGGAAGGATACTATTTTAACGAAAATACAGGAGTTATTTCAGAGGCGCCGATTTACCTTCAGGCTCTTGCGGAGAAATCTGAGAAAGGAGTTAATATAAACTTATTGACCACTCTCACTTCTGCACGAATCAAGCGTCTTGTGAAAGAAGGAAAGACATTCAGTGAAGCAAAGGCCCAGGCTCAAGAGGAACTTCTTAAATCTCTTGACATTAACAAAGAGATAGCAAAAGTTGGCTTTGAAACATTAAATATAGCAAAAGGCAGCGATGCTGACGCCGCCCTTTTGGCCGTTTCTCTGCTTCTGCAAAGAGGACGCTCTACCGGAGACCTTCTTGCAAAGGTCGCCGAAATGTCCTCAGAGTTTGAGTCTTCCGGAAAACTGTCGGACAAAACCCTCGGTGGTATTTTCCTCGATACAGAAAACTTCCCCGTTGGCAGTGTTTTGGACAATCTTATTGCTTATTATAAGAGCAAAGGGATAAAAGAATATGCTATTCCTCCTTTCTACAAATATGTGGATGAGGTTTTTAATCAGGATATTTTTATTACAGAAGAGTCTTCTCTTCCTACGGATTATTTATCAAGCGATAGTTGGAGCGGAGAGTTTAAACTTGTGGCTCATACCGACTTTTCTTGTTCTCCTGATGTTGATTGGATTGAGGCTGTCACAACCAAACTGGCCGATAATTATTGGCTGGTCAAATACACTCTCAAACCTAACTCCGGGAGCAGGAGAGAAGGGAATCTCCTTATTAAAGATAAATCAGGAATCCTTAAGAAGTCTGTTTCGATAAAACAGAACTCAGGGCTGCAGGTGATACATGTTTATGAAAACGACAACACAAGAGCCCTTCTGCGTTCTGTTTCTGCAGGGGACAAAGTGTCCGTTAATGGGAAAGTATATACATTATCAGAAGACCAGACCGTCGAGGTTGAAAAAGCGGAGTCATATTATGTCGGTTATCCTGAAAGTGTAACCGGACTTATTGATAATCCTTATTACTGTACAGTAAAATTCCCTTCAGAAACATATGAAATCGATGACGAAGGGACCAGGGTACCATCAGTAAAGATACCGAAGTTCGCGGCCATTACAACTGATATGTATGGAGGCGGAGCAATCCCGAAATACGCAGAAGCGTCTTTAATCCCATGTGTGGCTTGCCTCAAGTTTACTTTCAAGAAGCTGACATCTATTGCTTATATCGTGGTCGAAGCCAATTCAGACGCCCTTTTATCCGGGACAGCGACATATAAGTACGACAGTGAAACTATTAACCCGGAAACCAGCAATCAATCCAATAGAGTCAAAGTATACAATCCTGATGGTGACAACAGTGTCAATTTCGTCACCATGGCTCAGACGTTGACTCAGATAAAGGTATCAGCATACGATAGTAACGACGTTCTTCTCCAAGAAAAATCAGCTAGTGTGACTTTAACGCTGAAGAACGGTAAAGTTTTTGAAATCAAAATCGGTAATTAAGTAGCCCGCACGTTGGGTGTGTCATACTTAAATGCCTGTTTATCAAGTCTCTCCATAAAGTCCTATGCCAACAAGAAAGAGTCAACAATAGTTGTTTGCCATCCCCTCTTTTGCTGCTCCTGGCGTGAAGCCAGCATAGTACCGCGCTGCGCACAACCGTTTACCCCACATTATTGCCTGTATTTGTGGGATTATTGGACCTTCGGGTCCGTTTACCCCACGTTTTGGCTTGTTTTCGTGGGGTTATGGTTCTATCGCCAGTGCCCCGTATTCCATATTCAATACATGTGTTTTACTACAACCTCATTACATAAAATCCTGTGCCATATTGCAGGCACAGGATAATATGAAAAGAGTTGATTGTAAGGAGCTAGCCTACTAGTCACTTCATGTCAGGGCTATCCTTGCATATCAGTTCTTACCTGATGGAATGTAGCTTCGGAGGGCTTCGACGTAGGCGGCGAATGCTTCGCGCCCCTGGTCGGTGATGTGGCAGATAGTCTGCGGCATCTTTCCCTTGAATCCCTTGGTCACTTCGATGTATCCGGCCTGCTGCAACTTGTCGAGCTGTACGCTCAGGTTGCCGGAAGTCGCGCCTGTCTGGCCTCTCAGGTAGACGAAGTCTGCACTGTCGGTGCTGATCAGGATTGACATAACAGCCAGCCGGAGCTCCGAATGAAGCAAGGGATCCAGGGGCTTGAAAGTTTTCATACTGTCAGGCATATGCTATTCTCTCCCTTGTTTCTGAAGAATGATGCCAGGTACGATAAGGGCGAAAACGCCCAGGATGGCGAAAGACAGGATCCGAAGGGGGGAACCGGTCGGCATGACCATCAGAAAGAGTGCTGCAAAGGTCGTGGCAATCAGGGAGGAGGCCGTGACAACTTTGTTTCCCAGGACGGCCCCGGACAAAGTCCCGCCCAGGCCCATCATCAACAGGATGATCAATGTCAGGTCAACGCTGAGCGTTCCTTCGACCCCGGTGAGCGAACGGATGCCCCAGGCCACCCAGACCAGGGCGAAAAACCCGGTGGCGAAGATGCCAAACCACATCCAGATCTTCCCAAGCATGCGGCTAACCTCGGGCTCGGGAACTTTCTCCCGATTGCGGAACAGGGTTTTCATGCATACGAAGCCGATAGCGGACATGGCGAACCAAAGAAAATTCCAGATCGGGCTGCCCGTCTTCGTCCAAAGCCCCCATATGATAAGGGAGAATAGCGCTACCAGTACACCCCAGAGGATAAGCGGTTTGCCAGAGTTCTTCGTAATCGTGCGCCGACTGCGTTCGATAGTTTCCGCAATGATGCGGAGGCTGTTTTCTGCTGAAAGGTTGTTTTCCATTTTCTTACTTATTAGTGGGTTCTACATGGGGTCCCTTGCCGTTGCGCACCAGTCCAGGACCGAATCTCGATGCAAATATAAAGTAGTTTATTTTATAAACCAAATTTTTTTGAAGATTTTTTTCGATATATCCGCAAACTTGCTAAGATTTTGAGGGAGAGGGGGGTACTTAAAACAAATCAGCCACCAGAGTAATTCTGATGGCTAACTGCTTAATTTAAGAGCGGAAAACGAGAAACAGACCTTTCCGCAACAAACTTCCTGTGCATCAGTTTATTATTCAGGAAAAAGCTCCTTACTCAAATAACGCTGACGCAAGTTAAGCGAAAAAGAGCAGATAATCAACGATTTCTGAGCATATTCTGTTCCCGATCAC
>JAEEGL015154523.1_pt1 | contig 10313 bp, 5 predicted proteins | sample 9134231 | NCBI WGS metagenome assembly JAEEGL01 (sample SAMN16246548, study PRJNA631951) | gut metagenome | biome: gut microbiome; feature: rumen; material: fiber-attached | host: Bos | place: Iran: Karaj | collected 2018-10
ACAATTTTACATATTTTAGGATAAATCATTTTTTTAAAATTAATATTTAAACCTTGATCATCAAATTGTTTTTGTAAGTCTTTAAAAGGAATTTCATTCCCAATTTCAATTTTTGAAAAATCTGAATTATGTTTTTGAACACTATAATTAGTTAAATGTATATAAGGATCATTTGAATCTAAATCATATTTTGAACAAGTTGCTTTTAAATGACCTTCTTTAAATATATAAACTTCATCTGGTTTATTTCCTATAAATAAAACCCATAATCTTATATCAAATTTTCTTCCATGATATAATAATGGTTTTTCTAAATATTTTTGTAAAATTATTCTTTTACATTTTTTCTTTTTTCCATATAAATTATCCATTTTATAATGTTCTTTTATATCATTTATATCTTTTTCTATATTTTCTAAATTATTTTCTACTTTTATACACATTCCTCTATTTAAATTTACTGCTTTTAATATCCATAAATTATGTCCTGAATAATGTGTTTCAGGTATTTCAATTTTTTGTTTACTACCTAATTTTTTTATTTGATATGTATTAAATAATTCATTATATTTTGTATCTTTTGTAATATTCCCATTTTTATTTATATATAATTCAATATCATTATATAATTTTTTAAATTGATCTATTTGATTTTGTAAATCATCTTTTTTTAATTCTATAATAATAGTAAAAGGAAAAAATGAAAATAAATTATAATTTTTACTTTCACAATGTGTTAATAAAGAAATAAATAAATTTTTTTTATTAGAAATAACTTTATGAAATTCTAAATGATTAACATATTGTCTATTAATTTGAGAATTAGAAAAATCAATATCTTTACTCAAAGGAGCCCATAATAAATCAGAATATATTTTAAAATCTGTTTTTTCCCAAACTTTACTTCTATATTCAAAACATTTTTCTATTAAAGGACTATTATTTCCTTTTATTACATTATATTTTAATTTATAAGTTTGTGATTGTTTTCTTATTATTGGATTTAATGAAACTTTTTTAATGTTTTGGGTTGATGAATTATTTTGAGGAGAAAATGAACGAGATAATTTGTGACCTTCTTTTTGAAAATTATAACTTAAACTTAAAATATTTTTTATATTGTTATCTTCTTTTAATGAAATATCATTTAATGATTTTCTTAGTAGTATTTTTATAGATGATTCAGAAAATTTTAAACTTTTTTCTTCCATTTCAGGATTGTTTATTTTTTCAAATTGTTTTTTTTCTTCCATTTCCTTTTCCTTTTTCCTTCTTTTTTCTTCTAATAAACTTAACATTAATAATCTTCTTTTTAAATCTTCAAATTTCTCTTCATTATTTTTATATTCTTGAAAAAAAGGTATATTTGAATTAATAATTTCTTCAACACTTTTATTATTAAATATAGGAATATTTGATGGAATATTATTTTCAATCATTATTTTATTAAATAAAAGAATAAATATAATTATAATTAAAAAAAAAAAAATTATAATTACGTCACTATTAATAATTATTTGTATATATAAACATATTTTAAAAAAATGTATATTACACTAATATATCATTTATTTAATATCTTTTTTTAAATTTCTTTTTCTTTTTTGTTTAATCATATTAGCACATTGTTCATCAAGTTTTAAATTTTTACAACATTTACATTTTTTTCTCTTTATAATTGCAATTATATTGTTTAATTCTTCTTTTAATATTTTATTTTCATTTAACATTGATGAAAATGTTAATTTATATCTTTCTCTATATCTTTTTGCACTTTCTTTATTTCTTAATTTTTGAGATTCACTATTGCTTTTTTTTTTGTTTAGATAATTGTGATTTTTGGTATTATTTGGAATTAATTCTTCTCTAATTTGACAGTTTTTTATATCATTTATATCTTTATCTTGTAAATTATTAGCATTATTTTGTATAAAAGTATTTGTTATTTCATCTTTTAAAAAATAATTATTATTATTTAATTCATGTTCAAAAAAAAAATCAAATATATCTTTATTTTCCATTCCTCTTTTATAATACAAAATTAAACTAATTTACTTAAATATTATAAATAAGAGTTTTAAAATAAAAAAATAAATTTGAAATAAATCAATATATAAATTGAATTTTTCCTTAACCAAATTATATATTTTAATTTTTATTATGAATTTTTTTCATTTAAACATAATTAAAAATATTTTTCTTCATAAGATATCTTTATCTCACTTCATAAATAATATTAAATTTTTAAGATAACGAACACAATATTTAAATTTCAAAAAAGTAAAATAAATAATTTAAAAATTAAAATATAATTTTTTTAAATAATAAATTTTAACTAATCTAAATTGAATAAAAACTCAACAAAAAAATAAATTAAACATTTCCACTTTTAATTTTTTCTAATTCATCTTTCAAAATTTTATTCTCACTTTCCAACTCTTTAACTCTATTACTAAGTTCCTCAACTTTCTTTTCAAGTTCAGCATTACTACTTTTAGGATTAATAACAACTTTAGGTTCTTCAATTTTTTTTTCAAAAGATTGAACTTCACTAACCCATTTATTCTCAATTTTTCTAATATCTTTCTTCAAAGGTTCTTTATTAGTTCCACTAACCCATTCATTTAAACTCAAAGCAGCTTCTCCTGAAAAAGTAGGAGGATATAAAGCTTCTTCAAATTCAGGAACTCTTTTAGGATAATAAAAAGATAAATATTGAATAGTTTTTCCAGTATATTTAGCAAATCTATCTAATTCACATTTATTATAATCCATACATTTTTTTTCAAACATAACAACAGATGTTGTTGGTTCACTTGAAAGATAATCATTACAAGGACGAATATTTCCTTCATTTAAATCATAATAATGCATATTTCCTTCACCTCTTCCAAAAACAAATAAAATTTTAAGATCTTTATCAAAATAAGGAGTAGGAATACCACTTTGATGATCAATAGTATATGTTTCTTTTGGTGATTGATCTTTAATATTTCTAGTATCCCATAATTTCATTTCTCTTGTATTTGCTTTATTAAAACCAGTTGTTAATAAAGTAAATTCATCAATCCATGTCATTTTCATTGTTTTAGGACTTTCATGTCCTTTATTCTTTAAAGTAATTTCACCATTTCTAGGATCACAAATATAAAAATTCTTATCTTTTGAAGTACAAGCAATAAGACTACCATTATAATTCCATTCCATTGATGTTGGATATTCTCCTAAAGTACTTTTTGTAATTAATTCTGATTTTAACATATTCCATACTTGAACTGTATTATCAAATGATGCTGTTGCTATTACATCAGAACATATTGGATTAAAATTAACGAAAGATACTTTTCTAGCATGACCATTATAATGTTGTAATTCATTTGTTAAATCTTCAGTTAAACCTTCTTGAGGAATTTCCCATAATTTAACTGTTGAATCATCTGATGCAGTTGCTAGGAGATCTGAACGGAATGGAGAAAATTTTACATCTACTACATATGATTTGTGACCACGAATTAATGGGAGGTTTGCTGGACAACGTACTGGGGTACTTGCGTTAAATATTGCTACACCACCACCTGTTGAATTCCATGATATTGCTAAGAAATTTGTATTTGCTGCCATTAGTTGACCTTCACTTGATGATTGAGTTATGTCCATATCGGAAAATTTTTCTTTTTGAACTTCACCATATACATTTCGGTATTTGGAGTAACTCATTTTTATATAATTGTTTTTTATTTATTTTTTGGATTATATTATTTTATTATTTTTAATTTTTTTTTTTTAATATTTTTTTTAAATTAATTGTTATTTTAAAATTTTTATTTATATTATAGATTTATAAATATATATTAAAATAATTGTAAGATTTTATTTATTTTGTATAAAATTTTCATTTTTTATTTGCATCATAAATTATATTATTTTTATTATTTTTATCTTTTAAAACAATAGAACATAATTTTACAGCAGGACGAAATGTTTTTTTTCCATCATTCATGGAATTATTATAATTTATGGAATGATAACTTAAATTATTATTACTTTTTTTATAATTACTTCTAAAAGAATTATTTTTATAATCACTTATATCATTATTATTGATTAAATCATTATTTTCACTTTGATAATTACTAAAATCATTTTTATTAGTTTTAATATCACTCAAATCATTTTTATTACTTTTATTATCACTTATATTATTTCTCATTTTATTTAAATTTTGTGAATAATCTTTTGATTCTTCTTCTTTTATTTCCTCAATTTCTTTTATTATCTTATTTTCTAAATTTTGTTTTTCAATAGTTTTATTTGATTTAATAGTTTCTTGTGTTTTATATTCAATATCACCAATATCTAAAGTAGGAATTCTTTCATCAGTTTGAATCACATTAATTTCACTATTATTATCATCAATTTTAATATCATCTTGAATTGTTAAAGGAGTTTGATAACATTTATCATCTTTTTCTGTAATTTTCTTTTCATAATTTTCTTTGTCATCTTTAATATTATTTCCAAAATTATTAAATTTAAATGGTTCAATTAAATCATCATCATCATCATTTTTTGATTTTTCCTTTTTATTAAAATAAGATACTAATTTATGATAATTTAATTTTTTACTACATTCAACTAAATTAACAATAAAATATGAAAGTAAATTAATATGACTTTCATTATTAATTAAATTATTATTAATATCATTTTCAATTATATTATTTGAATTATTATCTTTTGAATTTTCTTTTGTTTTTGTTTCCTTTGATTCTTTTTCACTTTCATTTATTATTGCTTCACATCTTTCAATTTCTCCTTCATAACTATAAATTGTATTTTTTCTTTTTGAATAATTTCCTCTATCTTCTTCTAAAATTACTTTTTTTGTAAATAATTTGTCTTTTTTCATTTCTTTTAATTTATCATTTGCTTTCATAAAAACACTTGAAATTATATCATTTTCTATTTGTTTTAATTTTTCTAATACTAAAGGATATTTAATAACAAATTCAAATATTTTTCCTAAAGCTATTTTTTTCCATTCAATTTGTTCAAATAATTCTTGAATTTTAGATAATTTAAATTTATAATTTAAATCATCACTTAACCAATTTTGAATTACTTTTAAAATATCTTCTTCTTTATATTGTTGATTGGCATTAATATTATATATTAAAATTGAAAAAATATTATAAGGAACATTTTTAATTGATTCTTCGTTTACTATCTGATTAAAACAATTTTTTAAATAACAAATTACAAAAGATTCTATAACACAAAATTTTAAATTTATTTCCAAAATTAAATTAACAACTTCATTAATACTTCTTAAATAATTTATATAATTTCTAAAATTATTAATTGTAAATAATGTAACAATTTTATTTGAATTTATTGTATGATATGTAATTTGAATATTATTATCATTATTTTCATTATTGTCAATCAAATGACCATATGAAATAAAAGAAAAAACTTCAATATTATTTATAGGATTTAATTTTAATGATATTGAAAAACTATCATCATTTTTATTATATACAGAAATAAAAATACATTCTTGTTTATAAAATTGAATTAATTTTTCTTGATAATTAAAATTAATATCCTTCATAATATTAATTGAATATGTTGGTTTTGTAGAAAATTTATAATTTTCTTGATTTGAAGTATAGAATGAATAACTGTTTTTTAAAAGTAAAAAAATTTTTTCAAAATTAATTTCTGAATCAAAATAATTATTATCTTCCCTAATATAAATAATTAATATTATTAATTTTGTTGCATGATTACTTGTAATTTCAATTCCTTTTGCATAAATATCAAATAAAAAAGTTTCCACTAATTGACTTAAAAGCTTTTTATTTATTTTTTTAAATCTTTCTATTATATTATCTTCTAAATAAAATAAAAAATTATCAATTAAAAAATCTCTTAATTTTAAAAAAAGAGTAAACCATTTAGATTTAATATTTTTATTTAAATTTTCTGAACAATATTTAAAAGCATCATTAATTAATGAAATACATGTATCTATATTAATATTTGGTACTAAATTATTTTTTATTATTTCATCTAAAATATTTTCACATTGAAAATAATTTGCCAATAATGCTAATTTTTTATAATTAAAAGATAAATTTGATAAACTTTCATTTTTTTTTTTATTATAAACAGCATTTACATATGTAAAATAATTTTTTAAATTTTTATAATAAATACCTTTTTCTTCTATTATTAAAGTTTTTGTATTATAATTAATTTTTGATAAAATTTCAGGATAACCTTTTACTGATAAAGAAAAATCAATTTTTAAAACTGAATTATCATTTAATAATTTAATACAAATAAAATTATTCTTCTCGTCGAATCCATCTTCCTGGAACGACATTTTATTAAATTTATTTATTTACAAAAATAATTAATTACAATTTAATTTAAAAAAAAATAATTCAAAAAAAAAAAAATCAAAAATTTAAACCTTTATAAAAAAAAAGTAAAAAAGATGAAAAAATATCTTAAAAAAATAAAAAAAAAATAATAAAAAAAATAAAAGAAAAAAAAAATCAATATATAAAAAAAATCAATAAAAAAATTTTTATTTTAAAAATGGGATTTTTCTTTTCAAAACTCTGGACAAAGCTTCTAGGAAAAAAGGATGTTCGTATCTTAATGGTAGGATTAGACGCAGCAGGTAAAACAACAATATTGTATCAATTAAAAATGGGTGAAACAGTAAAGACAATTCCAACAATAGGTTTCAATGTAGAAACTCTTGATTACAAAGGTTTAAATTTTACAGTATGGGATGTTGGTGGACAAGATAAAATTAGAGTATTATGGAAACATTATTATCAAAATACAGATGGTTTAATTTTTGTTGTTGATTCAAATGATAGAGATAGAATTGAAGATGCTGCTGAAGAATTAAAAAAAATGTTAGCTGAAGAAGAATTAAAAGATTGTGCTGTTTTAGTCATGGCTAATAAACAAGATTTAAATGGAGCTTTGTCACCTAATGATGTTACTGATAAAATGCAAATGGGACAATTAAAAGGAAGATCTTGGCTTGTTCAAGGTACTTCTGCTACTACTGGACAAGGATTAAAAGAAGGTTTAGATTGGATGGCTGGAGTTTTACTTAAGAAAAAATAAGGTTTTTTATATTTTTCTTTTTGTTAGTTTTTTTTTATTTTTGTTTATTAGCTATTATTAGTATTAATGATTTGAAATTTTTATAAAATTTTATTATAATTTTTTTATAATTAATTTATATATAATTTATCATTATAATTAATAATATTTTTTTTAAATTTAAGTTTATTGTATTGAATTATTTATATATATTTTTTTTAATGGATTATTTTTCTATTTTATTCAAAATAGTTTATAACTTATTTTGTCAAATATCATCTTAGTTTTAATATATTTTGTATATTATTAATTTTAGATAATTGTAAATAGAAAAAAATTTATGTTTATAGCTTTATATATAAAATTTAATTATTTTTAATTAGGATAATATATATCTTTAGATATTTTATATATTTATTCTTTTATTATAACTATTATTATATTTAAATAATCTAAATTAATATGATAATCTAATATTAAATAAGATTAATTTATATTTCAATATTTTTTTAACTTATTAATTATTGAATATTATAATATTAATTTCATCTTCATATATTGAAAAAGGGAAATATTCAACATTTTTTTAATAAGAGGATTTATAAAGTAAAATTAATAAATTATCTGAATTTTTTTACTTATGTTTTATTGATATTAAAAAGTAATTTTTTTAAGTATAAAATATTTAAAAATATAATATATAATATTTAATATAAATAAATAATTTTTAAATTATTTATTTTAAATAATTAATATAACTCAAATTTATTTACTCAAAAATATTTTTTAATTTCTTGATTAAATTCCTGAGTTAATTGATTTAAACCTTCTTTTGTATCTTCGAGTCCCAATTTTGTTTTAAAATGTTCTAACATATTTAAAGAATCTTCAATTTGTTTTTGTGTAAATTTCCCTTCTTCACCTTTTGCAATTTTATCTTGTTCATTAATAACATCATTTTTATAATTAGTAATTTTATCAATTAATTCTTTTTTCTCATTAACAATTTCAGGAGGAGTCATAAATTCAAAAATATCAGAAAATTGTTTTTCAATTGGACTTAAATCAGTTATTTTTGATTGAATATCAATTAAATTATTTTCAATATCATTCATAACTTCTCTTAAACTTTTACCATTAAAATCTTTATTTTCAATTTCTTTCCCAGAAATTTTATTTTTAATTTCATAACATCTTCCTTCTAATTGATTTCTCTTTGCATCATATATTTTAAAATCTTCATCAATTTTAATTAATCTCATTTCTCTTTCATTCATATTTTTGATATTTTCAATTCTTTCTTTTGGATTTTGATATAAATCTCTTTTTGAAACTTTTATTACTCCATTAGATACACTTAAAGGAATACTTAAAGTTTCTCCATTTTCATTTTTACTTTGTAATCCTTTTATAAAAACAAATCCATTATTATCAATCATAATATCTAATATTAAATTTTTTAATCCACCATTTAATTCTAAAACTTTTTTAGGATCTATTTGATATTCTATTAAAAGTCCATTTTCACTTGGTAAATAAAAATCAATTTCATTTTTACTATGATAAAAATCAATATTAAAATATTCATTTTTTTCATCATTAAAGTAACTTTCATCAAGAGTAATAATAGGAAAATATGGAATTTTATATTGATTAGATATTAAAACTTTTGTAGGTGAATTATTAATAGAATAATGAATAGAATAATTATTTAAATGATAAATTCCTTGAAAGTTTTGAATAGGAAAACAATTTTTTAATAATGCACCATATAAAGTACATCCTGTAGCAATACATTCATCAGTTAATATAGTTTTTGACATTTCTATTTTTGTTATTTCTTTTACTATATTTTCTAATATTGGAGTTCTCATTAATTCACCTGCCATTTCAATATTTGTAATATCAATTCCTTGAAATAATTTTAAATTTTTATCATAAAATTTTTGGAAATTTTCTTTAAATTCATTTATTTGTTTTTCACATATTTGTTCAAACTCTTTTCTTGTTAAAATATATGAAAAATCATTATCATCATATAAACAATCAACTGAAATTGAAGCATCTTGATTAACTGTTAATGATTTTCTTGCTTTTGTTATTACATTTATTAATCTTAATTTACATTTAGTATTATTTGAAATATCTTGTCCTGTTTTTTCTTTAAATTTCTCAACACAAAATTTATATATTTCTTCATCTAAATTTCTACCTCCTAAAAATGGTAAACTTACACTATCTAAAACAGTAAATAAATTAAAATTTAATTTTGATAAAACAAAAGTTGTTTTTGAATGACCAGCATCAATAAAAATAATATGTTTAGTAATTGTTGGATCAATTGTAGCAGCAGATTTTACTTTATTAACATTAGTATTTGTTATAAAATAATCTCTAAATTTTTTATATCCAAAATATAAAGTAATTGCAGTTGAATCATTAATTAAATGAAAATCTTTTTTAATACCACATGATTGAATAGAATTCATAAAAGAATTTTTTTGATAACAAGTAAAATAATCAGGAACACTTAAAATATAAATTTTAGATTCTATTTTTTTATCAATAATATATTGTTGTTTAATTTTATTTAAAAATGATGTTATTAAATCTTCAGGAGATAAAGAATAATTTTCTCCATTAATAGTAAAATTAAATTTATTATTTTCTATATCTTTATCACCACCAACATAATAAAATTCATTTAATTCTTTTTCACCATAAGGAGATTTCATAATTAAACCAATTAAACGATTAATAAATTGAAAAGTACTTTTATTATTTTTTCTTATTACTAATGATGCTTGATCTCCTATTAATCTTCTTATTTCTGTATATGATAAAATTGAAGGACATGATCTTGTTGAAGTGTCTGATAATACTAATTCATATTGAAAACGTGATGTTGTTGGGTCTTGTGTTCCTAAAGAAACTTCTGTTGTTAATGAACCTATGTCTATTCCTATCATTTTTTTTTTTAAATAATAAATTTTTTTGGTTTTTATTTATATTATTTTATGTAAGTTTTTTTTTTCTATTAATAAAAAATATTTTTTTTCTAGAAAATGAATTTAAAATTTTTTTTATTATTTTTTTTAAAATTATTTTTTTATATTTATTTAATTAAATCACTGGGGCATAGGGGATTGGGGATTGGGCCTTGGGGTTTGGGGATTGGG
>JAEEGL015458636.1_pt1 | contig 10313 bp, 11 predicted proteins | sample 9134231 | NCBI WGS metagenome assembly JAEEGL01 (sample SAMN16246548, study PRJNA631951) | gut metagenome | biome: gut microbiome; feature: rumen; material: fiber-attached | host: Bos | place: Iran: Karaj | collected 2018-10
CAGGAGGATCAGATGCCCAGCTGGATGGACGGCTATATCGAGCCGGGCTTCACCGCAACGGACAACGCCGCCGGCGATATGACCGACATCGTCGAGGTCACACGGCTCAACGATCGGGTGATCTACAGCGTGACGGCCAGCTCCGGCAACGAGGCCGTGGCGGAGCGCGAGATCCCGGGCGGTATGGACGCGCCGGAGATCGTGCTCAACGAGGGGGAGGAGCTGACTGTTCCCGCGTCCATGAGCTGGGAGGACCCGGGCTTCCGCGTCGTTGACTCGCAGGGCAGGGATCTGAGCGAATTCGTGGAGGTTGAGGGCAGCGTGATCCCGTACCACAGCGGCGACTATGAGCTGACCTATACCTTGACCAACTCGCGCAGGGAAAGCGTCCAGGCAGTCCGCCATGTGACGGTCGAGCCTGTGATGCAGTCCGACACGGTCTATCCCGACCGCAAGACCATCTACCTGACCTTTGACGACGGCCCGAGCTACTATACGCCGCATCTGCTGGACGTGCTGGCCAAGTACAACGTCAAGGCGACCTTCTTCATCACCGGCAACCATGAGGATTATCTCGACTGCATCGGCCGCGCCTACCGAGAGGGCCATTCGATCGGCGTTCACTCCAAAACGCATAACTACTATACCATCTATGCCAGCGAGGACGCCTTCTTGAGCGATTTCAACGCCTGCCAGGAAATCATCTACGAACAGACGGGCTCCTATACCAAGCTGTTCCGTTTCCCGGGCGGCAGCTCCAACACGGTCAGCAACTTCAACCCAGGCATCATGAGCCACCTGACTAGGACCATGACCGAAATGGGCTACTATTATTTTGATTGGAACGTGTCCAGCGGGGACGCGGGGAGCACGGAGGATACCGATCAGGTCTTCTGGAACGTGGTCAACGGCTGCAATACCAATGTCAGCGTCGTGCTGCAGCACGATATCAAGGGCTTCAGCGTCGACGCGGTGGAGCGCATCATCAACTGGGGCCTGAACAACGGCTATCAGTTCCTGCCGCTGGAGGAGAGCTCCTACGGCGCGCACCACCGGGTGAACAATTGATGAAGTGCGTGATCACGACGCCTTTGGGCGACATGATCTGCGAAGAGCGCTGCGGCGCGCTCGTATCCCTGCGCTTTGCCGGAGCAGGGGAGAGCGGGATGCTTCCGCCCCCTTCGGGCGAGCTTGAAAAGCGTACGGCGGACTGGCTGCACCGCTATTTCGCCGGGGAAGCGCCGGCGTGCGATCTGCCCCTGGAGCCGAGCGGAAGCGCGTTTCAGCGACGTGTCTGGCAGGCGGCCCGCGAGGTCTCTTATGGGCAGACGATCAGCTACGGCGAGCTTGCGCGTCGGATCGGCTGCGGCAGCGCCCGCGCGGTCGGCGCGGCGCTCGCGAAGAACCCGATCTGGATCCTGATCCCCTGTCACCGGGTCCTCGGCGCCGACGGCTCGCTGACCGGCTATGCCGGCGGCCTTGAGAAAAAGGCGGCGCTGCTGGCGCTGGAACAGAACTGAATAAGAAACAGGCCCCCGGATGCTTTCCGGGGGCCTGTCGGCTCTGGCTTTGTTTACTTGATCTCCAGGCTGCGCTTGGCCGGCGCGGTCTCGACCTTCTTGGGCATCGTCAGGGTCAGGATGCCGTCGGTGTAAGCGGCTTCGATGCCGTCGACGTTGATGCCGGAGACGTCGAAGCTGCGGCTGAAGGAGCCGTAGAAGCGCTCGCGCTTGACGTAGTTGGGACGCTTGCTCTCGTCTGCCTCATACTTGCGCTCGGCGCTGATGGTCAGCACGTCGTTCTCCACGTCGATGTTGATATCTTCCTTTTTAAAGCCGGGCAGCTCGCTCTGGAGCTGATAGGCGTCGCCGGTGTCGATGACGTCGGTGCGGAAGGGGTTGACGCTGTGGTTGCCGCCCCACAGGCTGCGCTCCATCTCTTCCAGCTCGCGGAAGGGGTCGAAATTCGCCATACGGCGCATGTGATGGTCAAAAGGAATGAGTTCGAACATGATCTATACCTCCAATAAATTTTATACACAATCAGTTTGAAGAAAGACACATTTATTTCGTTTCTTCATGTATATAAAATACAATACAAAAGTTAAAAAATATAGCATAAAATATGAACAAACTGTGAATATTAGCACTCGCATGATAAGAGTGCTAATACTTGCACGAAGAAACCCCGCTGCGTATTCTGCGCAGCGGGGATATTTTTATGCGCGGTCAAGGCGATAGCTGTTGATCGTGACGATCTCGGGCTTGGCGCGGCCCTGCGGTGCTTCAAAGCTGCCGAGAAAACGGAAGCCCGCCTTTTGGATCACGCGGTTGCTGCCGATGTTTTCACGTTGAGCTCTGATGAAGATTGTCCGGAAGCCCTCTTCGAAGAGCATTTCGCACATGGCCCGCAGCGCCTCGGTCATATAGCCGTGTCCCCAGGCAGGACGGCCGGAGCAATAGCCTATCACCGGGCAGCCGTCGAGGTACTCTACGACGTCGATCATGCCGATCAGCTCGCCGCTTTCTTTGAGCTCGATGCCGTAGCGGTATGTGTCCGGCTTTTCGTATTCCGCGAGCCAGTGATCCATCACGAGCGCTGTTACTTCGACGGACGCATGCGGCAGCCAGGTGAGATACTTCGTAACCTGCGGATCGCCGGCCCAGAAGTCGAAAATACGCTGCGCGTCCTCTCGCCGCACGTGACGAAGCCGCAGCCGATCGGTTTCCAGCTCTCTCATAAAAGCTCGCCGCCTTTCGTATGCGTCAGGTCCCTGACGACCTCGCCCGCGAGGATCAGCCCGGCGACGCCCGGCACGAAGGCCACGGAGCCGGGGATATCCCGGCGGCCCTGCTCGGGACTTTCCGCCGCCTCTTCTTTCGGCTCGAGGGGTTTTTCCCGGGAATAGACCACCTTCAGATGCTCGATCCCGCGCTTTTTCAGCTCTTTCCGCATGATCCGCGCCAGCGGGCAGACCGCGGTCTGCGTGATGTCCGCGACGCGGAAAGCGGTCGGGTCGAGCTTGTTTCCGGTGCCCATGGAGCTGATGATCGGCGTGCCGCAGCGCCCGGCCTGCTCGACCAGCGTCAGTTTTCCGGTGACGGTGTCGATCGCGTCTACGATGTAGTCGTACAGCGACAGATCAAAATCGCCGGCAGTCTCCGGCAGATAGAAGCAGCGGTGCGCCGTTACCCGGCAGTCCGGGTTGATGGTCGTGATGCGCGCGGCGGCGGCTTCCGTCTTCCAGGCGCCGATCGTTTCGGTCGTGGCCAGGATCTGCCGGTTCAGATTGGAGGGGCTGACGCGGTCACAGTCGATCAGATCCAGCGCGCCGACGCCGCAGCGGGCCAGGGCCTCCGCAGCGTAGCCTCCCACGCCGCCCAGGCCGAACACGGCCACTCGGCTGCGCGCGAGGACGGCCATGGCCTCTTTGCCGAGGATACGTCTTGTTCTTTCATAATAATCCATGTCAAACACCCCGTCAGGCTTCTTTTTCCACAGTTTAGCAAGATGCCGCCTTGCTGTCAAGGGAGGGAAAGCGGGAAGCCGCGCGGGAAAAGAGGAACGCGGCCGCCGGTATTTCTCCGTATTTCCCATGACAAAGAAAGCTTCTTCAACAGCGCCAAATGACCGCCTTTTCGGGCATGGGAAACCTATAATGAGCATATCCTGAAAAGCTTGGGGGAGGACAGACATGGATATGGAAGGAACGGGACGCTTCGCGTCCCTGAGGGCGGAGCTGGCCGGGAGGAAACCGGACCGGCGGATGATCGGCGTGCTGCAGGGCGGGATCTTTCTGGTGCTGGGACTGACGCTCAGCTGCGCGCGGATCCTCGACGACGGCGCGCCGCTCGGCATCGCGATCACGGCGGCGGCCGGGCCTGGTCTGGCGGGGGTATGCACGCTCCTGGGCGCTGCGCTCGGCTATCTGAGCGGAGGGCTCAGCTGGGGCATCCGCTACGTCGCGGCCTCGGTGCTGGTCTACACGATCGGTTTCGTCTTTCAGGAGACGAGCCTCTATCGCAGGCGGCTTTTCATGCCCTGCGCAGCCGGGCTGGTGACGGCGCTCACGGCCGTGATGGGCACCTACGGGCTGAGTAAAGGAGGGCTCCCGCTCTACGCACGCTTCGCGGTTGAGACAGCGATCGCCTTTGGCGGCTGCTATTTCATCCGAGAGGTCTTTTCACCGGCCAAACCGATCTCGGAGAGCGAGGAGCAGCGTCGCGGGGCGGCGGTCACGGTACTGACCGCGGCGCTGTTGATGGCGGTCAGCCGCATCACGATCCTGCACGGCGCTTCGATCGGGCGAGCGGCAGCGCTGCTGCTGGTGATGTGCTGCGCGATGAAGGGCGGCATCCTGACGGGAGCCGCAGCCGGCACGCTGTTGGGCCTTGCGATGGATCTGACGACGGTAGGCGCGGCCTACTTTACGCCGATCTATGCGCTGAGCGGGCTGCTGGGCGGCTGTTTCGGCCGCTATGGGCGCTTCCTGTTCACGATCGGCTTCGTACTGACGCACGGCCTTGCGCTGATCGGCCTTTGGAACCAGAGCGCGATCGTCAATTCGCTCTATGAATGCATGATGGCCTCGCTCTGTTTTCTGCTGATCCCGGCCTCTTTTCTCAGCCGCACCGGTCTGCTGCTGCAGACGATGGAGAGCGGCAGCGGAGAGCTCGGTCTGCGGCGTTATATGGCCGCGCGGCTCGGGGCGCTCGGACAGGCCTACGCAGACATCTACGAGACCGTGCGGCGGAATTTGACGCAGGAGAGCAACGACGAGAACATCGCCCGGGTCTTTGACCGTGCGGCGGACGCGGTCTGCCGCTCCTGCAGGGAGAAAAACCGCTGCTGGAACACGGACTATATGGACACGCTCTCTGCGCTCAACGACGCTACCTCCGCGATGCGGCGCAACGGCAGCCTGAGCGAAGAGGACATCCCGGCGCATTTCCGCGAAAAATGCCTCGCGCCCTCCGCTTTCGCCGCCGCGGTCAACAGCGAACTGCGCGCGCTGGCCTATCGCCGCCAGATCCGCAGCGCCGCCGCGGAGAACCGGAGCGCCGCCTGGGAGCAGTACCACGAAATGGCGGGGCTTCTCAGCCGAATGAGCCGCGAGCTCGGGGATCAGGGCGGCTCGGAGCCGCAGGCCGAGCAGCGCCTGCAGCGTTATCTGCGTTCGCTTGACATCGAGGCCAAGACGGCGGTCTTCCGCGCCGGCGGCAGGATGCGGGTCATGATCGAGGCGGATTCTCTGGAGCCGCTGCTGCGGGAGAACTATCTCGAAAAGCTCTCGGAGGTCGTGGGGGTGCGGCTCTGTCGTCCGCAGGAGCTGGAGGGCGGGAGCGGACGGCTGACTCTGCTGGAGGCCGAGCCCCTTGCCGTTTCCGTCGGGATCGCGGCGATAAAAAAGAAGGGCGAAAAGGTCAGCGGCGACAAGGGGAGCTATTTCAAAACGGACGAGGGCGTGCTCTGCGTGATCCTGTCCGACGGCATGGGCAGCGGCGCAGATGCGGCGCGTGACAGCGCGCGGGTCGTCGAGATCCTGGAGCGCTTCCTGCGCAGCGGGACGGAGCCCGCGATCGCGATGCGCATCCTCAACTCCGTGATGCTCCTGCGCTCGGGCGAGGAATGGGGCTACGCGACGGTGGATCTGATGTGCGTGGATCTTTTCAGCGGGGAGACCTGCTTTTATAAGTACGGCGCCGCGCCCTCCTATGTGAAAAGCGGCAGCAGGATCCGCCGGATCAAAAGCGAGACCCTGGCGCCCGGTCTCTGCGCCGGAGAAGGCGCCGTGCCGGACGTGGTTCGCATGAAGCTGCGGCCGGGCTCCACCGCGCTGATCGCCACGGACGGCGTGTTTGTCGGGGATCAGGACGAGTGGCTGAGAGATCTGCTGAAAACGGAGCGGGATGACATGAAAGGCCTGGCCGGCGCGGCGCTGCGCACGGCCGAGGAACAAAACGGCGCGATGGACGACATGACCGTGATCGCTGTGCGGCTGGAGAAGCGGGCATGAAGCCGGCGCGCATCGAAGGATCCGGCAGGAGAGAGGTGATACGCGGCGTCTCGGAGCAGGTGATCCGCGTCCGCGTCCCGGTGCCCGGAGTCTTTCGCGAGGCTGTGTTTTTCCTGCACGAGGATTATCTGCGCCGCGGCGATCTGAGCCGTGAGGAGCTGCTGCGGCAGGCCATGGCGGCGGCAGAGCGCTATCTGCGCCCCTGCGGCGGAGAGGAGACCGCGCCATGGTGGCCGAAGCCGCTGCTGATGCTGCTCGGTCTGGCGCTCGGTCTGGGAATGGGGGTGGCGATCAGCTGAATACAGAAACCCGGGTGCTGTTCAAAAACAGCACCCGGGTTTCAGGCCTTGAGCTTATTTTCCCACACAGAAGCGGGCAAAGATGCGGTCGGTCACGTCCTCGCGGATGTTCCGCCCGGTCAGCTCGCCCAGGGCGGCCATCGCGCTTTCCGTCTCTGTCAGCACGATGTCGGGCGTCAGCCCTGCGTCCAGGGTCTCAAGAGCGCTGTCCAGTGCGGCGAGCGCGCGGCGGATGGCGTCGGCCTGCCTTGCGTTCGTGAGGATCTCGCCGGCGGGGACAGCGGGCAGCGGAAACAGCTCCTCGATCGTATGAGACAGCTGTTCGACGCCCTCGCCGGTCACGGTGCTGAGCGTCAGCTGAGGCAGCTCGGTATCGAGCCGCGCGATCTTCTGAGGCAGGTCGTTTTTCGAGAGAATGACGACGGCTTTCGGCGCGGATTCCGCCATGCGCAGGATCTCGCGGTCCTCGTCGCCGAGCTCTGAGCTGCCGTCGATCACGGCCAGCACGAGCTCGGCCTGCTGCATCGCCCGGCGGCTTCGCTCCACGCCGAGGCGCTCCGCCTCGTCTCCCGAATCGCGCAGGCCGGCCGTGTCGATCAGCCGCAGAGTCAGGCCGCCGAGAGAGATTTTTTCCTCGATGGTGTCGCGCGTCGTGCCGGGAATCGCCGTCACGATCGCCCGGTCGTAGCCGAGCAGCGCGTTGAGCAGCGAGCTCTTGCCGACGTTGGGCCGTCCGACGATCGCCGCGGGCAGGCCCGCGTTCATCAGCCGGCCTCGCCCATAGCTGTCCAACAGCCGCTGCAGACTGCGCCTTGCGTCCTCATAAACGCAGCGGTAGGCGGCAAGGGTGAAGTCCTCGATGTCTTCGTCCGGATAATCCAGCACGGCATGGTAGTGCGCGCTGATATCCTGCAGCGCGTCGTAGATCGCTCCGATCTTTCCGCCGATCGCGCCGGACAGCTGTCCGGCGGCGTTGCGCGCGCTCTCGGCCGTTTCGGCGTCAATGAGATCGACGATGGCTTCCGCGGCGGTCAGCTCGAGGCAGCCGTTGAGGAAGGCGCGCTTGGTGAACTCGCCGGGCTCTGCCTGTCTGGCTCCCAGGGCGCAGCAGGCCTCCAGAGCGCTGCGCAGCACGACGGGGGATCCGTGGCACTGGAATTCCACCGTGTCCTCTCCGGTGTAGCTGCGCGGGGCGCGGCTGAAGGTGCACAGGCAGAGATCCAGCAGCTCGCCCTGTCCGTCGCGCAGAGAGCCGTACACGAGCGTTTTGACTTCATGGGAAGACATCGGAATACCGTCGGACGGCGTAAAGAGCCGATCGGCGATCCGGACGCAGTCTGGCCCGGACAGACGCAGGATGCCGATGGCGGAGATCTGCGCGCCGGTCGCGACGGCGGCGATGGTATCAGACATCATGATTCACCTCGGGAAAAGCAAAAGCTTCCGCACGGAAGCTTTTGTCGGTCTTTTGCTTATGCTTCGCGGCCCGCGAGCTTTTCGGCCCGCGCCGCCCTGGCGGCTTTTTCATCCGTCCGCTCGGACAGATAGTAGCTGAGGGAGAGCAGACTGTCCGAAAAATGCACGTTCTCGACCAGGATGTTGCTGTTTGGCTCGGTCAGCTCCACGTTGGTGAAGTTCCAGATCGCCTCGACGCCCGCGGCGGTCAGGCGTTTGGTCACGTCGATGGCGGCGTCCCGCGGAACAGAGAGAACGGCAACGTCAACTTTGTTTTCGGCGAGGAAACGTTCCAGCTCATCCATGCTGAGGATCGGTACGCCGCTGAGCTCTGTGCCGATCAGTTCCTGCCGGACGTCGAAGGCGCAGACCAGATGGAAGCCCCATTCGGCAAAGCAAAAGTTATCCATCAGGGCGCGGCCGATGTTGCCGACGCCGAGCAGCACCGCGCGGAAGCCGCGGTCCATGCCGAGGATGCCGGCGATATGCTGCCGGAGAGCCGCGACATTGTAACCGTAGCCCTGCTGACCGAACTCACCGAAACAGCTGAAATCCTGACGGATCTGAGAGGGCGTGAGACCCAGCTGCTGACCCAGGTCGAACGAGGAGATGCGGCCGATGCCGGAGGCGGACAGCTCGTCAAGCTTGCGGAGATAGCGGGGGAGGCGTCGGATCACGTTGTTGGAAACCTTTAAACGCTTCAAGTCGATCTCTCCTTGCATCATAAGTTTGTTATTTAACTAATAATAACATATTTTTACTGTTGATACAAGGGAAAAAATAAGGGAAGCGGATGTGCTCCGCTTCCCTGTGCGATTATTTCGGCTGTTCCAGCAGATCGAGCAGCTCCGAGGGGCTTGCGTCGATCCGGAAATAGACGTCGCCGTCGGCAAAGACCCAGACGGCCTCCTTTTCGGTCAGCAGAACGGTCAGAGGCCGCTGTACGCCGTCTTTCAGGACGAGCAGATGCAGCTCGTGCGTCGTTTCTCCTTCGAGCGGGGTCGACTCACGGGTCAGCAGCGCCATCAGCGCCTTGCTCGTCTCCTCGCCGAGGACGAGTTCGCCTTTATCGTTCATCTCCACAGGCTCCCGTTCCGCTTCGGGAAGCGCGGCGGGCGCTTCGGCGGGACTTTCTTCCGCAGAGGGCGCGCTGTCCCCGAACAGGCCGCCAGCGGCGTCCGCTTCTCTGTTCTGAGCGCTGTCAGCGGGATTCGGCGCCGGGGCGAAGAGCATGGGCTGCTCCGGCTCGGCGGCCTCCTCCACAGCGGCAGGCGCGGGCTGAGCCGTCATGCTGTCGGCTTTGCGGGCGGCGAGCTTCGGAAAGCTCAGTCCGGCCGCGACGATCAGCACCAGGCAGGCGGCCGCGGTCAGCACGGCGTGCCAGCGGCGGTGCGTGTGCCGGACGGTGTTCTTCCGGCGGATCTGATCACGGCGGATTTCGGCCATGACGTTCTCATGCACAGTCTGCGGGACGTCCTCGAGCTCCTCGCCGAGATGCTCCGAGAGGGAACGAAAGGCCACGTAGACAGCCGCGCAGTCCGGACAGACTTTGACATGCTCAGCGAGCTCATCCCGCTGCGCACGGCTCAGATCTCCGTCGAGCATGCGGCTGATCAGTTCCTGATAGTAATCGCAGCTTTTCATGGCTTTTCACCTCCTCCCGAGTACTTAGACGCTATGGAGTCGGGAAGGTTCCCGTCCTGAAGCAAAAAGGCGCAGAGCTTTTTCCGGGCCCGGAAAATACGGGATTTGACGGTGCCGGGCTCCAGGTCGAGCACGTCTGCGATCTCTTCGTAGCTCAGGCCTTTCAGCTCCCGCAGCAGCAGGATCTGCCTCGCGTCGTCTGGCAGCGAGGCGAGCCCGCGCTGCACCGATTCCCGTGTCAGCTTGCGGTCGAGCAGCTTTTCGGGGGAGAAGTGCTCGTCCGGGATCTCCAGCTCGCCGACCTCGCCTTCGTCGTCCTCCACGGTCAGGGACTGCGCGGGGCGGCGGCTTCTGGCGCGCAGATAATCCAGGCAGAGATTGGACACGATCCGGTACAGCCAGACAGAGAACTTGCTGTCGCCCCGGAAAGAGGAGAGGGAGCGGTATGCCTTCAGGAAGGCCTCCTGGGTCAGGTCCTCAGCGTCCTGCGGGTTGCCGAGGGCGCGCAGGGCCAGATTATAAACGGTTTTTTCGTGGGCGTTCATCAATTGCTCAAAGGCGTTGACGTCGCCGTCGAGAACACGCCGGACACAGTGCATTTCCTGTTCCGGGGTCATGCGATCGCCTCCTTTATACCAGGTCTCGCTTTACGTCCTTGACGATCTTCCGGATCTCGTCCAGAGTCTCGACACGGACGAGCATTTGTCGATAGATGCTGCTGTGCGGCACCCCGTGAAGGTACCAGGGCAGCTGGTGGCGCGCCTCCATGCAGGCGGCGTGCTCGCCGCGGACCGAGGCAAGCGCCTCAATCTGCGACACGGCGGCGTCCATACGCTCGCCGAGAGGCGGCGGAGCGGGGGGCAGCTCGCCGCGCAGCATAGCGTCAGCCCGGCGGAAGA
>JAEEGL015466862.1_pt1 | contig 10313 bp, 9 predicted proteins | sample 9134231 | NCBI WGS metagenome assembly JAEEGL01 (sample SAMN16246548, study PRJNA631951) | gut metagenome | biome: gut microbiome; feature: rumen; material: fiber-attached | host: Bos | place: Iran: Karaj | collected 2018-10
CCATGATAAGCTATCAAACCAGATGTTTTCCAACTGTCCTAAATAGTAATCACTACTACGTACTCTGTAGAAGGAATTACCCGCAAACTCCGAAATAATTCTCTTATCATCAAGGTAATCTTGTGAAAAATAATCTAGTGATCTTACCATAAGAAACCTCCTTTATATTAATAATTAACCCTACCAACACAAAGGAGAGCAAGATCTATACCTTTTAGGTTTATTTTTTCTATCTTTTAGTCAATTTTTAATTTCCTGGATTTATTTAACACGACTTACTTCATCTGTAGATGAGGTTAGATAATTTGATACCCGTTCAAATACTTCCTGCATTTGAGCTCTATTTCTTGAAGCATCTTTCTTATTATCACGTTTTCCTAGGTAGGAATCTACAAGTCTTGATATTGAATCAAAAAGCATATCAAAGCTTCTATCTGGGATAAGTTCTAGCTTTTGTCTCAAAAGGACATATCTAGAACTTCTGTAGGAAGCTCTTCCATAATCCCTATCATCTCGAAGTTGAGCATCCATATAGAAACTCAAGTTTTCAAGACTGATAGCAGTTTGACTTTGATAACCTTCTTCCATTTTCGTTTACTTCTCTGTTATTCTCTTCTCTTATTTTATCTATTCTTTGTTTCTAGCATTTCTAGATAAACTATCTTCTAGATTTATTTTCGTCTGAATTTAAAAAAAATTGATAGGAAGCTTTTTCCTATCAATTTTTTACCTACTAAGGCTTTTATCTTTTAATTTACTGATTCTAGTGATTAATCCTTTTTCTCCTCTTTTTTAGCATCCTTACTATCTGAAGAAGATGATGGCTCTTCTGAGGTATCTCCAATAGTTGCTGTGATATTAACGTTTACAAAGCCTTGTCCTTCTCCTAAGCCAATAATACCAGACTCACTTTGTACCTCTCCACCAAAGTTTTTGTGCCAATTTACAGTTATAGGAATTGTCACACTACCATTCTGTGGAGTTCCACAAGGAGCCTTAGATTGGTTTCCAGGATGAGCAAGACACAACCGAGGAGTTGGATTTTTCTTAGTTGTACACCAGTATTCCAAAAGTGCACAATAGTTTTTATATCCAGATTTCACCTTTACATCTGCCAACTGTTTAATTCCCGGAGCTAACTCCAGATAACCTTTTACTCCACCTCCAGCTCCTTGAACTGCTCCACCACCATTTGGTTCTAATTTAGCATCCGTTCCAGCAGGTGAACCACCTGGTTTTGGTGGAGGATTATCTGAAGATTTCCCTGCATTTCCCTTACCATCTTCTCCACTTATTGGAGGACCTCCACCTGGCTTATTTCCTACACAAAGATCCTTATCATCCTCAGGTTTTGGAGGAAAGTGGCAGATAACATCTCCTATCTTAGTTCCGTTTGCTTCTCCATTAAAAGCTCCAACAGCAAGGGAAAAACCTACCACATTAAGTTCTTCAAGATCATCATCTAGCTTCTTTTTTTTAGCAACACCTTGTTGTTTTGCTATAGCTTGCTTAAAAGTATCTGAATCAGGTGAACTTATACTTATAGTATTCAAGTCAGAAGCATTTTCTTGCAGCACCCCTGCTTTACAAGAAACAAGATACATCGAAGACACACTAGCTACACCTATAACTAGACCGATGTAAAAAAATACACTTCTTTTCAGCTTCATTGTTTATCCCTTATAAGTTTCTAATGTCTTATTTAATTTCAGGAGTAATTTCAACATCAACTTCTTCAGTACCTGTTTCCATAACACCGTTACCACCTTGGGCAAATTCACTTGTCCAAAGAAGAGGAACACCAATTTTTACAGCACCACCTTCAGCTTTATTACATACTACACCATCTGTTTTAAATGGATCTGCTTCCATAGAAGAAGCTGCGATACATAGAGAAGGTTCTGTAGTTGTACCATCTTTTTCATAAGTACAATAGTATTGAACTGTAGCACAGTATCTATCAAATCCTGATTTAATCTTCACATCAATTAAGCTTTTTCCAGCTTCCCATTTGTAGTATTGAACAGTCCCTTTTTCTCCTGCGAATATCATCATATTACCCTTAAAATTCGAAACAAAATTCTTTGTTTGATTCAATATTGGTAACAAGTCTTTTTTATCTTGTTCGCTACCACTTGATTGAACTTGCTGTATCAACCCATCTACCTTTTCAATTGACTTCGAAGAATCCATAAACTGTATTAAAGAAAAGTTACCTTGATCTTTTGGACCTTGTGGGTCAGTTCCTAAATCTAATTCATACTTAAATGTAGCAGGTTGAGCTTCTGGTGTACCTTTCGATCCTCCGGAAATTTCTTGGCAAGCTACTCCTTCATAGGCTGTTTGACCATTACCAACAACAAGACCGGCAAAATTATTAGATTCAGATGTACCAGATTCTACGAGGAAATCATGAGGAGTTTCTACTTTTATACCTCCTGGATAAGCACAGTATGAACTAGCTTTCTTCGTTGTATCATCAAAAGCATATACTTGAACTGAATAACCAACTACTTGTAAGTTAGTATATGATTTTTGTTTATTTTTAATAATATCCGTAAATCCCTTTGGATCATTTATTTTAAGTTCACTCAATCCAGAATCAGCAGGATTTCTTACACTCTTACATCCCAAAATAAATACCAAACTTAAAAAGGTAACCATAAAATACTTTTTCATTTGTAACTCCCTTACAGAAAATAAAACAAAACCTATATGCTAAAAATTTTATATCATATTGAATAAAATTCCTACTTAATAAACACCCCAGACCAAAAGATAACTTATTTTTAATAATTAATATAAGATATGCTCTAATATTTAACCACATCAATAAGCTTAATACCTTGATAAAATGATTTCAAAGACATATATTCTATAGGCTGTAGATGAATAGTATTTTTAACTACACCGGTACTAAGGAGGCTTCATGTATAGAAAAGCGTTAACTCTTTCATTTATATTTGTAGTGATTCTTTTAACAATAGGTTATTTCATACTAAAAAGTTACGATAAGAAAGTAACTTCTACTAAGATTACTACTTCTTTTTATCCTCTATATGTAGCTACTTCAAATATTTTAAAAGATACAAAAGTTGAAGTAACTCCACTGTATTCTGCAAGTTCTGGATGTATTCATGAGCTTAATCTGTCTACAGATCAGATGGTAAATTTAAATAGTTCAAAAATACTTATAATTAACGGAGCTGGGATGGAAGATTCTATCCTAGATAAAATTAATCAAGATATAAAAATTATAGATGCATCTAGCTCTATCTCTTTACTTCACTCTATCCATAATGAACCTGATAGTCACGAAGATCATCAAGATACAACCCACTCTACTCATTACAATCCTCATTACTGGCTTTCTATTTCAAATTATATTCAATCTATAATAAATATTCAAAAAGGACTCCTCTCTTATGAAGGAATGAGTCTGTATTCTTCTCAGATTGAGAAGAATACTTCTTCATATATAGATAGACTTAACCAACTTAAAAAAGATAGTTTAAAAAAACTATCACCTCTTTCTTCTCAGAAATTATACTTCCTGGATGAAAGTTTTAAATACTTTGTATTAGATATTGGGGTACACGCTGTTTTTATTCCTTTTAATTTTCATGAAAATACTTACTCTCCATCAGATTTAGTGACTGTACTAAAAGCAATAAAGCAAGAAAAAATAAAAATTCTTTTCGTAAGTGAAGATATAACAGATAATTTATTATCGACTCTTCAAAAAGATTCAGATCTTACTATATATAAACTATCATTACTTAATACCCCTGAAGATTCTTCTGGTTCAACAGGACTGAATATGACAAACTCATATATAAATGAGTATCAAAAAAACATAGATACTATAGTTAAAGCTTTAACTCCTTAGTCTAACTTAATTTAACTTAATTTAAACGATATATCTTTAATAAAACGAGTACTCATTTATGGCTACTACCAATACTAATAATATCTCGGTTGCTACATCTAATGATAATGATTCTCATATCTGTAATTTTTGTTGTACAAGAATTACAGATATCAACCTTAAATATGGAACCAATGTTATCTTAGAGAATATAAATTTTCACGTACATTGTGGAGAGCTTCTTACAATTATTGGACCTAACGGTGCTGGAAAAACTTCTTTACTAAAGTGTATTTTAAATGAAATAAATTCTACTACAGGGCATGTATCATTTAAAAGTAAGCATACCCTAAAAGATAAACTTACCATTGGATATGTTCCTCAACGTTTAAGTATCAATACAAGTAGTTGTAGTGTATTTGATTTTATAGCTACCTATATAAGTAAAGCTCCTATCTTTTTATATAAATCCTCTAAACTATATTCTAAGATCTACTCTCATCTTGAAGAGATAGGATCAGCTCATCTTATAGATAAAAAAATGTCAGATCTTTCAGGAGGGGAACTTCAACGTGTTCTTCTCACTGTAGCTACTATGCCTTATCCAGAACTTCTAATCTTAGATGAGTTCTCATCAGGAATAGATCTTCAAGGAAAAGAAGCTTTCTTTAAACTTCTTATGGATATTAAATCTAAACAAGATATAGCCATTATTATGGTATGTCATGATTTTAATTATGTAAAAACATATTCAGATAGAGTTATCCTTCTTAATAAAACTATTTTAAAAGAAGGAAGTTTTGATGAAGTAAGTAGTTCCTCTGAGTTTAAATCTATTTTTGGTTCCCTTAATATTTAGGAAGTAATATGGACATATTAATCAGTATCTTATCTTGTAAATGGTTATCTTATACCTTTATGCAATATGCTCTTCTTACTGTAGTTCTTCTTTCAATTATTTTTGGACTGTTAGGGTCTTTAATAATAGATAAAAGAATGGCTTTTTTTGCTGATGCTTATGGTCATTCTACATTTACAGGACTAGCAATAGGAGCTCTTTTAGGTATCAGTCCTACCCTATCTATGCTTGTATTTACCATACTTTTTGCTCTGGGGATTAATTATATAAAAAGTAAAAACATACTCTCTTCGGATACTATAATTGGTGTATTTGCAGCTTTTGCTTCAGCTCTAGGACTTTGTTTATTATCAAGGGAAGGAGAATTTTCAAAATACTCCTCATTTCTTGTAGGAGATATTCTTACTATTCAACCATCAAATATTTTATCTATTCTTCTATGTCTAATTGTAGTAGTTGTAATATGGTTTAGTTGTTTTAATAAGTTTTTAGCCTTATCTTGTAACCGTTCCATAGCTCAAAGTAAGGGAATAAAATATTGTTTTTATGAAAATATATTTACGGTTCTTGTTGCCTGTGTTGTAGTACTTTCTATTAAAATTGTAGGTATTCTTCTAATAAGTGCCCTTATCATTCTTCCAGCAGCTTCCAGTAAAAATATAGCTCGTAATATAAGAGAAGCCCATCTTCTTTCTGTACTAATTGCTCTTCTATCCGGGGTAATAGGACTAATTCTTTCTTTCTACTTAAAAACCGCTTCAGGTCCTTCAATAGCTCTTACAAGTAGTACATTATTTTTCCTATCACTATGTGCTAGGAAAAATAATAAAAACACTTAATCTAATAAATTATTTCTAAAAATTATTTCTAAACTACAAAAACCCTATAAAGTCATATCTGTATAGGTCATAGAAAATTCAATCTTTTTATTTTCTTTACCAAACAAGGTAATCTGTGTTTTTAAAACAACAGCTTCTTTTGGCATTACCCACATAATAACATTAGCACTATTTACCATATTTCTTAGACCTTCTACATCAGGGAAAATAGATACTACTTCATCTATGGAAAGATCTGATGCAGAAAGTTCTATAACTTCATAATCCTTTTTAGAAATAGACAACTTAGTTAGTTGTTGGCTTGCTCCTTGTCTTCTAGCAAAGCTATATACCGTAGAAAGATCTAATTGGAAAGAGTCTTTATTTTGTTGATACTCATTTACATCTTTATTAGAAGATACCTTTATTTTATAAGTATCCTTTTTAGAATCATAATCACTTATATCATATCTTAAGTTCATAGAAGAATCATTAAGTTGAACTACCTTAATCCAGCTGGCACCTTTTTTAAATACACTTTTATAATTCTTCCAAACTTTATCTACTGACAGTACCAAAAAACTTTCACTGAATTCAGGACCAAACTCACCTAAAGAAGAAACTTTTGATGAAGTTTTACAAGAACTAAACATTCCTAAAGAAACCATAAAAGATAAAATACAGATTAACTTTTTCATAGACCTATCCTTTGAATAAAAAACATACAAAGATATGATAAATAAGGACAGATAAAGATTCAACGTATTTTATTTAAAAAACTTAAATTTCAAAGGAATATCTTCCCAGGCTGGAATTTTACGTCTAGTTTCTATAAACTCATCAAAATTCTTAAATTCTCTAAAATTCAGAAAATGTTTCATCATTTCAAACGATTCTTCGGAAAAAAATCCTCTATCTTTCATTCTTAAAAACAAATCAGTTCCAAGATACTCACCTATAGCATAGTGATATAATACCGGTTTAGACTCTCCTCCAATTAAACCTTGAAGTTTAGTTGTTTTGTTACATTCATCCTGAACATATCTAGGTAATTTAAATTTAGAATATATATCATCTATACCTGTAAATTCTCCCCTTTGAATAAGTAAATTTATATAATCCATAACAAGTTCTGAAAGATACTCCGCAAGATACATTCTTCCATCATATAACATGGCCTCTATTTGTTGATCATTCATCGATTCCCCTGTTTTAAAATGTTTTGCATACATTCTAATAATCTTAGGATCTCTGGCAAAGAATTCCATAAACTTCGATTGATATTCCCCGACATCACAGTACATATCGTTAGTTTCATTACTCATTGAACTATATACTGGAGTCAGTAAAAGTCCTCCAAAAGCATGACCTAACTCATGAAATATAGTTACAACATCATCTAAACTACATACTCCATCATGTCTTCTAGCTATACGTAACTTAAGATCTACAGCTACCGTTGCTGGATAAGACTCAAACGTCTTAGTTTTTTTATCTATAAACATTGTATAAGGATATGAATCTACTGTTGATGAAACATTATGGTTAGAGGAATTTTGGGATATATGAAGTATCATAATAAGTTTTCCATCTTTTTTTACTTCATATATCTTAGATTTTTTAAACAGTTTAAAATATTTATCTGAAGTTACTTCCACTATATCTACACCATATAAGCCAGAAAAAATATTCAAGATATTCTCTAACAACTTATCATAATGAAGATAAGCTCCTAACTTCGATCCAAATAACTTAGAGTACCTTTTAGATTCATTATACCATTCATTATAATAGTAAATATTCCAAGGATCTAAATATATTAAGTCCCGATTTAAAAGATTTGAGAAATGAGTAGAAACAAATTTAAACATATCAATTTCATCATCGAGTAATTTATCAGTTATTTTTTCTATTCTAGACTCTAAAATTTTTTTAACATTATCCGTAGAAACAAACTTATCTGGACTATACTCTCCTTGTTCTATCAGATGTTTATACATAGATGATATTTCTACAAACTCTCTATATATTGCACTGGCATTAGATTGGAGTTGAAGACTATATCTTTCATACAAGAGTCTTCTTCCTTCAGTATTTGTTAATTTAGTCAAAACAGTTTTTGTACTACCGTAGTCTATATAAACTCTATTATTTATTACTGAGAATAACTTTAACAATTCATCTTTATTTCTATCATGCTTAACAATAGATCTTAAATAAAAATCTGTTTGTAATATATTTGGAAGAAATTCAAGTCTTGTCTCAATTTGAGAATACTTCTCAGATATTTGATTATATAGTTCTTCAGCTTGACTTATAGAATTTGATTCATGAGATTCGATATGTGAAACATCTTGTTGAGTTTTTATCACAAGTTCTTTATAGCTTTGTACTAACTTTTTTTGAGAATCTGTTAGATTTTCTAGACTAGGGTCATAATTATCTATAGCTTTAAGTAACTCAACATCTCCTAAAAATGATATAAGAACACCACGAAGTCTTTTGAGTAACCTTTCTTTCTTTTCTTGTCTCATATCCCAAAATTCTATCATAGAGGTAAATCTCAACCTAAACCAGACCACCTCATCTATTTTTTTTATTATGGTATCAAAACTTGGATTTGGTTCTTTTTTTATTTCTTCGATGATTGTTTTAGTTAATTTTTTAAAATGAGTAATTACTTTAGTAAAGTACCAAGGATCTACTGATGAAAAATCAGGATAATAATTACTATCTAGTTTAACAGTTCCATCTAATGAAAGAAGCGTAAATAATCTTGAACTACTATCAGAAAAATACTCTAAACAACTAGGATTATATAAAGTAGGTGTATCGGTTATTCTACCAGCAAACACTTCGTTATTAATAATAATAAAATGATATACTACAAGAATAATTACATAAAAATGTATTATTCTTTGTAGACTTCTAGAAGATAATTTCTCATTTAAATTATTCCGCGTCTCTATCACCAGTAAACCTCTTTGATACAGCTACTAACTTATTACAACAGCAAAACCTATCTAAGTTTGATCTATATGATCCAGCCAATCTTTCCGATTAGCTAAAATACATCTTAACCAATTTAAGCAAACTCTTATTCTTGGTTAGTTTTTAAAATCAGCTGATTCTGACAAAACAACAACATATACATCAGCTACTCTTTTAACTCCAATATATTTAAAATTTTTATTTAAAATATTAGCTTTTTGATAACTTAAGCCTAAAAACACTCCTATATGAGACGCAGGTCCCATAAAAATACTTTGACTGTAGAGTTCTTTTCCATATTCATCTTTTACAGACAAGATATTTCCCTTCTTCACAGAAAAACTAATTTCTCCATCACTAAGTTCTTCTACTAAAATATTTGGAAAATAATGTTTTAATTCTCCATTTCCATTTTTCATTTGTTCTAATTGACAGCTAGCTAAATTCAAAAGAGTTTGACTTATCTTCAACTCTTCAACCTTAGCTTGAGATCTAAAATTATTAATTAGTTGTACAACCTTAATTTCTGATTCATCTAAATTTATGTTCTTATCAGTTTGAGCCCACAGTGTAGTTACAGACATAAAAAAAGCTACCATCATTAGAATCATTTTGTTTTTCATTGTTTAAATCCTTTCTGTTAGTAAATCCCAGAAACCTCTCTTCTAGCAAACTCCTCCATGCTAGATTTATTCTAGTTTCTAAAACGGACTTTTTGTTATTAAGTGGGGAGTAGCTATAACATAAAAGCATCATATTTATCAATAAATATGATGCTTTTTTTACCAGAAAAAATTATTCCAATTATTACAAGTTCTTATCTTCCAATTATATAGAAAATCCACTGTTATCTATATCTAAGAACTGGCAGATATTCTCCAGGAACTCCTCCTTTAACAGGGACTTTTTCAATGTATGCTCCTTCAGGAAGAGGTTTAGGTTCAAAAAAACCTAGTTTATTATTTTTTTTTTGATCATCCGAATTTACATCCGAATCAGTATCAGTATCAGTATCTTTATTTTCATTTTCCGAAGAACTCTTCTTGGATACTTCTTCTTTAACTTCTTCCGTGATCTTAGAAGAATCTTCTTTTATGGCATTTACTTTCTGAATACTTGCTTCATCGCTACTAGTTTCAACTTTAGTTTCTTGATCTTGATCCGAAACTTCTTCTTTAGTTTCAGTTGTATCATTAGAAGTTTTACTTTCTTCTTTAACTTCTTCTTTTTTATCATCTGGATTAGTTAAAGAGTATTTAACATCAGAGTAACCAGAAAACTGTTGAGTAGCATATCCACCAAAGCATCCAACACCAATAAATCTATGAGATCCACCTAGCATATTAGAAAAATGAGGAGAGGATTTAATCCACATATCTACTGCATAACTTGGAGAAGATGTAGGAGCTATATTTTCACTAGATCCAAAAGGTCTAGATACAAGACTGTGTTGCATACCATAACTTCTCATCATATTAGTTTGAGATCTTGCTGAATTCATAAGACCAGGACTAACTACCAGAGGAGGAAGACGATACTGAGATCTAAGACCGTTAACTCTACTTACAATATATTTTTCAGCATTTGTAAGTTTATATCCAGATGGATTATATACGTTTGGATAATCAATACTTTCTTCTTCTGTAGTTTGTTGTTGTTGTTGTTGTCCGGATGGTTGAGCTTGTGCTTTTTGTTGTTGTACTTGTTGTTGAGTAAGCCATTGTCCGTTTTGATAATATTTATATGAGCCATCTGCAAATCTGTACCATGTATTTTC
>JAEEGL015488097.1_pt1 | contig 10313 bp, 8 predicted proteins | sample 9134231 | NCBI WGS metagenome assembly JAEEGL01 (sample SAMN16246548, study PRJNA631951) | gut metagenome | biome: gut microbiome; feature: rumen; material: fiber-attached | host: Bos | place: Iran: Karaj | collected 2018-10
AATTTCCTTGTGATCGGTTCCGTCATCGGACTGTGCACGGGATTTGCCATTCCGGTTTCGCAGTGCTTCGGCGCCGGCGATCTTGCCAAAATGCGCCGATTCATCGCGAATCTGATCTATCTTTCCGCCGGGATCGGGCTTTCCGTCACACTCCTGACCTTCTTCGGGTGTCGGACGCTGCTGACGCTGCTGCACACGCCGGAGGATATTTTCAGCGACGCATACGCGTATATCTCCGTCATCTTCCTCGGCATACCGGCGACGATCCTCTATAACAGCGTCGCATCGCTCATCCGAGCGGTCGGAGACAGCAAAACGCCGCTGTACTTTCTGATCTTTTCATCCTTTGTCAAGATCGGACTGGATCTGCTTTTTGTCCTCGTCTTCAAGATGGGCGTGCCCGGCGTCGCGATTGCCACGGTGATCGCACAGACGCTTTCCGGCGTGCTGGAGCTGATCTATCTGATCCGCAGCTTTCCGATGCTGCGTCTGCGGCGCGACGGGCTTCGGCCGGACGCGGAATGCTGCCGGAAGCTGTTGTATGCGGGACTTCCGATGGCGCTGCAGTTTTCCATCACCGCGATCGGCTCCGTCATGCTGCAGTCCTGCGTCAATGAGCTCGGTTCTCAGACGATCGCCGCCATCACCATCGCAGGAAAAGCGCAGCTGATCCTCGTTCTGCCTGCGGAAACGATCGGTCTGACCATGGCTACGTACTGCGGACAGAATCTCGGCGCCAAGCGTCTTGACCGCATCTCGGTCGGCGTGCGCAAAAGCATGATCATGGCATTCATTTACGCTGCCGTCGCCATGCTGATAAACTGGTTCGGCGCGAAGTGGATGCTGCTGCTGTTTGTCAAGGGCGAAGAGGCCGCCGTTCTTTCACTCGGCGAACGCTTCCTGCACACCGCGATGTGGTTCTATCCGATCCTGGTGATTATTTTCCTGCTGCGCAACGCTTTGCAGGGTATGGGTTTCAGCATCCACGCCATGATCGCGGGAGCGTTTGAGCTGGTTGCGCGCGGCGTGATGGGCTACGTCTTTGTCCGACGCTTCGGTTTTTCTGCCGCCTGCTTTGCCAATCCCATTGCCTGGACAGCCGCCGACGTATTTCTGATCCCCATGTACCTGTACGTCATGCACAGATTCAAAACCGACGGAAGCTATCTGCAATTCAGAACCAGGAAGGCGTTTGAATGATTCCGTTCGCACGAAAGGAGAAACGAGCATGAAAAGGATTCTGGACGCGATCACCGAAGCGCTGCCGGCGGCAACCCTACCGGATTACGACTGCAACAACGGAGCGTGGATGCGAGTGATCGACAACGCAACGAGTCAGCATTTCTCAGACGCAGTACGCGCAGCGGAACGCGCGGGCTTTCGCACCTATGCGCGAAACGCGCTGGAAGACAACGAATATGAAACGATGGCGTCATCCGATGCTGTCGCGCACGTCTACTACTGTGCGTCTGAAAAGCGGCTGCGCGTGATCGCCGATCCCAGCACGACGCTGTTCGACGCAGAACCGAAGCCGTTCGTGCGGCGATGCGGTACGACACTCTGGCAATTTGAGACAGACCACACGTTCATCGACTGCGGCATGTGCTTCATCCTGCAGAATCCCGATTACAGCTTCTTTCTGATCGACAGCGGACACTATCTGCAGCCGAACGACCACAAGCGCATCTACCGCTTTTTGCGCGAGCGCACGCCTGCCGGAGAAAACGTCGTCATTACCGGATGGTTCTTCTCCCACGCACACGACGACCACGTCTGTCAGTTCATGTCGTTTCTCCGGGATCGATACAGCGACGTTTCCATCGAGCGTCTGTATTACAACACGGTGTGTCCCTACGGCCGCGACAGCCAATTCTGGAAGGAGAGCAATAAAAAGATCGCGCTCGATTTTGAAAAAGCCGCCGAAGGCAGCGGAATCCCGATCGTGAAGCTTCATTCCGGTCAGCGATTTTACGTCCGCGGTCTCAGGATCGATGTGCTTTGTACGCATGAGGACGTATATCCGAACAGTTTTGAGAACTACAACGATTCCTCTACCGTGGTCATGATCGAAACGGATGGCTGCCGCATCAGCATCCCGGGTGACGCCGGCGATTTTGAAAGCGAAATCCTGACCGGTCGATTCACGAGCGAAACGCTGCATTGCGACGTCATGCAGCAGGCGCATCACGGTCATTTCGGCACGTCGGTCGAATACTACCGCGCGTCCGACGCAAGGGTCGTTCTGTTTCCGACAACGCAGATCAAGTTTGAGGAAGAGCTGCCCAACTACGAAGCGAACCGTGTCGCGATCGAACTCGCGGACGAATACCACGTTTCCTCCAACGGGACCGTCGAGATCCCGATCCCTTACGTCCCCGGCACGGTCAAGACGCTGCCGGATGAGACGTTTGAGAATTTCGACCGTATTCAGGCGCTGTGGGGCTACACCTACACAGACGCGTACAAGCAGAGCCTGTTTGACGAATTCCTGCGGCGAAGCGGTCTGCCGCCGATGGAACAGATCGATCCGTAAAAAAACACCCGCGAGGCATGACTGCTTCGCGGGTTCTCTTATGTATTTGCTTATTCCAGATAATCCACTACCGTAACTTCCCGATCGTCGCGGATATACACGCGCGGCACACGACGCGTAAAGCTGCAAAGCAGCTCGTAACTGATCGTGCCGGACGCCTCCGCGACCGCGTCAACGGCAAGCTCGGCGTCGCCGTCCCGACCGATCAGCGTAACGATATCGCCCTCCGCCACGTTCGGGATCTCCGTCACGTCGACCATCAAAAGATCCATGCATACCCGGCCGATGATCGGCGCATACTGCCCGTGCAGGATAACGCGCCCGCGGTTGGACAGGCACCACGGATACCCGTCCGCATAGCCGACCGGAATCGTCGCCACAACTGTCGGTTTCTCCGTGACGTAGGTGCCGCCGTATCCGACGTGACGCCCGGCTTCCAGCGTCTTGACGTGGAACACCTGAGACTTCCACTGCAGCGCGGGATGCAGATCAAGAGTCTGCGCCATCCCGGGACTCGGCAGAACCCCGTAGGTGATGATGCCGGATCGAACCATATTGTAGCTGCGATCAAGATTCAGAATACCTGCCGAATTACTCATGTGGCGGATCGGGATATTCACGTTCCGCAGTTCGAGCATGTGCATAAACGCATCAAATTTCTGCTGCTGGGCGGGAACGCTGGGGCTGTCGGGATCGTCCGAAGCGTAGTAATGACTGAAAATACCCTCCGCACAGATCGACGGCAGGCGTGTGATCCGGCGAACGGTATCGGCGCTTTCTTCCGAAACCTGAAACCCGATGCGGCTCATGCCCGTATCGACCGCAAAATGGAACAGCGCCGTTTTCCCCTGCCGGAACGCTTCGCGTGAAAGCATCTCCGCCTGCTCCATCGTGAATATGGTAGGCCGGATGCCGTATTCCACCGCGTGCGGAAAATCAAACTTATCCGTATAACCCAGCACGAGGATCGGCGTGCGGATGCCGGCCTTGCAAAGCTCCACGCCTTCCGCAACGCTTGCAACGCCGAAGAAATCGCACAGGTTCTGCAGCGCCTTCGCCACCTCCACGGCGCCGTGACCATACGCATCCGCTTTGATCACGACCAGGAGCTTTACGTCCTGCGGGATCTTTTTACGCACACATCCGACGTTATGACAGATCGCGCTCAAGTCGATCTGCGCCCAGGTTCTGCCGTAATTCATACCGATCTCACTTTCAACTGATGTATATTCGATAGTATTATAGCCTGAATTTGACAATCCGTCAATCCTTCCGTATGCTTATCTTATGAAAAATGAAAAGAATTTCAAAAAAGTATTGACATTCATTTTAAACGTGCTATAATATATTAGCAATTTGAGTTGCACAGATATCGCGGAGTGGAGCAGTTGGTAGCTCGACGGGCTCATAACCCGTAGGTCGTAGGTTCAAGTCCTTCCTCCGCAACCATGAAGCAAGCGTCTTTTGTTTTTCAAAAGGCGCTTGTTTCCATAAACGGGAGTTGATACTGTGGCACGAGAGAACTCGTTCATCCAGAAGCACCAGGAAATCTGGAAATTCATCAAGTTTACCTTTACGGGTCTGAGCACCACGCTGCTGTATTATGCGGTATATTATCTGATGTACTACGTCATCTTCAAGTCGCTGAACAACGTACCGGTCACGGACAATGCCGTCCTGTCGTTCCTCGGCATCCAGTACAAGGGCGATATGTACGAGTTCTTCATTGCGTCGCTCATCAGCTACGTCGCATCCTATATCATGAACCGCAAAATGACGTTCCACGCCGACTCCAATCTCCTGCTCTCCACGATCCTGTATTTTATTATGGTCATCGTTACGGTCGCGTTCAGCACGTGGTTCGGCGCGTTTATGATGTCCTGGGTACGCAACAACGGCCATGAAAACTTCTTCGTCGTGACGCTGGTCAATCTGATCGTGATCCTTGTGCCGTTCCTTTGGACGTATCCGCTGCAGCGGTTTGTCATCCACAGAAAGAAAAACGATCCGGACGACGACCAAAAGAACGAAGAGACGATACCGGAAGAAAACGCGTAAGATAAAAACGGTGACTGCGGTCACCGTTTTCTTTTTGCGTATTGCAATCATCGGCTTGTCATGGTATGATACGATTTGTAAGGAGGGAAGCCCATGCAGCGTCAATTAGGTATAACAGGTATATCCCTCTCTCCGATCGGCTTCGGATGCGCCAGCATCTGGGGCAACCGGTTGATTACCGACCGGGATGCGATCGAGCTCTTTGAATTCGCATACGACCTCGGCGTTACGTATTTCGATACGGGGCACAGCTACGGCATGGCAGAGGAGCGCATCGGAATGGCGCTCCGAAACGGGCACGTCCCGCGCGATCGGATCGTCATTTCCACAAAATTCGGCACACGCATCCTCAACGGAAAGCCGGTTCATGACGTGTCCCCCGCCTGGATACGCCAAAGCGTGCAGACAAGCCTTGCACGCATCGGAACGGATCACATAGACCTTTTATCCATCCACGGCACGCGCGCAAGTGATTTCTGTGACCAAACCTTTCAGACGCTGGACGACCTCAAGAAAGAAGGGCTCGTCCGTTTCGTCGGCGCCTCAACCAGCAACGACGCGCGGCTGATCGAGCAAATCAGCCGGCACGACTGGTTCGACTACGTATTTCTCCGATACAACATTTTGAACCGCACGCTCGAACCGCTCATTGAAACGCTGTACAAAAACGGAATCGGCGTGATCGCAGGCGCGCCGCTCGCGGAAGGATTGTACTCCGATCGCATCTACCATCCGCGCAGCAAAAAGGATTTATGGTATCTCGCAAGAGCCGCCGCCCATTTTCGCAAGCAGCTGCGCGAAGGCCGTCGCTACCGCTTTATCGACCGCGTGGAGGGTATGTCCGGTGCGCAGATCGCACTGCGTTACGTGCTTGATAATCCTTACGTGACAAGCGCGGTCGTCGGCACAACGTCCTTGCAGCATTTGCGTGACGACGTGCTTGCCGCTACAACGCCGATCCCGCAGGACGTCGCCGCGCGAATCCGAAATACATAACAGCAGGGCTGTCTTTCCGACAGCCCTGTTATTTTATCCGAGTCAGGACAGCGGTCTCTCCGCACTGATCCTGCCGCTCTCCACGTCTTTGAAAAACGTAGAGTTTGCCGGAACCACAAATTGAATCGCTGACGGCAGCAGCTCCATGGTACATTCCGTCACAACGTCACATTCTCCGTCCACGTTGACGACAGCAGGCTCCTTTGCCTGAACGGTGATCTTCTTGCCGCGCACGAATTCGGTAAACGGCCAGGAAAGCTGCTCTCCCCGCTTATACGCGCCAAGACGCTTCAACAGACCGAGACGGCTGACCTCCTTGCGAACGACGACGATATCCATCAGTCCGTCGTTCGGCATGGCGAGCGGGCCGCCCATATATCCGCCGCCGTACCAGCGAGAGTTGCCGACAAAGCAAAAGATGACCTTTTTCGTTACGGCGGGTCCGTCGTCCACGGAGATCGTAAACGTATTCTCGACCTTTTTCATCAGCGCCCAAAGCGCGGAAACCGTGTACGCCATCTCGCCGTTGACAAGAGGCAGTTTCTTGAAATCCGCCTGTTTCTTGCAAACCTCGGCGTCCATACCCATGGAACACTCGTTGATCGCGATCTTGTCGCCGCACTTGATCAGATCGAGCGAAATGGGCGTGCCGTTGACCTGCGCTTCGACGTTGGCCAGCTGTTCCTTCGTTCCGAACAGGCGTATGAAGTCATTGCCGGAACCGAGCGGAAGCACGGCGACTTCGACGTTCGGAAACCCGTACGCGCCGTTCACGACCTCGAACAACGTACCGTCGCCGCCGCAGGCGTAGAAACGGAGCTTCTCGCCGCTCGCAGCACGCTCGCGCACAAATCGCATTCCGTCGCCTCCTGATTTGGTACAGTACAGCTCATAATCCACGCCGTTTGCCTTGCAGTACGCATGGATCTCCGGAATGATTTTTTGCGCGTCTCTCCCCTTTTTGCCGGCTGTCGGATTGACTACAAACACGTGTTTCATCCTTATCACCTTACCCTTTATAATACATGTACAAATCGCATTTGATCATACCGTTATACAGCTTGCGCCGCTTGTCCGCCCTGCGTCCGAACGATTTTTCAAAGGTTTCAGACGGGCTGATGATGCTGTACGACCATCCCCTGCGCGGCACAAACACACGCCCCATCTCCCGATACAGCTGTTCTGCCTCGGAAACGTCCAGAAGCCGCTCGCCGTACGGCGGATTGCAGATCACCGTGCCGCGCTCCGTTTGCGGGCGGAAGGATCGAACGTCCGCCTCAAAAAAGCGAATCTTGTCCGCGACGCCTGCACGCTCGGCGTTCGCGCGCGCAATTTCGAGCACTTCGCGGTCAATATCCGACGCATGGCAGAAGAAATCGCAGTCGCGCTGTTCAAGGTCGCGCGCGCGTTCCCGCTCCCGCGACCAGACGCGCGGATCGAGATTCTCCCACCGCTCCGCCGAAAAATTGCGGTTTCGTCCCGGCGCAATGCACATCGCCATAAGCGCACCCTCGATCGCGATCGTGCCTGAGCCGCACATCGGATCATACAGCGTATGATACGGACGAAGGCGCGAAACAGAGCACAAGGCAGCCGCGAGCGTTTCTTTAAGCGGAGCGCCCGCTGCCTGCAGACGGTAGCCGCGCTTGTGCAGACCGTAACCGGACGTGTCGATCAGAAGACACACGTTGTCTTTCATAATGGAAAACTGGATCTGGTGTACGGGTCCAGTTTCGGGAAACCATTCGAGTTTATATCGGCTCTTCAACCGTTCCACGACGGCTTTTTTTATGATCGCCTGACAATCGCTGACAGAAAACAGCGTCGAATTGATCGAGTATCCTTTGACCGGAAACGCATCCTCCTTCGGGATCCAGTCCTCCCACGGCAGCGCCTTGGCGCCTTGAAACAACTCCTCGAAGCTGTATGCGGGAAAAGAGCCGACAAGGATCTGGATGCGTTCCGCAAAACGGGAACAGATATTTGCGCGCGCGAGCATCTCCTCGCCGCCGGAAAACAATACGCGTCCGTTTTCTGCCTGTACGTTTTCGGCTTCCAATGCGCGAAGCTCCTCGGCAATCGGGCCCTCCAGCCCGAGCAAACACGGGATAACAAATTGCATGATGGTACTATCTCCGCTTCATGATGATCTGAATATAACTATACCATAAGAAAATCTCGATTTCAACCAAACAGTGCCGCCTCCGAAGAAGCGGCACGTACGGAAGAGCATAATCAATCGACGTTGGAAGACAGACCGCGCTCGTCAAACAAAAGCGTCGTGCGGATCAGAACCTCAATGCCTTTTTCGATCGTCTGCACGTTCAGGTTATCCGCCGTATCGAGTCTCGTGTGATAGTATCTTGCCGGAGCATGATCCATGGCACAGAAGGCCACGGAGGGTACGCCGCCCTGCATCATGGCAGCGGCGTCCGTCGATCCGAGATCAATCGTCGTTTTCGGAAGCTCCAGACCCGCATCGGAAGCAGCCTGCAGCATCAGATCGACCGCATTTTTATCCAGCTTGACGATCCCCGTCATATCCTTGTTGACCACGCCCATACAATCCATATCGCGAATCGTATCGGTCGCAACAAACACGGTTTCCACGTCATCGAACTTATGCGCCTTGACAAACGCCTTCGCACCGCGCAGGCCGGATTCCTCCGAGCCCATCGAAACGGCAACGACCTCCGTATTCTCAAGCGCAATATTATTCGTCGTAAGGAACTGCAGTACGGAGATCGAAGAGAACACGCCCGTCAGATCGTCGTTTGCTCCCTCGACGACAAGCTTGGGATCGTCAAACACGAATCCGACAAATAGGCCGAGAACACAGACGCCCTCCGCGATGCGGAATCCGAACAGAACGCTGTCGGAAAAATCGTAAGCCAGCGTCAAAGTATCCAAAGCAAGGCAGACGATCAGACAGCCGATCGCACAATAGATTGCCGCGCGAAGGAGCTTATAACCGCCCCAGTACGTAAAACGCCACTCATAAGCGGAATCGATATGACCGCTTAAAATGATCCTGCGCTTCACCTCGCCTTTGGGCTTTTTCGTCAGGATCACGTTGCTGGACTGCGCCTTTTTGAAAAACGGGTCCAGCACTTTCTTGTACAGCAGGAATTCCAGAATGATGAGCAGCAGCATCAGGACCGTCAAGCCGAGCGAGATCACCTGAAACACGGTCGGAAGCGGATCCGGAACAAATCCGGCCGCAATAAAGAAAAGGATCGCGATGATTTCGACAGTCGCACCGAGCCACGGCCATGCCATAAATGCGCGCGGCGCAAGTGTAAACGATTCTTTTTGGGCTGTATCTGCGAACTTGGCGCAATTCTCCAGAATATAGTCCTGCGCCTTATCCTCGCTCTCCGAGCCGGCTGCACGAGGTCCGATCGTCTTGCAGACCTTTCGGATCTCACGCACGGTAAAATTTGTACTTTCCCGAATTTTAGCAACCGGATTCAAATCCAGTTCATTTAGTTTCATGGCTTACTCCTATAGAACAAACTTCCAGAGCCACGACAAAACTGCCGCGGCTCCGGAGATCAATCATTATTTTGCGAGAGCGCCGACTTCCAGCATGAAGCCGCCGATCTGTCCGCCGAATTCCGGCGCGCCGTCCATAATCAGACGACCGGCCTTGACAGCCTCAAGCATGTCGTCGGTGTCAAGCAGGATGCCGAGCGCGCTGTCAAGATTGTTGAAGCGCAGCGTGAAGAACGTAAGCGCCTTCTTGTAGTCGCCGCGGCCTGCCTTCGTCTGCCCTTCCTTCACGCGCATGTGCGCGGAAACGTCGGGATAGCCTTCGACAGCCCATCCGTACACACGGTCGGGGCTCTTGAGCGCCCAGTCGTGGATTGCCGGATGACCCGCCTTGTTCAGCTGGCTGATGCCCGTAGACAGCAGATAGAAGAAGCACTTGACCATCAGCTTCTTGGACGCTTCATCCTTCGGCGGTTCGGTTGCGGAAAGCAGCGACGACATCTTCAAAAGCACGGAAACGAACGCAAGCAAAATACTCATCTTACCGACGCCCTTGATTTTACGCGGCAGCGTGCTCAGGTTCATTTTGCCCTTGAAGAAACCGTTCATCGCCTCGATCGACTTGAAGCCGATCTCTACGTCGGGATTTGCGTGAATGGTATTGAGATTGACGGTCCACTCTCCGTTATTGATCGTGAAGCACGTGCTTCTCTTGCCGCCTTCGAAATCCGGATCGAGCGCGGTGACCTGGATCACCGCGTTCATGCCTTCGAACTTCTTTTTCAGATCCGGCACGTCGTTGGCAATGACCTTCATCAGCGGAAGAACCGCGTTGAAGAAAATAATGCTGGAATAAACATCTTCTTGCTTGTGCATACTCGTCACTCCCCCTTCTTATACTTCGTCGTCCCAGTTGTCGTCGTCGTCTTTTCTGACGCCGAGACTGTCGAACACGGCGTTGATGATGCCGTTGGAGTCGATGCCGAGAATGGACATGATATCCTCATGCAGACCGATCGGCGCGAATTTATCCGGGATACCGAGGCGCTTGAACTTGACGGGAATATCGCACTCCGCAAGGACTTCCGCCACGGCGGATCCGAGACCGCCGATGATGTTGTGGTCTTCGGCCGTGATGATCTTGCCCGTCTCCTGAGCGGCCTTGAGAATGGCTTCTTTGTCGATGGGCTTGATCGTGTGCATGTTCAGCACGCGCAGATTGATGCCGTGCACG
>JAEEGL016846770.1_pt1 | contig 10313 bp, 9 predicted proteins | sample 9134231 | NCBI WGS metagenome assembly JAEEGL01 (sample SAMN16246548, study PRJNA631951) | gut metagenome | biome: gut microbiome; feature: rumen; material: fiber-attached | host: Bos | place: Iran: Karaj | collected 2018-10
ATATGATAATCAAAGAATAAATAGTATTCATGATATGGCATATAATTATTTAGCAAGTGAAAGTTTCTTTGATGCTTTTAACAGTTACTTAAGTGGTCTTAGTAATTATGCTGAAAAAGGAATACCTGATTCAAATAAATATTATTGTATAGATGATAGTGGAAACTATTATAAATGTAAAGAAGCACCAAAGAATGTTAACTGGACTATTGCTACAGCATCAGGAATTATATTAACATTAATAATTGTACTAATTCATTTATCTAAATATAAAGGAATTAAACTTGCAACTAATGCAAACTATTATTTAAAAAATTCAACTATAACTAATTCTAAAGATAACTTCTTAACAACTTTCACAAGTCGTGTTAAAATACAACGTGACAGTGGAGGATCTTCTCATGGAGGAGGAAGTTCAATTAGTCATGGAAGCAGCGGAACAAGCCACGGTGGCGGTGGCGGACGTCATTTTTAGGGGGAGATATTTATGAAAAAAAATGATAAAAAATTTAATAAAAGAAATATAGTTAACATACTAATTACATTAATAGTGGCATTTATATACTTTTACTTATTCTTGCCACCACTTAATGTACATGCTAGTGCATTCTGGGTATTTATCTTATTTATATATTTTATATACCTAGTATTAAGTTTAGTAAGTTTTGTAGGATATGCTTCTTTAAAAGGAAACCTATCATCAATAAAACTATCTAAAGCATTTAAAATAATGTTTGCTATTATTCCTGGAGTAATAATAGTGATATTAATAATTAACTTTATTTTGTCACCATTATTTATGTCTAGAACTTATGCGAAAAGAATTACTATAAACGAAGGTAAAGATTTTGCTACAGAAGTAAAAGAAGTAGACTTTACTAAAGTTCCACTTCTTGATAAAGCTTCAACTCAAAAAATAGGTGATAGAGTAATGGGAGAGATGACTGACTTAGTATCTCAATTTACTGTATCAGATCTTTATACACAAATTAACTATAATGATAAAATTGTTAGAGTTACACCTCTAGAGTATGATGGAATAATTAAATATGTCACTAATAGAGGAGATGGTATTACTGGATATATAGTAGTTGATTCAGTTACTGGAACTGCTGAACTAGTAAGACTAGAAAAAGGTATGAAGTACATGCCATCAGCTATGTTTAATGAAAAACTAGAACGTAAGTTAAGATTTAGTTATCCAACAGAAATCTTTGGAGAAAAAACATTTGAACTTGATAATGAAGGAAATCCTTATTGGATAGTTCCTACATTAAGTTATAGTGGTGTTGGCTTAAGAGAAGAAGTTAGTGGAGTAATAATACTAGATCGAATTACAGGAGATAGTAAGAAATATGACATAGATGAAATACCAAGTTGGGTAGACCATGTTTATAGTGCTGATTTAATTCTTGAACAAGTAAACGATTGGGGACTATACAACAATGGATTCTTAAATAGTATGTTTGGTCAAAAAAATGTAGTTGCAACAACTACAGGATATAACTATTTAATTCAAGATGATGATGTTTACTTATATACTGGTATTACTTCAGTAGCAAGCGATGAATCTAATCTAGGATTTATTCTAACAAACATGAGAACAAAAGAGACTAATTATTATTTAATACCAGGTGCTGAAGAATATTCAGCAATGGCAAGTGCTGAAGGACAAGTACAGCAAATGAATTATAAATCTACCTTCCCATTATTAATTAACTTAAATGGAAAGGCCACTTATTTAGTATCACTCAAAGATTATGCTGGACTTGTTAAGATGTATGGATTTGTTGATGTTCAAAACTATCAAAGAGTAATTGTTACTGATGCTAATGAAGGAATAATTAAAGCAAGAGATAATTATTTGAAGAATAGTGGAGCAAAAGATAGTGATATCTATGAAACAAAAACTATAAAGATAAAATCAATTACATCAGCTACAGTTGATCAAAATACTTATTACTATATTTTAAGTAATGATGATACAAAATATAGAGTATCAATTAAAGTAGATGAATATAATATTCCATTCCTAAGAGCAGGAGATGAAATAGTTATCTACTATAGTCAAGGTGCTTCAGTAAACGAAATAGAAAAGATAGAATAAAAAGAATTAAGTTTAACTTAATTCTTTTTTTATTCATTAATTGGATATCCTAATTCTTCATATAATTTTTTATAGTAATCTTGTTCTAGTATTAATCTAGAATATACAAATTTGTTATAGATAATACTATTTATTTCTTCAACTTCTTCTGGTGTACAAGTGTTATTTCCTTCAGGAATCATTTCTCTTGTTAATCCGTTATATCTACATTTATCTGTTATAAAACTTCTATTTGAATAGATAACTAATGGATCAGAATCACTTAATATATCAGTACCTATTAATAATCTTGAATCATATTCTATTCCAAATAGATTTAATATTGTTGGAAGTATATCTAAACTACAAGCATATTTATCAACTACAACAGGTTCTTTCATACTACCACTCCATAATAGGAATGACATGTGATGCATTTCAAAGTTTTCATCTTTTTCATAATCTGATAATTCATTAACTTGATCTAATGTTAATCCATATGGATAGTGATCACCACTAATTGCAATAACTGTATTTTCAAGTTTTCCTTCTTGTTCAAGTCTTGCTAGTAATTCTCCAATTGCTTTATCAAATTCAATATTAGCTGCAAGATAAGATTTGGCATATACTGACATATCTAAATCTTTAACTTGATCATAATTCCAATTTGTCATTGTATTATCATTTGGTGTGTATTCAAGGTGACCACTTACTGTCATATAATAAGTAATAAAATGATCATCATATATATAATCATCAATTGTTGTATTAACCATTTGATAATCACTCTGAGGCCATATTTTACAATTAATTCTTTTTTCAAGACCATTCCAACAAGCTAAATATGAATCATATCCCATAGTTTTTAAATAAACATCTCTATGATAATAAGTATATGTATTATTATGATATGCGCGTGAACTATAACCTAAATTTTCAAATACATTAGCATAACTAAATGGCATATAATTTCCATTTATTTTTTCAATACTCCAAACACCTTCTTTAGGTAACAATGAAGTATCGCTAATATATTCACCATCAGCAGTAGAAACAGGAAATAATGGAGTATAAAAGTTAGTAAATTGGAATCCTTCTTTATATAATCTATAAAGGTTAGGAGTATATGTTTCATTAATAGCCATAGGAGAAAATGCTTCTGCTACAAATACTATTAAGTTTTTATCTTTAAACATTCCAGTATATTTATTTTGTTTAGTTGGCTCTATTTCATAAAAATATTCATGCATGTTTTTAAGAGTTTCATTGTTTTCATTTTCAATAAGAGTAGGCCAATCTATATTTAAAACATTATATTTTATTTCTTCTTTTACTTCTTCTTTTTTATCTTCAACAGGTTCTTCCTTTTTCTTTTTCTCAGGTAATAATGTTTTTTCAGTGAAACCAAATATTGTTCTTTGAAGATCTAATTTATACATTGTAGTAAGTCCAAGTCTTTCTACAGTTAATAAAGGTGAATGCATATTGTAATATAAATTCTTATTAGAATATATCTTTTTAGTATCTATTAAATTAATACCAATTATAGATGTTAAATAAGAAAAGATTAAACATAAAACAAGTATTCCTTTAGACTTCCAAGATATTTTATTAAAGTATTCACGACTAATAACATTTAACGTTATTAAAATAAATACAGGTAAAATCATTAATAACATTACATACCAATATCTAGTAGCAACTGCTATTATTCTTTCCATAAAACCAAATACTTGGCCACCATGAATCATTGAATAAATAGATATAACTGAAATATAAACTTTATAATAAATAAAATTAGATATAAATAATACAATAAGTGCAATTGTTAAAACATAACTTATTATATTATTTGCAAGTTTATTAAATAAAGACGATAAAATATAAAATAGTGTTCCAAATGATATTGAGAAAAACAAAACATATAAAAAGTTAAAAGTAATATTATTAAATACAAAAATATGATAAATAAATTCTAAATAAACAAATAAAAAAATAAAAAAGCATAACAACATTATTTTATGTTTTCTCATAAAAATCACCTAACATAATAATAACACAAATTTGGTAATATTATAGAAATTAAAATCAAAATATGATACAATACTCACGTGTTTAAGGAGATAAAAATGAAAAATAAAAGTAATACAATTTTAATGGTTTTATTAGGAATAATTATAGTTCTATTAATTAGTTTAATTGTAATAGTAGTAACTAAAGATAATAGTTCTCAAGATAAAGATGAAACTATTGTTACTTATTTTAATGATGTTAATAGTGCTAAAGATGAAAGTAAGTTAAAAAAAGGATTCACTACAATTGTTGATTTTTTATTCTATAATGGAAAGATAAAAAATATTAAATTATCTGATATAAAAGATGAAACTAAATTAAAACTAGTAGAAATTACTTTAAAGATAGATAAGAAGATAAGCGAGAAATTCCCAAATTATAAAACTACTATAAGTGATAAATATAATAATGTTAAAGATAAAGTTGTAACTATGTATGTAGATACAACTGACAGAATATGTGATAATAATTCAGATCTTTGTGAAAAAGCAAAAGAAATGTTTGGAAAACTAAAAGATGGATTTAATGTGACTGTTGATTATTTAAAAGATCTAGGATCAGATATTAAAGATAGATTTAATAATTGGTATCAAAATTATAAAACTAACTAGAAAGGTGATAATATGATAGAAGTAAAAGGTGTAACATTAAAATTTGGAAAGAGAACTCTTTTTGAAGACGTTAATATTAAATTTACAAAGGGTAATTGTTATGGATTAATTGGAGCTAATGGAGCAGGGAAGAGTACTTTTTTAAAACTATTATCTGGTGAATTAGAAACAACTCATGGAGAAATAATTATTACTAAAGATGAACGTCTTGCAATATTAAAACAAGACCATTATGCATATGATGAATATACACCTATAGATACAGTAATCATGGGTAATAGTAAACTATATCAAATCATGAAAGAAAAAGAAGAGATGTATAGTAAGACAGAGTTTACTGATGAAGATGGTATTAAATTAGGTGAATTAGAAGCAGAATTTGCAGAACTAAATGGTTGGGATGCTGAAAGTGATGCAGCTGAATTATTAAATAACTTAGGAGTAGATGAAGAAAATCATACTAAGTTAATGAAAGATATTCCAAATAATCAAAAAGTAAAAGTATTACTTGCTCAAGCTTTATTTGGAAATCCAGATATCTTACTATTAGATGAACCTACAAACAACTTAGATATTGAAGCTATTAACTGGTTAGAAGAATTCTTAATTAATTTTGAAAATACAGTAATAGTTGTATCACATGATAGACATTTCTTAAATAAAGTATGTACTCATATTGCAGATATAGATTATGGAAAAATAAAATTATATATTGGTAACTATGATTTCTGGTATGAATCAAGTGAACTTGCACTTAAACAAATGAAAGAGCAAAACAGAAAGAAAGAAGAAAAGATAAAAGAATTACAAGCATTTATTGCAAGATTCTCTGCTAATGCTTCAAAGAGTAAACAAGCAACATCAAGAAAGAAAATGTTAGAGAAAATAGAACTTGATGAAATAGTTCCTTCTTCAAGAAAATATCCTTTTATAGAATATAAACCTGAAAGAGCTAGTGGAAAACAAATATTAACTGTTGAAAAATTAAATAAAACAATAGATGGTAAAAAGATATTAGATAATGTTTCATTTACTGTTGAAAAGGGAGATAAAATTGGTTTTGTAGGAGTTAATAATATTGCAAAAACAACTTTATTTAAAATATTAATGGAAGAAGAAAAACCAGATTCAGGTAAGATTGAATGGGGAAGTACTATTACAAAATCTTATATCCCACAAGATAATAATAGTTATTTTGAAGGAAATGAAAACATTCTTGAATGGATGGCTCATTTCTATAAAGTTGATGATGAAACAATTTTACGTGGATTTTTAGGTAGAATGTTATTCCAAAAAGAGGAAGTATTTAAAAGTGTTAATGTATTAAGTGGTGGAGAAAAAGCAAGATGTATGTTATCTAAAAGTATGTTAGAGGGAAGTAACTTCTTAATATTCGATGAACCAACAAACCACTTAGATCTTGAAAGTATTACTTCATTAAATAATGGTTTAATAAAATATGATGGAGAATTACTTTTAGCAACACATGACCATCAATTTATGCAAACAGTAGCAAATAGAATAATTGACTTCGATGATGAAGGAAAAATAATAGATAAAAAATGTACTTATGATGAATATCTAGAATTTAAATTAAATAACAAATAAAGAGGTTATTATGGATAGTAAAAAATTCACAATGATTGATGAAAACTTTACTTGCAAGGTATGTGGTAAAGAAGTTGAAAAATTAAACTATACTGCAAGAGATCATTGTAATCATTGTTTATCATCAATTCATGTTGATAATATGCCTGGGGATAGAAGTGCTAACTGTGGTGGAATTCTTGAACCTATTTCAGTAGAAAAAGAGAGCAAAGATAGATTTAAAATAGTTTATAAATGCAAAAAATGTGGAATGATTAAAAGAAATATTATGGCATCAGATGATGACTTTGAAAAAGTTCTAGAAATCATGAGAGAAAGTTCAATAAAATAAGTGAGAAATCACTTTTTTATTTTATATTTTTATTAAAAAATGTTGATAAAAAAATGTCTTAATGTTATGTTAATAATAAGGAGTTGATGGTAATTATGGTAATAAAAATATTTACTTATAATGGTAACAAATATATGCAAGGATGGACTATAAAATCAGTAAATAATATATTTACTTATAATCTAGAAAATTACTATTTAGTTAGTGATCTAACAATAGATAGTATTAAGAAAAAAAATCCATTTTTAGATATTGAATTTGAATACCAAGAAATGAATGAAGAACAAATATCACATATTACTGGAACATCTTTCCTACATGGGGATTTTGAAACTTTTTCTTATGTTAGCCCATATAGTAATAGTCAAAAAAGTTCATCACCAATGTTAACAAGAGAACAATTAGAAGAAATGAGAAAAAAACTATTAGGAGAAGATACAACTTTTAATGGAGGAAGAAGATTTAGATAAATGATAGATTATATAATTATAGGTTTATTAGTAGTTACTATTATTCTACTGATAATAGTAATTGTTAAAAACAAAAAAGAAAAAATGAATGAAAATGATATGATTGAAAGACTCGGTAGATTCGAAGTTAATATCAATAAAGAAATAAATGATTTTAACAAAGAATTAATGTCTAATATCAATGATAAGTTTGATGTATTAAATACTAAAATAGAAGATAAACTTAATAAGATTAATGATAAAGTTAATGAAAGATTAGATCAGAATTTTGAAAAAACAAACAAAACATTTAGCAATATACTTGAAAGATTAAGTAAGATAGATGAAGCACAGAAAAAGATAGAAACTTTATCAACTGATATCGTATCCTTAGAAAGTATTTTAACAGATAAAAAGACAAGAGGTATATTTGGAGAAGTTAACTTAAATCAAATATTAAAGAATGTTTTTGGTGAATCAAATGATAAAATTTATAGACTTCAATATACATTATCAAATGGTTATATAGCGGATTCAATTTTATTTGCACCAGAACCACTTGGTACTATAGCAATTGACTCTAAATTCCCACTTGAAAACTATCGTATGATGGTTGATAAGAAATTACCTCAAGAAATAAGAGAAAGATATGCTAAACAATTTAAAATAGATGTAAAAAAACATATTGATGCTATTAGTGAAAAATATATTATTAAAGATGAAACAGCTAACCAAGCAATTATGTTTTTACCTGCAGAAGCCATTTTTGCAGAATTAAATGCATATAATAGTGATTTAATAGAGTACTCATATAGAAAGAAAGTATGGATTACTTCACCAACAACATTAATGTCTACATTAACAGTAATTCAAATGATCATAAAAAATATTGAAAGAGATAAATATACATCTATTATTCATGAAGAGTTAAATAAATTAGGAATAGAATTTGATAGATATAAATATCGTTGGGATAAACTTGCAAAGAGCATTCAAACTGTTAATAAAGAAGTAGAAGATGTTCAAATAACTAGTGATAAAATATCTAAGAAATTTAATATGATTAGTGGTGTTGAATTAGAAAAAATAGCCCACGAAGGAGATAAAGAATGAAAAGATTATTATTAGTATTTACAATTTTATTATTTGGAATATCTATTGTAAATGTAAATGCTGAAGAAAAAGAAATGGTAAAAGTATATGTTTTTGAAGCAGGAGGATGTCCTTTTTGTGAAGAAGAAATTGAATATTTAAAATCATTACCAGATTATAATATTAAGTTTCAAATAATTGAAAAAGAACTTTATATTGACCATATTGATTGGGAAGAAGGAAAAGATTTTGAACTTGGAAAAGATGTTGCAATTGCATTTAGTGAAAAAGGCTTTTATAATGCTGGATTTAATGCAACACCATTAGTTATTATAAGTGATATATTTGCACAATCAGGATTAAGTGAAGATCTTGAAGAAGTAATTAATAAAGCATATGAAGAAGGGGATAGAGATATAGTTGGTTGCTTTGAACAAGATTTAGATGTATGCAAGATTAGAAAAGCAAATATGGGTCCATTTGATAAAAATATGGTTTCAGAAGTAATATTTTATTCTTCTGTGTATGCTGTAGTTGATTTTTTATATAATTCATAATATGAAATATTAAATAAATAATTGTAAATAAAATAAATAATTGCTATAATTATTATTAAGGGAGGATTGAAATGAAGAACATTAAAAAAATATTAATTGTTTTAGTTGCTGCTTTAGTTGTTTTTCCTTTTATCACTAAAGTAAATGCTGCAGAACCAGGAGAAAAAGTTAAAGTATATGTTTTTGAAGCAGGAGGATGTCCTTATTGCGAAAAAGAACTTGAATATTTAAAAGGTTTAAGTTCTTATAATCAAAAATTTGAAATAGTAAGAAAAGAATTATATATTGACCATATTAAATGGGAAGAAGGAGTAGACTATCAATTAGGTGTTAAAGTAGCTAATGCATTCCTTGAAAGAGGATTTACTGATGCTTCTTATCAAGGAACACCATTTGTAGTTATAAGTGATTTATATGCTGCAGCAAGTTATAGTACTGACTTGGAAAAATACATTGATGAAGCTTATGAAAATGGAGATGCAGATATAGTAGGATGCTTTGCTTCAGGTGGAGATGCTGCTGCATGTTTCCCTGCAAAAGTTGGATATGCTGGTATAACATTAATGGTTGTTTTATTCGTTGGAATAGCTGGAACTATTTTACTTCTATATTTCTCAAGAAGAAACTTAGATGACGATGAAATAAAAGTAGCTAACAAAAAGAATGAAAAAATCGAAGATGAAAAAGTTGAAGTTAAACCAGTAAAAAAAGAAGTAAAAGTTGAAAAGAAAACTTCTAAAAAAAGTTCATCTAATAAATCAAAAAGCAAAAAGAAATAATTAAAATTAAAAAAAGTGTTGACATTTATTGTTGGTTTGATATAATGGTAAATGTCTACATGCGGATGTAGTTCAATGGTAGAACCCCAGCCTTCCAAGCTGACTACGTGGGTCCGATTCCCATCATCCGCTCCATTTGAATTAAACTAGTCAAGTGACTAGTTTTTTTGTTGCTTAAAAAAACTAACTCAACGAGCTAGTTTTTACTTGCTTTAATAAATGAATCAAATAGTGGATGTGGTTTAGTGGGCCTAGATTTAAACTCTGGATGAAACTGACAAGCAATAAAATGTTTATGCTTTGGTAATTCAACTATTTCTACTAAATCAGCTTGGTCATTTTTACCAGAGAATACCATACCATGTTCTTCTAGTACATCTTTATATTTATTATTAAATTCATAACGATGTCTATGTCTTTCAAGTATTTTATCTTTCTTATAATCTTCATATGCTAAAGTACCTTTTACTAAAGTACATTCATAATTACCTAATCTTAGAGTACCACCCATATTAACAACACTCTTTTGATCACTCATTAAATCGATAATTGGATTTTCACATATAGGATCAAATTCAGTAGAATTAGCATCTTTAATATCACATACATTTCTTGCAAACTCTATAACAGATAGTTGCATACCTAAGCATAATCCTAAATAGGGGATATTATTTTCTCTAGCATAGGTAATAGCTTTTATCATTCCTTCAATTCCACGACTTCCAAA
>JAEEGL010470246.1_pt1 | contig 10312 bp, 9 predicted proteins | sample 9134231 | NCBI WGS metagenome assembly JAEEGL01 (sample SAMN16246548, study PRJNA631951) | gut metagenome | biome: gut microbiome; feature: rumen; material: fiber-attached | host: Bos | place: Iran: Karaj | collected 2018-10
ATGGCCACCTACGGCATGAACACCATCCACGGTCGTGCAGCTGCCATCGCCACAGGTGCGAAAGTGGCCAACCCTGACCTCACCGTGTGGCAGGTCAGTGGCGATGGTGACGGTCTGGCCATTGGAGGCAACCATTTCATCCATGCCAACCGTCGTAACATCGACCTCAACATGATTCTGCTCAACAACCGCATCTATGGTCTCACCAAGGGGCAGTATAGTCCCACCTCTCCCCGTGGCTTTGTCTCCAAGTCGAGCCCTTACGGCACCGTCGAGGATCCCTTCCGTCCTGCCGAGCTCTGTTTCGGTGCACGCGGCCATTTCTTTGCCCGCTGTGTGGCTACCGATGCCAAGGGTACAGTGGAAGTACTGAAGGCTGCCTATGAACACAAGGGCGCCAGTGTCACCGAGGTGCTGCAGAACTGTGTCATCTTCAACGACCACTGCCACGACATCGTCTACAACAACGAGGGTCGCCGCAAGAATGCTATCTACGTACGCCATGGAGAAAAACTGGTGTTCGGTGAGAATAGTGAATACGGACTCGTTCAACAGGGCTTCGGCTTGAAGGTCGTGGAGATTGGCAAGGACGGATACACCCTCGACGATGTACTCGTTCACGATGCCCACTGTGAGGACAACACCCTCCAGCTGAAGCTGGCCATGATGACTCCTGAGGATGGCTTCCCCATTGCCCTTGGCGTCATTCGCGACGTGGAGGCTCCCACCTACAACGATGCTGTCTACGCCCAGCTTGAGCAAGTATCTGCCCAGAAGAAATACCACAACTTCTCCGAACTTCTCGAAACCAACGACATCTGGGAAGTCAAGTAATTTGTTTGCAGCACAGACAATGTCTTAGGGGGGTGTCGGTCTGTTCCAAGCTCGTTGCATCCTGCATATTTCCACGGAAAGGTTCCACTTCCTTTCCGTGGAAATTCTATTTATCCATTTACACAGTAACGACAGAACCTTTCCTCCTACACCAGAAGGCTCAGCTACCTGAGCAAGGTGTTGCCCTTTCTATGCGTTTGTGTGCTGCAGCTGTCGGCCTTCAAGCAGCAGAAGTTCGGCGTGGATGCTGTCTACAAGCTCTTCCCGGAGTACATCATCCTGAAGGTGAACGACTTCAACCGCTGGTCGAAGGTGCCGCTGGAACAGTGGTGCTACTTCCTGGCCAACACCGAGATTCCCGAGGATGCCAATGCCCCCGGCCTTCAGGAGGCGCGGCAGAAGCTGCTCTTCGCCAAGATGAGCAGGGACGAGCAGATAGCCTATCGCCGCTATATCGACGACCGTGTCATCTTGGCAGACCAGATTGTTACGGCTCGCGGCGAGGGGAAGCTGGAGGGACGTGCAGAAGGTCGTGCAGAGGGTCGTGCGGAAGGACGTGAAGAGGGTCGTCCGGAAGAACGTTTAGCCAATGCACGGAGCCTGAAAGCCAACGGTGTTCCATTGGAGGTTATCATCAAAAGTCTGTCACTGACAGACAGTGAGATAACCCAGCTATGACGTACCAGAAGGCATGAAGAAGCTTTGACTTGGTGAAGATGGTCTTTGTTACGGCCGTGAGAGAAGAGACTATGATATGAATTTTCTTATTGATTCAAGTTGCTATGTTTGCACCGGCAAACATAGCAACTTGAATCAAGTCATGAAATGATTATTGTTCGTTAGATGTCAGGTCTTCTATCTTGTCGATAATGTCTTGATACTGCTGCTGAGTCCTGATTTGAATCTTGATACCGATGATGGCACCGAGTACAGCTCCGCAGACGACACCATAGAACATGTAATGACCTGCATCGGCATCCTTCTGATAGAGTTCCCAGACAAGCCATGCCAGCCAGCCGATGACGGCGGGGATGCCGAAGAAAAGCCAGTTGGCATCAAACTTCTTGGCGCGGGCCATCCGTCTACCTACTTCTACCAGATTGCTGCTCATCATATTCGAGTTGCTCACATTGAGGCTATTGTAATAGGTGGCTCCACAGCAGACAAGCATCAAGATGCTGGTTCCGATCCAGAAGGCCAGCGACAGTTCTTGGTTCAAGACAAATACTATATAGGTATAGGGGATCATGAGCAGGCAGATAGCCATGATGACATAGTAACGGCGCATGATGTTACCAGCGGTTGTTTTCATTGATCGGCGGATGATATGGTCGTTTACTATTTCCTGTTGCTGGAGTTTCTTCTTAAGAGTTTCCATCTGACGGCGCATAGCCTCTAATTCCATATCGGTCTGGGTGTTCTGATAATCGTTGTTCATAATGGGTGATGTTTTTTAATCGTTAGACATTTTTTTTAATTGCTCTCTGATTCGAAACAGACGGACGCTGACGTTCTTGGCAGTGATGCCCACAATTTGCCCGATTTCATCGTATGACAGGTTCTCGAGCCAGAGCAGTACGATGGCTCTGTCAAAGGGTTGCAACTTGGAGATCCTCTTGTGGAGCATGTCCACTTGACGGGTGTCCTCGTCGCGGTCTTCAAAGAGGTTGATGTCCATGGTCAGCCTGACTTCGGATGCGTGCTTCTTCTTTTTCCTGTCCATAGAGATGCAGGTGTTGAGGGCTACGCGGTAGATCCATGTCTTAATGTCTGAGCGATGCTCGAAGTTCTCGAAACCTTTCCACAGGTTCACTAGTACTTCCTGGAAGAGGTCGTTCACCTCGTCGGCATCTTGTGAGAACATATAGCACACGGTGTAGATGGTGCTCTTATGTTCAGCAACGGTTTGTGCAAATTGTCTTTCTAATGCATTCATTGTCTTGTCTGTTTTGAACTTTTACCCATTAGACGCAACAAAGTTACGAAAAACTACACGAACTTCGAACTTTTTTCATAATTTTGTAGCCGTAACCATTAAGATATGCATTCTGCAACACAGGAATATATCCGTCAGCATGCCGATGATGACGTGCGGCAGTTGGCACTTCAGGGAACAAAGAATCCTGAGGTAGACCTGTCTTGGGCGCTCAATCAGATTGCCGGTCGCCAGCAGGCCCGCTCAAAACTACCCACGTGGGCAGCTATAGAGGGAATCGTTTATCCGCCTCACCTTTCTATGGAACAATGCAGCTCTGAGCTGACAGCCCGCTACAAGGCGAAGATTCTTGCAGCCAGCAGGAAGCAAGAAAGCCTATTGGAAGGCAGGGAAGCACTTGTAGTCGACTTGTCGGCAGGCTTTGGTGTAGATCTGGCTTATATCTCTCAGTATTATCAGCGTGCTGTTCATGTGGAGCAGCAAGAGCAACTGTGTGCCATTTCATCAGAGAACTACAGATTGTTGGGACTGAACCATATTGAGGTGGACTGTACTGATGGCATAGACTATCTGCATCGGCTGGACCATGCTGACCTGATATTCATCGACCCTGCCCGGAGAAATGAACACGGAGGGCGGACCTATGGTATAGCAGACTGTACTCCCAACGTATTGGAAATACGTGAGGAATTGCTGCAGAAGGCCTGTCGTGTGCTATTGAAACTGTCTCCTATGCTCGATTGGCGAAAGGCAGTCAATGACTTAGGTCATGATTGCGTTAGTGAGGTTCACATTGTCTCGGTGGGCAATGAGTGTAAGGAGTTGCTCATATTATTAAAAGGTAAAACAGAAGAAAAAGATGAAGGCTGGGATGATGGAGTGAAACAATCATTACGTGTGGTCTGTGTTAATCTTCTTCCAGATAATAGTGAGGAGCGTTTCGAGTTTGACGCTTTTACAACGTTACCTGTGAATACTCCCCAATTACCACTACTGGCTTCTCAATACTTGTATGAGCCTAATGCTTCCATCATGAAGGCGGGCTGTTTTGACGAGTTGGCTTTGCGATATGGTATGAGCCAGTTGTCGGTCAATAGCCATCTGTTCGTTTCTGATGAGGAGAAAGAGTATTTCCCTGGACGCCGTTTTCTCATAGAACGGGTAACATCAATGAACAAACGTGAGCTGAAGTCAGCCCTTGCAGGTATTAGCCAGGCCAATATCACTGTCAGGAACTTCCCTTTGAGTGTGGCAGAACTTAGACGGCGGCTCAAGCTCAGCGATGGTGGTACTGCCTATATCTTTGCCACTACCTTAAACGATAAAAGACATGTCTTGCTGGTTTGTCAGAGAATTTAGTCATTCTCTTTTCATCCTCAGGTTCAGCTGATAGAGGGCTGGCAGAAGGATGAGCAGAGAGAAGGCAACCGCTGCCAAGACGTGTAAGTTATCCCTGAACAGGTCAACGAGCTTAAGTGAAGGTGTAGGGTAGAGATTATACATCACGTAGGCCACGGAGTTGTTCACCCAGTGAAAAGCCACACCGGGAAGAATGCTACCTGTACGCCAGTACATCCAACCCAACATCAGTCCAACAAGAAAGGCATGAGGCATCTGTGCAGGATTGCCGTGAATAAGCGCAAAGATGGCAGCCGACAAAGCAATCATCACCCAGTGGTTTTTCCCCCAGGAAAGCAATGCTCTTAGCACAGCACCGCGAAATGCCAATTCCTCTGCTACAGGCGCTAATATACCAATGGCGAAATAGCCTAAGCGGTCTTTCATGATCATATCAAATTGCTGTTCCAGCAAGTTGGGTAGTTCGGGCATCTGCTCTTGCAGCCATACAGAGGGGATGATGGTTCCCAATGCTGCCACGCAGCACCATAGAATCACGGCCCAAGGTCGTGTCAGCATCCAGTTACGCGACACTTCTGCCCAGTGGAGAAAGAGGAATACACCAATGGTGGTCAGAGCCGACAGCACAATTGAGACAATGAACATGGATGCTGTCATCTGAACGGCTTTTCCTTCGATGAGCATCATGATACCACTAACAATGGTTGAGGCTATCAATTGGATGACTAAATAGGCTAAGGCATAGATAATAGCTTTTTTCATAAGCGACAGGTAGTGAAGGGTTATTGTTGAGTGGATAAAAGTTCTTTAGTTCTCTCAGCATCATGTTGCAACTGTGACATCAATTGCTCACGGCTGTCATAACGTTGTTCTGGACGCAGCCACTGCCGGAACCTCACGGTGAGCTGTTCACCATAGAGGTTACCTATATAATCTAATAGGTGTACTTCAAGAGTCTGGTTCTGGCCGTCAAAAGTAGGGCGCGTGCCTATATTCATCATTGCAGGGTGAAGTGTGGAAGATGTTGGGATAAGTACTTCTACTGCATAGGCACCTGCTTTGGGAATAAGCTTCAAAGGCTCCTCGGGACTTAGATTGGCCGTAGGAAAGCCCAGTTCCGTTCCGATGTGCTGTCCGCTCACTACAGTGCCGCTAAGCTCATAGGAATGCCCAAGGCACTGGGCAGCCTTCGTAACATTGCCCTCTTGTAACAGCCGACGGACCACCGAGGAACTGATCTTGCCTCCTTCCGGCAACGTCAGCGGTGTGCCTGGCACAACATCAATGCCCATCTCTTTACCATAGGAGACATAGTCATCGAAGCCTTCAGAACGGTTGTGTCCGAAACGGTTGTCATAACCAGTGAGAAGCACCTGTACGCCCAATTGTCGCAGCAGCACTTGTTCCATGAAATTGTGTGCGGACAGGGCAGCCATCTCACGGTTGAAACGCAGTATAATCAACTTGTCCACACCTGCAGCTTCTATCAGGGATTTCTTCTCTTCAAGGGTGGTCAGCAACTGAGGTTGCCAATCGGAACCGAGTACCTGGCGCGGATGGCATTCGAAAGTGACAACGGCTGAAGCCATTTGCCGTTCTTCTGCAATCTTCCTGAGCATGCTGATAAGATGACGGTGACCTAAGTGCAGCCCATCGAAAAAACCAATGGTGGCGGCCACGGCCTGATGCGGCTTTATGCTGTTCTCTGTGCATGGGAAATAGATTGTCTCCATCTTTCTTCTCTTTTTACCGTATCACCCCGTATCCTGAACAGCGTCTCAAGAAGCGGTAGAGTTCTCCAATGATCATCACTGGTGACGTTGCCGCGAATAATGTAAGCCACGATTGCCAGGGTAGTGGTTCCGTACGGAACATCTCTCCGCCGAAGGTGACGATAAGCCACTGGCCACCAAGTATCATCACCAGCACCAGGAGGAATCCACGGCAGCGGTACAGATAGCGGAAGGCGGAGTGGGCAGAGCCAAGCATCTTGGCATTGAACAGGTTCCACCATTGCAACATGACGAACACGGTGAAAAACTCCGTCAGTTCATGAGTATTGATGCCTCCGTGCTCAATCTTCCACAGATAGCCCAACATTCCCAGGGAGAATAATGTTCCGATGATAGCTATACCCCAGCCCATAGTAGGTGTGATGATGAAGTCTGTAGCCTTTCGTGGCTGCTCGTTCATTACTTCCCGCGACGGAGGCAACGAGGCCAGTGCCATTGCGGCAAACGTATCCATAATCAGGTTCACCCAAAGTATCTGTGTGACAGTCAGAGGCATCTCCGTGCCAATAATACTACCGCCAATAACCAGCAGCAAGGCAGTGACATTTACTACCAACTGGAAGAATAGGAAACGCTGGATATTCTTGTAAAGCGATCGGCCCCACATCACAGCTTTCACAATGGAACGGAAAGAATCGTCTATCAGTGTGATATCACTTGCATGCTTAGCCACACTTGTGCCTGAGCCTAAGGACAATCCCACATGGGCATGGTTCAGGGCTGGTGCATCGTTCGTACCATCGCCTGTCACTGCCACCACCTCGCCTTGCTGCTGCAGCAGCTCTACCAGCCGCTGCTTGTCACCTGGACGTGCCCGGCTCATTACATGAAGTGAACGTACAGCTTCTTTTGCCTTCTCGGTAGACAGCTCTGAGAAATGTGTACCCGTCAGGTGACCAACTCCGTCAAATGACACCGTATCGCTGCTGGGTAGAATACCTGCCTGCCTGCCTATCTCTACGGCGGTGACACCTGTGTCACCTGTCACCATCTTTACCTCTATTCCTGCCCGCTGACAGTCGGCTACAGCCTGTGCCACATCCTGACGCAATGGGTCGTTGATGGCGCAGATACCCTGAAAGTCCAGTCCTTCAAAACTTTGGTTGTCAATATCTTCAGAGACAGGTTTCATGGCAAAGGCCAAGGTACGCATGGCACGATGCTGATAATCACTAAGTGTGCGCCCAATCTCTGACCGTTGATCCTCTGTGAGCCTGCACATTGAAAGAACGATTTCTGGTGCTCCCTTCACGTAGAGTGTATGATCGGCTATGGTAGCCATGTATTTCCGTTCTGTTGAGAAAGGCCATCGTTTTGTGATGGTGGTCCGCTGGCGTAGATCAGCATAATCCGCGCCACGCTCCTTTGTCCATCGCAGCAGGGCCGTCTCCGTTGGATTGCCGATGCCTTTGCCATCGCCGTCAAGTTCTGCTGTAGTATTTAAGGCAATAGCCTTATAGAGCTGTTGGAAGCAGGCTTCTGATGCCTCACCATTACCCTCTTCCTTTGCACATTTCACATCACTTACTGTCATGCGGTTCTCTGTAAGTGTGCCTGTCTTATCTGTGCAGATGACGGTCACAGCACCCATCGTCTCCGAGGCCGACAGTTTTCTTACCAGGTTGTTAGACTGTAGCATACGTCGCATGTTCAATGCCAAGGCCAAAGTGACAGCCATAGGCAGACCCTCAGGAACTGCCATTACAATCAGTGTTACTGCCATCATGAAATAGCGCATCACCACCATAGCCATCTCAATATAGTTGGACGTGTGCCACAAGGGTTGTGTCAAAATGTCGTGAGCCAAGAACAATACAAACGCCAATACCGATACTGCTGTTCCAACTTTGCTGATGAGTTTTGCCAATTGGTTCAGCTGAAGGTTTAGTGGGGTCTTTACACCAGTCTGCTCAGTAGCCTGCCGGGCCACGTGACCTATCTCTGTATCGTCGCCCACAGCAGTAATGATTATACGTCCTGTACCGTTCATCACCATTGATGAGCGGAGTAACAGGTCTTCTGGGTAAGCACTTCCTTGGCTTCCTCCCGAATGGGAATTGGTCAAAGTCCCCATTTGGTGATGAACTTGGGAGGTGGCAATTCTCTTTGTGGTTAGTTGCTCACCAGTCAGGCTTGACTCGTCTACTTGGAGGTCGGTAGCTTCGAAGAGCCTCCCATCTGCAGGGATTTCGTCGCCTGTCTCTACCACCACGACGTCGCCTACCACGACATCGCGGCGGGCTATCTGCTGAGGCTTTCCGTCACGTATCACCTTCACGGGCTGCTCTTCGCCGAGGGCTGTCAGCACATCAAATTTTTTTGCTGCATCACGCTCAAAGTAGAAACCTACAGTCGTGGCGAACAATACTGCCAGAATTATGCCAATGGTCTCGACATACTCACCGCTGAACACTGCCAATCCTAGGGAAATGACTGCTGCTACTAAGAGTATGCGGATAATAGGGTCTTCGTATTTTTCCAGATAGAGGCGCCAGAACGATGTACGTTTTGGCGGAGTCAGCACGTTCTCACCGTGTTCGGCCCTGCTACGTTCCACCTCAGTGGAAGTCAGACCCTCCTTTACTTTATTATTATATATTGCTTCCTGTTCCATTTTGCGGGCAAAGGTACGAATAAGTGAGCAAAAAGCCAAACATTTTTTTCTTTTTCGAGCAGGAGAACCTTCGAGCGGAGCTCAGAGGTGCTGATTTGTGAGCAAAAAAGCCAAACATTTTTGTCTTTTTCGAGCAGGAGAACCTTCGAACGGAGCTCAGAGGTGCTGATTTGTGAGCAAAAAAGCCAAACATTTTTGTCTTTTTCGAACGGAAGAACCTTCGAGTGAAGCCCAGAAATACATCTTTTTTCGCTAATTCCATAAAAAAATTTGGATATTTCATTTATTTGATGTAACTTTGCACCCGCAAATACGGACTTGTAGCTCAGTTGGTTAGAGCAACAGACTCATAATCTGGAGGTCCCAGGTTCAAGCCCTGGCTGGTCCACACTGAAAATCAGTAACTTAGAAGAAATTCAAGTTGCTGATTTTCGTTTTGCGAAAACAATGCGAAAACAATCGGTTTGAGTTCGACACCATTTTCTGCCACTTTTTGCAATCTTGTGCGACTGTGAAAACAAATATGAATGTGCAGATAGCGTCCATCCTACAGACCATCATTCTCTGAAAAGTATTCCCTTGCTAGTTCAATGGCATACAAACGAAGTGTTTCATCTTCTTCTTTTAATGCGGCGTACACACCATCAGCCAGCCAGAGTGTCATTAGTTCCTTCTCATCAACTTTATACAGCTCTGCCAGCTTGGGAACTTGATCACGTCTTACACGTCGCGCTCCCAGTTCCATCTTACTATACATAGGCATGTCCGTTTCCAGCAACTCAGCTAATTGCCGTTGCTTCAATCCTTGCTCCAGTCTCATGGCCTTTATCTTTGGACCAAACATGCCATAAATTCTTTTATCCTTCATTTTAATTCTATTATCTTATTTGTTCCATGAAATTTTATTGTAAAGTGCCATACCCTTAACCGTCAAAAGATATTTCTGACGTGGATGCCTAGGCGATTGTGGGTAAAGCTGACGAATGAAACCATCATTCATCGCCGGATTTAAATAGTTTTCTAAGAATGTGGGCCTGTGTTTCAGTGATAGACGTTCCATCATCTGAGTTACCGAAATTTGTTGATCTGCTACCGCTATTATCAATCTTTCAATATTAGGGTTGTCAGTTTGCAAGGCACCATAATGCTTGTTCGGTACTTGTTCGGTACTTGTCCTGTACTTGTTCTGAACTTCCTGGCTCATCCAATCGAGGTTGCTCCTTCCACTCTTCTGTAGCTTGAATGTGAAGGTATCTGTTTCGCAAGTCCCATTGTTCGCCTAACAACAAGTTACGGAAGAAACGCTCCAGATAAACTGGGGTATAGTCAATACCGAAACGTGCATTTTTGTAATTGGCCATCTTCAACTTGTTCAAGGGGCAGATAGATCGCTGCCGGAAGAATTACAAAGAGACTTGTGAACGGATTCGGCAAAATGCAGAAAAACGATGGGGACAAGATCAAGCTTCGCTGAAGGAGTTGGTGCTATGATGGCTATGCAGGTGCAAAAGTACTCATTTTTTAGCAAATCACAACTTGTAGTCGAACTCTTGCTCCGTACCGAATAATGACTATGCTCATCTGTTGCCTATTCTCTAATGTTGAAAAATCCAAAAGCACCTACATATCTACATAGTTTGTGTTTATAATATTGAAAATGAGCAATTTAATCAACAATTCCACCTACATAATAACTACATATTAACTACATATAACTACATATCAACTACATGTTATCTACATGTAAGCACACGAAATGAATGATAGAAGTTTCGC
>JAEEGL010559989.1_pt1 | contig 10312 bp, 6 predicted proteins | sample 9134231 | NCBI WGS metagenome assembly JAEEGL01 (sample SAMN16246548, study PRJNA631951) | gut metagenome | biome: gut microbiome; feature: rumen; material: fiber-attached | host: Bos | place: Iran: Karaj | collected 2018-10
AAATAAAAGTTTATCAAAATTATGAAGAAGGTATGCAGGAAGCAGCAATGGAATATATTATTGATACTGGTGATATGCCAACTACGACAACTAAATTAAAACTTCGATTAAAATATTTAGTTGGAGATGAGAAATATAATGGCAAATATGCTAGTCCACCTTATATATCTACTTTTAAAAGTCCTAAAGGCTCTAGCGATACTTGCCTTGATCAAAGTTATGTTGAAGTATCACAAAGACCAAAACAAGCAACAACGGATGGTAAAGTTGATTATAATAAATCATTTGATTATAAAGTATGTTTAGTATGTAAAGAATATAAATCTGAAGGATGTTAGTAATAATCTATCTAACATAAGAGGTTAGTTATGGAAATAGATATAGGATTAAGTTTATTAGAAAAGAAAGTTAAATCGTATAATAAAAACGATTGGAACATTGTTTATAAAGCATTTAAAATTGCTAATAAGTATCATAAAAATCAAAAAAGAGAGAGTGGAGAAGACTATATAACACACCCTCTTGCGGTAGCATGTATTTTAGCTAACATGCATGCTGATACTGATACTTTATGTGCAGGTCTTTTACATGATGTAATTGAAGATACAAAAGCTTCATACGAAGAAATTGAAAAAGAATTTAATCCGACAGTTGCTTTCTTAGTCGAAGGAGTAACTAAAATATCTAAAATGACATTACTATCTAGTAATGAACTAATCGCTCAAAATATAAGAAGAATAATCGTTGGTATCAAGAAAGATGCAAGAATTGTCATAATCAAATTAGCTGATAGATTACATAATATGCGTACATTGAATTATAAGAAAACGGATCGTCAAAATAAAATTGCATTAGAAACACTTGAAATATATGTACCACTTGCATATTATATTGGATCTTATCAAATAAAAAACGAACTTGAAAACATTTGTTTCTATTACTTAAAACCAGATGCATATCGAGACTTAGAAAAGAAATTAAAAGTAATTCATGATAGTTCTAAAAAACTATTAAATAAAATGGTTCTTGATGTTAAAACAAAACTCAAACAAGAAGGTATTAAGTCACATATAGAACTTCAATATAAAGATGTTTATAGTGTTCATAAGAAGTTAATAACAAAAGCTACAATTGAAAATATACATGATTTATTATGTATTAAAGTAATTGTAAAAACAGTTAAAGAATGTTATCTTGCTTTAATGGTTATTCATTCTTTATATCCACCATTTACTTATAAATTTAAAGATTATATTGTTAAACCAAAAACAAATATGTATCAAGCTATTCATACTACAGTATTCTCAGAAGGAAATCTTTTAGTTCAATTTCAAATAAGAACAAAAGAAATGGAAAGAATTGCAATGTATGGACTTACATCATATTGGTTTAAGAATAAAAATATGGCATCCATTAAGATGCAAAAAGATTTGGAAAATAACTTTCAATTCTTTAGATCAATTTCTGAACTTGATAGTAGTATTAAAGATAATATTGAATTTGTTAAAAGAGCTAAACAAGAATTATTTTCTAAAAATATTTATGTTCGTACAACGCAAGGTGAAATTATTGAATTACCAACTGGAGCGACACCAATTGACTTTGCCTATAAGATTCATACAGATTTAGGTAATACGATGATTGCATCAATAGTAAATGATCAAGCAGTACCATTTGATTACAAACTTCAAAATAATGATCGTGTAAGAATTGTAACAGACTCAAAAGTATTTGTACCAAAAGATGATTGGTTAAATAAAGTTGTTACAACAAATGCAAGAAGAAAAATTATGGATTTTATAAAATCACATGAACAAGATGATGATAAATAATAAAGTATTAGGATGACAAAAATCATCCTTTTATTATGCATTTAATTTAATATAATATGAAAGTATTTATAATAAGAAATAACACTTTAATTTTATTTAATACTATTATATAATGAGAATAGAGGTAAGTATGAAAAAAATAGCTAAAGAGAAATTATTTATTGTATTAGGAATAGCATTAATGATTTTTTCAATTACATTCCTATTATTTAAGGTAAATGTATTTAAGACAAATACTAGTGATTATGAAAGAGAGAAGTTTGGAACATTAGCATCTGCTAAAGTTACGATAACTTTTAATCCTAAAAATGGTACAGTATCACCAAAAAGTGTCACGATAAAATCAGGAACTAATATTGAAAAACTTCCAACACCTAAAAGAAGTGGATTTATCTTTGTAGGTTGGTATACAGAACTAAATGGTGGTTCTAAAGTAACAACTAGTACAAAATTTAGTAAATCGACAACCATTTATGCTCATTGGAAAAAAGAAACATCTAATCCAATAGCCGTTACAAGTTTACGTATAGATCCTAATGCTATTAAAATGGATGTTGGAAAAAATATAAATCTTAAAACAAGATTAACTATTGAACCAAGTAGTGCAACAAATAAAACTATTACATGGACAAGTAGTAACGCTAGTGTTGCAACTGTAAATGATAATGGTTATGTTTCTGCAAGAACAGCAGGAACAGCAACGATAACAGCAAAAGCCCATAATGGTAAAACAGCAACTTGTAAAATAACAGTTATAAAGCCTGCAACTCCTGTAACAACATATAAAGTAACTTTGAATCCAAATGGTGGTAGTGTATCACCAACAAGTTTAAGTGTAGTTGCTGGTAAAAAAATTGGAAGTTTACCAACACCAACAAGAAGTGGTTATACGTTTAAAGGATGGTATACTAAGGCAACTGATGGAACTAAAGTAAGTTCTGATACAATAGTAAATTCAAATCTGACAATTTATGCTCAATGGAATAAAACATCAACAACAGTTGCTGTTACAAAAGTGACTTTAAATAAACCATCTTTATCACTTAAAGTAAAAGGAACAGATACTTTAAAAGCAACAATTATTCCAAGTAATGCAACAAATAAAACAATTACATGGTCAAGTAATAATACTAAAATTGCTACTGTAGATAAAAATGGAAAAGTAACTGCAGTTTCAAAAGGAACAGCAACGATAACAGCAAAAGCTCATAATGGTGTAGCTGCTACTTGTAAGGTTACAGTTACAAATAGTGGAACTCCTACAACAACATATAAAGTTACTTTGAATCCAAATGGTGGAAGTGTTTCTCAAAAAAGTATCAACGTAGTTGCAGGTCAAAAAGTTGGTAAATTACCAACGCCTACACGAAGTGGCTATACATTTAAAGGATGGTTTACTAAACAAAGTGGCGGAGATAAGGTAACATCAAGTACAGTAATAAAATCAAATATTACAATTTATGCTCAATGGAATAAGACATCAACAACAGTTGCTGTTACAAGTATAACTTTAGATAAAAATTCTTTAAATCTTAAAGAAAAAGAAACTTATACATTAAAAGTAACAATAATTCCATCAAGTGCTACAGATAAAACCATTACATGGTCAAGTAGTAACACGAGTGTTGCAACAATAGATAAAAATGGAAAAGTTACCGGAGTTAAAGCTGGAACAGCAACAATTACTGCTAAAAGTAATAATGGTAAAGCAGCAACATGTAAAGTTACTGTTACTAAACAATCTGGACAAACAATTCCACCAACTCAATCTGGTAAATCAATTGAAATAATGAATTCAGCTGCTAACGATTACAAGAAAAATATTAAAGAAAAAACAATTACAGATCCAAAAACAGAAAAGGCTTATATTGAGGATATATATACAAAACACAACTGTAGTAAGAATACTTGTTGGTGGCCAAATAACAGTATTACAACCTTAACTGGAGAGATAAAAGTATATGATCAAAATAATAACTACTTATTAAAAATTGATAGTAGTAAATTAGCAAATGTTTTAATTCCAGGAAATTCTTATTATTTGAAAAATGGTAACACTACAGAACACATTATTGTAAATAAAAATGCGTATAGAATGATAAAAGTTGACGGGATTCCTAATATAAGAGACTTAGGTGGAATGAGTGCTTCTGGTGGAACAATTAAATATGGATTATTGTATAGGGGTTCTAATCCAAATAGAAATGGTAGTGTTGCTGCTTCTGTATTTAAACAAATTGGAATAAATATGATTGTTGATTTGAGAAGAGATGACACTACTGAACTAAAAGCCAAAAAACAAAAAGAAGATATATCTCCTTTAAAAGATAATAAAATAACAAAAGTAACTAAAGGTGTTAATTCTTATCCTAGTTCACGAAGTACTGGTTATAAAAGTGGTGATCAACTAAATAGAGTTGCTGTTCGATATATCATGGAAAGGATTGTAAATGGTAATAAAATCTATTATCATTGCGCTGTTGGTAAAGATCGAACTGGTACTGTATCTTATCTAATAGGAGCTATTTTAGGAGCAGATAGTAATAGTCTATTGAAAGATTATTCATTGTCTTATCTATCATATCCAAAAGGTGGAGATTCTCTTCATTATGATAAATTTAATAATTTAGTTAATTATATTAATAAAACATATAAAGGAGATAATCTTGAGGCTAAAGCAATAAATTGGCTTCTATATGGAAGTAAAGATAAGAATGCTGATATTAATTTAGTTAATAAATTTAGAAGTAAGATGATTGATGGTTCACCTACAAGTTATAAACTTGATAGCAATGGAAATGCTGTTAAGTCTTCATCAGGTACTCCAACGCCAACACCACCTTCTACAAGTACTAGTAAAAATCAAAAATTTCATTTCATTAAACAATCTGGAGCTGGAGACGCTATATTACTAGAATCAAATGGCAAGTTTGCAATGGTTGATGCTGGTTATCCTGGTACCGATAAATGTAAATCAGTAGTAAATTATTTAATAAAAAATAAAGTTACTAAATTAGAATTTCTATTAATTTCCCATGCTCACAATGATCATATTGGATGTGCAGAAGCTGTTATCAACCAAGTAAATAAAGTAGATACAGTATATTATAAAGAAGCACATGTAGGTATATCTTATTATAATGCTTTTAAAAAAGTAGTTAATAAAGGACTAGAAAATGGAAAAATTAGTAAATCTATAGAAGTATCATCTGGAACAGTTACGTCAGGAAAAAGTAAAACAGAAACTAAAGTAAATATAGTAGATGGTCATTATCAAATTGTATTTGGCTCAATGAAGATAACATTATATAATATCCCACAAAGAACAAAAGCCGGGGACCAAACAGTTGTAAACAACGAAAACAATAATTCGATTATGGCATTAGTAAAAGTAAACGGTAAAAAAACGCTATTAACCGGTGATCTTGAAAGATTTGATTTAATGAAGCAATATGTTAATGAGATTGGAAAAGTTGATATTTTAAAATTACCACATCATGGCAAAGGAAAAAAAGCTGAAATAGTAGAACATGGAGTTTGTGGTCTAGCTACCTTTAACAAAGATTATTCACTAAAAGAGACATTAACGAGCAAACTAAATCCAAAATATTTGGTTTCAACTAGTGGTGAATCTGTATATACGGGTGTTTCTAAAAAAGATCCAACTGAAGAAGGGTATTTATGCTTTACAAAAGCAGGATTTAAACTAGATAACTATTACAAAGTTGAAAATAAAAAAGTAGTAATACAAAAAATATTTGCAATTCAATCAGATAAAGTAAAATCTGCTGTTGTCTTTGACATTGCAGCAAATGGTACGATTACTCCATCAGGATATAAAAATATTAATGGTGGTATTAATAATGTTAATCTTAACAAGATTTATAATTTCTTAGGTTTATAGAAAAAAGAGGCTATATAGTCTCTTTTTTATTACATTTACTACTATTTTATGTAATTTTGTAGTATAATAAGCGTTGGTTGGTGATAGTATGAAAAAAGTGGTTATAGGAATGAGTGGTGGCGTTGATTCATCAGTAGCTGCAATTATTCTTAAAAAGCAAGGATATGATGTTATAGGTCTATTTATGCGTAATTGGGATAGTACTATTAATAATGATTTTTTAGGTAATCCTAATTTAGCTAATAATATATGTCCTCAAGAAGAAGATTATAATGATGCTAAAAAAGTATGTGATGCCTTAGATATTCCACTTCATCGTGTTGACTTCGTAAAAGAATATTGGGATTTTGTTTTTACTTACTTCTTAGATGAATTAAAGAAGGGTAGAACTCCTAATCCTGATGTTATGTGTAATAAATATATTAAGTTTGATTTCTTTATAAAAGAAGCTAAGAAGCTAGGAGCTGATTATATTGCAACTGGTCATTATGCAAGAATGAAAGATGGTTATTTATTACGTGGTGTTGATGATAATAAAGATCAAACATATTTCTTATCTCAATTATCTCATGAACAATTAGAGAATGTTTTATTCCCTGTAGGTGATTTAGTTAAGAGTGAAGTAAGAAAGATTGCTGAAGAATATAATTTAGTTACCGCTAAGAAGAAAGATTCAACAGGAATATGTTTTATTGGTGAACGTAACTTTAAAGAATTCTTAAAGAATTATTTACCTAATAAACCAGGTGATGTCATTGATATTGATACGATGAAGAAAGTAGGGGAGCATATTGGCTTAATGTATTATACAATAGGTCAAAGAAAAGGCTTAAATATTGGTGGTTTTAAAGATAAGATGTTTGTTGTTGGAAAAGATCTTAATAAGAATATCTTATATATATCATTTGGTGAAGATACTAAATATTTAAAATCAAATAGTTGTATTATTGATACTGTTAACTTTAATTGTGACGAAAGACCAATTGAATGTACAGCTAAATTTAGATATCGTCAAAAGGATTATCCTGTTAAACTTGAGTATTTAGATAATGGTGAAATTGAAGTAAATTATTCTGATGTCAAGTCCGTTACTCCTGGACAAGCATGTGTTTTCTATAATGGAGAAAAATGCATTGGTGGGGGAATTATTAAAGAAGTAAGATATAATAAAGAAAAACTTTGGTATTTGCTTTAAAAATCTTTACAAAATTTGTCATTTTGATTGACAAAAAAGTGAATAATGTTAAAATAAATTGTAGGAGGTCTTTATGAATAAGATTAGTAATGTTTTATCAGAACTTGGTGTATCAAAAGTTCGTTTAGCGAAATATTTAGGGGTTTCAAGACAAATGTTATATAATTATTTGGCGTGTGATTCATTAGATGACTGGCCTAGTGAGAAGGCTACAAGATTAATGCAATTATTAGAGATAAAAAATGAAACGGATTTGGATGATCTAACAATTGATGGAGACTATATCATTAAGATTGATACAAAACTTAATGAAGGAGTTAAAATAGCTTTATCTAGTAGTAATTTAGTTGATTTAAAAGGATTTAATCGTAAAGAAGTTGAAGTATTAACGGATATTACAACCCTTTTAAAAGATCGTCTTAAAGATGATAAAACAAAAGATACATATAATACATTTGTATACTTGTATCATTACTTACAAAGTATGGAAACAAATAAAGAATTAAAATATTTATTATGCTTTGTATCTAAACTAACAGGATTCACAAAACCTAGAGAATTCTTATATAATCAAGAACAACAAATTTTATTTGAAAGTATCATGTATAGTGGTTTCACTCTATATAATAATGGTGGAGCAAGCCGTACTAAGATAGGTGATACTCATGAAAGATTTGTTCGTGAAATAGAACAAAAACATGAAGAAAAACTAAGTAGAACCCAAGAACTTAATGCAGTTAAACTACAAGCTTTAAAAGAACTTGGATATACTACTATTACAGCAGACAATGCTAAAGAAGTATTTGAAAAGATTGCTGAAATTCAATCACGTAAGGTATAAAAGGGAAGAGTAGTATGATTCTAGCAGGTAATGAAGATTTTAATAAGTTATTTCTACTTATCTTTATTGGTGCTGTTGTAATTAGTGCAATAATTACATGTATTAAAATATTCGGTAAAGATAAAAAAGTTGAAAGAGATAACGAGAAACTAATGCATGATGAAAATGTATTAGATGATGAAACAACTATTATTAAAAAGAAATAAAAAATACGATTTATTAGATCGTATTTTTTATTTATATATATAAATATATATGATAGGAGAGTAAATTATATTAATAATAAATATATCGATAATAAAGAACTTAACATAATATATATTATAGGAAATAAGGTATTTTTCTTAAAATATATATTATTATATATATAAAACCACTTCTTTTAATATATTATTATTTATAATATATATTTATTATACTACTATAATTAATTATATTTTAATTCTAGATATATAATTGTATTAATAATTAGATTTCGATTTAAATTATGATTTTATATTTAAATCTTATATTTATTTTATTTCTAAATTTAAATCCAGATGCATAATTATCCATCTATTTGATTCTCGATTTAAATCTCATATTTATATTTAATTCGAGATGAACATTTGTACGTCTTTTGTTTTCTCGATGCAAATTAGAAATTCTATTTTTAATTCGAGCTTGATAATTGTCCATCTTTTTATTTGTCGATTTGAATTTTAAATTCTAAATTTAATTCGAGATGGATAATTGTATTACTTTTATGATCTCGATTTAAATTACAAATTATATATTAATTATATATTATTAGATATATTATAAATCAATATATTATATATATTAACTATGTATTACTTCCCCTTTTGGGAAATGAGTTTGGATAGGGGAAGTCATTATTAGAATATGTTAAGTTGTTATTACATATATAAATTTGTCTATAAATAATATTTTTATATTAATTTAATTATTCAACTTTATAATTTATATTTTGATAATAATAATTATTATTAAATCATTATTATATTTACTTATTCTATAAAAATAAAATAGGGGAAGCTTAACTAACACTTCCCCTATTCTCCTCTACTATAATGTTACTATAATTTCTTCTTGGCAATCATTAATTATTTCTTTTAATTGATTATTATCTAGATATGATTTAACAATATTTAAAATATATATTATTGATTGATTGTATTCAGATTGTTGTTCTGTAGACATATTTTCAGGTAATTTCCAAGATTTTAGCTTTTTAATTAATTCAGTAATTAGTTTTTTTAAATCATTAATCATGCGTTTTGTATATTCTTTTTTAGTATATTCTTTCATTAATACTGCATTACCACCAATATTAACTGAAATTGTATCTTTATCATATTCGTAATAGAATTTAATGATTTTATCAATAGTATTTTTAATGTTTTCTAAAATATAACTATAATTAAGTTCATATCTATTTAATATAGTAAATTCATTAATTAAATTATCATGAGATGCTAATTCTGTTTTTTCTTGTTGTGGTAATAATTTTGGTTCGATATTTACTTTAAACCATTTTTGAACAACTATCATTAAATAATTACTTAATTCTTCTAAATCTTCCTTTGTATAATCATCAAGTGGTTTACCTTTCTTTTCTATATACATTTCAGCTTCTTTTAAGATTACATCTGAATTAGTTATCATTGCATCTAAATCTTTTGGTTGTTTATTTTTAGATAATGTTAAGGCATTTATTAAAATCATTCCCATAATTGCATTTAAAACTGGTGCATAGATATAATCATAAGTAAAATCATGTTCAGAACCAATTTTTGTTGATAATGAGCCTTGTCCAAATGATCTATATAAACCTAAAAGACATGAATCTTCATTTTTGAATTTAAATACTGAATTTTCATCATATTCTTCATCAGCGTAACTTGGATTTTCATAATCATGAATGTTATGAATAATAATTGATGTAACATATGGAAACATTGAAAGTTCGTGATTATTATGATAATTATCAACGACTTGAAGAACAAATACTTGTTTCATTATTTCTTGGGATTCTTCTTCAGTATAATTTTTTTTAAGTAATCCTTGATATAAACATTCGATAATTTTCGCTGTATCATCATGTCCCGCACAATAAGATACAATGTTAATATTACCTATAATTTCTTTGGCTTTATGAATATCATTTTCAGGTATTAAATTTAGTATAGGTGTTACAATATCATCTTTTTCTTGTCTAACTAATATATCAAATGGCATATCTTTAATATCATAATCACTATCAATACTTCCTGTATATCTAATTTGTAATAAATATATTAATTTATTCATATATCCATTTAATGATGAAATATTTTGGTCTTCTGGAAATACACCAATTAAGATGGGTTTAGTAAAATCTGGATTAATTACTTGTTCACATCCATAATAATTTTTAAATGATTTAGATGTTTTTTTTAACATATATTCTCCTATTTCAATTTATTTAAGAATGATGTACCTATCCATGGCTTTTGTTCAATTTCAAAAGCTTCTGTTATCGTTGCACCAATATCAGC